>Ga0114919_10001889_pt1 | contig 16885 bp, 15 predicted proteins | sample BlataG_FD_88682 | JGI IMG/M metagenome (GOLD analysis project Ga0114919, IMG submission 88682) | Deep subsurface microbial communities from Black Sea to uncover new lineages of life (NeLLi) - Black_00105 metaG | ecosystem: Environmental > Aquatic > Marine > Oceanic > Sediment | place: Atlantic... | reverse complement strand
ATGGCGGTGATGGGATATGAAATGGTCCGCAACCCCGACGTGCCGACCGTGGCGGGATTGTCCTGCATATGGGGCGGCATCGCGATGATACTGACGGCCAACGCGGCGATCTACCTGTACTTGTCGAGGAAATAGGCGTACCTGTCCGATGAGAACGCTCGATAGATACATTGTCAGGAGCTTCGTGTCAGCGGCCGTTCTGGCGCTGGTGGCGCTGATGCTGCTGCGCATTCTCAGCGACATGTTCTTCAACATGGACGAGTTCGTCGAGCACGGGGCCTTTCGCAACGTGTTGCATGGGATGCTCAGCTACTATGGGTATCATGCCTTTGAGTACTTCTCACAGTTGGGGGGCATCATAATCGTCGTCGCGGCCGGGTTCACCGTCTTCCGGATGAACCACACCAACGAGCTTACGGCCATGCTCGCCTCGGGCATCAGCCTCCATCGCGTGATTTGGCCCATTGTGCTGTGCTCGATGCTCCTGGGCGGGCTGATAATCATCGACCAGGAGGTGGTCCTGCCTCGCATCGCGCCCAAGCTCATTCTCCAGCGAGACGGCAGCGACGAACGCGTCGGCGAGGAGTTCGCCGTCGGCCTGGTGACCGACAAGTACCGCACTGTGTGGAACTCGCCGACGTTTCATCAGGAGGAGGACGAACATGGCGGGAAAATAAGCTGGATGCTCCGCCCGGTCTACATCGTCTGCGACAGGAACGAAAAGGTGGCGCTGGCCAAGGCCTACTCGATGGGGTGGGGCTTACCGGCCACGCTGGACGGCGAGGCGGGCTGGCAGATGACGGACGCGATGCTATCTCGCATGACGCCGGGCGACATCACCTACGACATCAACCCCCATTGTGGGGCCGTCTACACCGCCGTCAGCGGACAGGACATACTCGAACACGCCAAGCGCGCCATGCTGGAAGCCGGCGTGGAGTTTCCTGCCGAAGGCCAGTACCGCGGCGTACACGACTGGCCGAAGATAGCCGACCCGGCCTACGAGATGGAGATATCAGCCAGCAAGCTCAGGTTTCACCCGGCCGATCCGCGCGCCGACCGGACGTACACCCTCATCAAGCCGCGGTTCAGCTTCTATGTGACCACCGAGACCGATGGACGCAGGCCGATTGGCACGTTCATTGCCGAGCAGGCCCAATGGGCGCCCGCCGGCGAGACCGAGCCGAGCCATTGGGCATTGGCCGACGGGGCGCTGTTCATGCCCTCGGACCTGACGAGCGAGGAACTGCTCATGCAGCAGTCGGACAAGTGGATGGTCTACATGTCCACCGCGCAACTGACAAAGCTGCTGTCCACCGGCAAGGCCACCGACCCGGAAGGGGCGAAGATGACCCGCAACATCCGCTTCGCCGATCCGGTCAACAACCTGGTGATGCTGCTGCTTGGGCTGCCGTTCATCCTGTCGCGCGAGCGGAACATCAAGGCGTCGGCCTTGATGTGCGTGATCATGGTCGGGGCGTTCTTCGCGTTCACGTATGTCTGCCGGTACACGCAGATCGGCCCGTACGGCGCGGCCTTCCTTCCGGTATTGCTGTTCGGCCCGGTAGCCGTTGTCATGCTCGACGCGGTGAAGACGTAACGCAACTGCGAGCGAACATCACCGGCACGCGCCTCCACATTGGTGGGTAATTCCCTGGAAAACCGGTGCCGCATCGAGGAAGACCGGCGCCGCATCGACGGGTCGACAGTGGAACCACGCGCCTTTCAAAGCCCAGCCACAGCGTGGCTGGGCAAGGACACCCACGACCGCGACCCCTACTTCCGCTGATCGTCCTTCATCGGCCTGACGTCGGAAATCGCCACTTGCAGCTCGAAGGCGCCAGAGTGCACGACGGCCTGGTCCTTGTCGGCGTCGACGCGAATCAGCGTGCACGCGCGGTCGAACGGCACGACGAACACCTCATCTCCCGGCTCTGCCGCCAGCACGGCCTGGCGATGGGCTTCGGCCGATCGGCCGTTCGCCTTGCCCCGGCGGACCGGGCGGTCGCGCTTGTCCTTGCCCGTCGGTCCCTTGCCCGCAGCCGGCGCCTTGGCCGGGGCGGACCTGCCGCTCTGCGGGAACAGGGTCTTGATCGGCAGGGCCATCTCCTTGCCGTCGGGCGTGCGGACGCGGGCCTTGCGGGCGGGCAAATCCAGGCTGACCAGCGTAGCTTTGCCCGGCTCGCGGCTTATGGGCACCACGTCGCCCGGCGAGGCCGATACCACCGCGCCCGCCCATGCGTCGAACTCCTCTTGGCGACGCCTGAGCCGGCTGATGCGGCGTTTGTAGTCGGCCTCCAGCTCGGCGGCGCGCTCGGCGGCGGCTTCGCTGCTGCGCTGCTGGTCGAGCAGGTCCTGCCTCATCGCCTCGAGCTGCCTGCGGACGCCGGTTTGGCCCATCTCCGGCATGAGGGCGCGAAGGGGCGTCTCCACCTGCTTGTTATCCACGTCCACGACGGCGATCTGCTTGTGCAGCTCCAGGCGGACCAGCCGGCCGGTGCGGTTCATCGACGCGACGTAGACCTCGTCGCCCTCTGACATCTCCGAGAGCCTCGCAAGCCAGCCCTCGAAGTCGTCGCGCAGCCGGTCCACTTCGTCGAGCTTCCTGCGGAAGGAATCGGCCTGGCCTTCGGCGGCCAGGCGGGCGGTGTGGGCCTCGGCGCGGGCGGCTTCGGCGTCCTTGCGGGCCTGGCCCGTGGCTCGGATGGCCTTGGAGAACTGCCGCCCCTGGCTGGTGAGGTGTCCCCTGGCGGCGGCCACCAGCGGGCCCGGCATGCCGAGGTGCGCGGCGACGGTTATGGCGTGGCTCTCGCCCGGCGTGCCGATGTGCAGGTGGAATGTCGGCGAGAGAGTGTCCGTGTCGAACTCGACGGAGGCGTTGTCGACGCGCTCGTGATTGAACGCGTACGCCTTCAGCACGCTCAGGTGCGTGGTGATCATGGCCGGGCAGCCGATCTTCAGCAGCTCGTCCAGCACGGCCTGGCCTATCGCGCCGCCTTCGTCCGGGTCCGTGCCGGCCCCCAGCTCATCCAGCAGTACGAGCGTGTGCGGGTCGGCCTTGGCGAGAATGTGCTTCAGCCGCTTGACGTGCGCGCCGAACGTGCTGAGCGACTGCTGGAGCGACTGCTCGTCGCCGATGTCGATCAGCACGTCCCGCAGCAGCGGCACGGTCGCGCCGCGCCGGGCCGGTATGTGCATCCCGCTGTGCGCCATCGCCGCAAGAAGCGCCACGGTCTTCAGGCACACGGTCTTGCCGCCCGTGTTCGAGCCGGTAATCACCAGCAGGTCGAAGTCGCTCCCCAGCCGCACGTCTATCGGCACCACGGTGAGCCTGTCCTCGGCGTCCGCGCCGTCGCGTTCCTGCTGATAGGCCTGGTCGATCAGCAGGGGGTGGCGGGCCTGGGCCAGCTCGAGCGGCCCGTCGGCCGTCAGCGTCGGGCAGACCATGTCGAACTGGTATGCGTACTGCGCCTTGGCCGACAGCAGATCGACCTGCGCGACCGTGCGGAGCGTGTCGCCGATGGGCCCGATCCGCCTGGCCAGCCGTAACGACAGCTCGTTCAGCAGGCGGATGATCTCCGCGCGCTCGTCATCGCGGAGGTCGGCCAGTTGGTTATTCAGGGCGACGCACGCGTTGGGCTCGACGAAAACCGTCGCCCCGGACCCCGACACGCGGTGCACCACGCCCGGCAGTCGGCCGCGATTGTCCACGCGCACCGGCAGCACGTAACGGTCGGCGTGCAGCGTGACGGTGACGTCCTGGAGCAGCCTGCGGACCTCCGGCTGGCGGAGGTAGCCGTAGATCAGCTCGCGGACCTGCTCGGCCGTGGCGGTGATCTCTCGGCGGAGCTTTCGCAGGCGGTCGCTGGCGTCGTCGCGGATCGTCCCGTCCGATTCGATTACCGCGCGAATCGCTTCCACGTCGTCGGCGAAATCGCCGATCCCGCCGGCCAGCTCGCGGAGGTGGTGGAGCGATTCGCCCAGGGCGGTGAGGTAGTCCTTGACCAGCCCGGCCGTCTCCAGCGTGGAGGCGATGGCTGCGAAGTCCTCGCCGCCTGCCCCGCCGCCGGGCGTGGCGCGGGAGAGCGCCTCGCGGATGTCGCTGACGCCGCCGGTCGGCGGCAGGCCCGCGTCGCGGACGGCCTCGACCATCTGGGTGGTCTGGCCCAGCCAAAGGCGGACTACGCGGGCCTTACGGGACGGGCCAATGTTGCGGGCCAGCCCGGCGCCCAGGCTGCACCGGCAGAACCCCGCCAGGATGTGGCGGACCTCGTCGAACTCGATCTTGTCCAGTGTGAACGTGTCCACAGTCGTCGATCTTCAGCTAGCCGCGGTCGTCGGCTGAACGGCAGTGGCGCCGTCAGCGGCTGACATGCTGCCCTGGCAAGACAGACCTTCACCACGCAACTTATCGTCAAATGAAGGGCACATCTTGTATTATGCAGGCACACAGCGGGCCAGCCAAAGCAAAAAAGATCACCGGGCCGTCGGCATTGATATTGCTCCGGTGTTCGGGTATATTACGCCCCACCGTCGGGCCTGCCACGTGAGGCGAGCCCGGCGGCCTATTGGGAAAGGGACGCGCAAATGCACATACTGTGGATAGTAATTGCCGTGATCGTCGTAGTGGTGATCGTGCTGATCGCCATGTACAACTCGCTGGTCTCCAAGCGCATGCGTTGCCGGGAGGGCTGGAGCCAGATCGACGTCCAGCTCAAGCGCCGCTACGACCTGATCCCCAACCTGGTCGAGACCGTCAAGGGCTACGCCGCCCACGAACGGGAGACACTCGAGAACGTCATCAAGGCCCGCAACGCCGCCATTGACGCCAGCGGCGTGGAAGACCAGGCGGCCGCTGAGAACATGCTCACCGGCGCGCTGAAGCAGCTTTTCGCGCTGTCGGAGGCGTATCCCAACCTCAAGGCCAACGAGAACTTCGCCCAGCTCCAGGAGGAGCTCACCAGCACGGAGAACAAGATCGCCTTCTCCCGCCAGCACTACAACGACTCGGTCGGGCAGTACAACGAGACGATCCAGAAGTTCCCCAACAACATGGTGGCGGGGATGTTCAACTTCAGGCCGGAGGTCTTCTTCGAGCTGGAAGAGCCCGCCGAGCGCGAAGCGCCACAGGTGAGCTTCTAGACGAGACAGGAATGCGATATGGCGCGGGCGCGGCGGGACGGGCTTGTCCGGCGACGCCTTGGCAAAGGCGGAGGCCCCGCCGCGCGGTTTCCATGGGCGGTACCCGCCGACCGGCCGGCAGGCGCTCATGCCGCTCAGCGCCGCCCGACAATAAACCATCATGGCTCGTGAGACATTCCATACGCTGATAGCCAGGAACAGGCGCAACAGCTTTCTGCTGATCGCCGGGTTCATGGTGTTTTTCGTGGCGATAGGCCTGCTGATCGGCCAGGTGTGGGGCGGCGGCGACTGGACGTTCAGTTGGGTCGTGGCCGGCATCGCGGCCTTCGTCGCAGGGCTGCTGACGCTGATGAGCTTTTTCGGCGGGTCCTCGGCGATCCTGGCGATGAGCCGGGCCAAGCAGATTCGCAAGGCCGACGACCCGCAGCTTTTCAACGTTGTCGAGGAGCTCTCGCTGGCGGCCGGCCTGCCCATGCCGAAGGTCTACCTCATCGACGACACGGCGATGAACGCCTTCGCCACCGGGCGCAATCCGAAAAACGCCGTCGTTGCGATCACCATAGGCCTGCGGGACCAGCTCAAGCGCGACGAGCTCCAGGGCGTAATCGCCCACGAGCTCAGCCACATCCGCCACTACGACATCCTCTACGCGATGCTGATGGCCGTGATGGTCGGCACGCTGGTGATGCTGTGCGACGTGTTCCTGCGGAGCATGTGGTGGGGCGCGGGCGCCAGGCGGCGGAGCACCCGGCGAAGCAAGGACTCCGGCGGCGCGCAGATCATACTGGTTGTCATTGCACTCGTGCTTGCGATAATCGCACCCATTCTGGCGAGAATCATCCAGATGGCGCTGTCGCGTCAGCGGGAATTCCTCGCCGACGCAGGCAGCGTGGCCCTGACGCGCAACCCCGACGGCCTGTCGGCGGCGCTGGCGAAGCTCTCCGGCGATCAGGAAGTGCTCGAGGTCGCCAACCGCGCCACCGCGCCGATGTACATCGTTCAGCCGATCAAGAAGTTCGAGGCCCGTTCGCGAGGCCTGTTCGACACGCACCCGCCGGTCGGCGAGCGGATCAAGCGGTTGCAGTCGTTGACGACGTGACGACAATTTCGAGACTAGCACTGGAAACGTAAAGGTTATTCCCCGATCATGGCCGATAAGCCAAACATCCTGAATCTACGACTTGCGGCGAGGCGGAGACTCCTGATGCGACGAACGATCACGGAACTGTGCCTGCTTGCCGGGCTGACGCTGGCGGCGGGCGGTTGCAGCGGACAACACTGGGGGCCTATGACGTGGACGGGACCTTCGGCGATGTACCGCCGCGTGCCGGTCGGCACGATCGATCGCCCCGGGGTGATCATGGCTTCGCGGAGGCCGGCCCCAACCAGACGGACGTATGCGCCCGTCAGGCTGGGAAGCGCCGTGCCGCCCCGGTCGGCTGCTGTGGCGCGGGTGGCGGCGGGGAACTTGGCCTGGCAGGTGGCCGGCGCGAGCCGTCCGTGGCGATACGTCGTTATCCACCACAGCGCCACCGCAGGGGGCAACGCCAAGCAGTTTGACGCTTCCCACCGACGCGACCGCGGATTTGACGAGCTGGGCTACCATTTCGTCATCGACAACGGCAACGGTGGACCCAACGGGCGAGTGGAGGTCGGCTCGCGGTGGCCGAAGCAGAAGCACGGCGCCCACACGGGCGGCACGCCCAACAACGAGTACAACAAACTGGGAATCGGCATCTGCCTGGTGGGCGACTTCGGCCGGCGCCTGCCGTCGTCGGCCCAACTGGCGTCGCTGGACAGGCTGGTGGCCTACCTCGCCGAGACCTACGACATACCGCCGGAGAACGTCATAACGCACCGCGACGCGCCAGGCGCCGATACCGAGTGTCCCGGCGGGCTGTTCCACGTCTACGTCCACGGGCGGTTCAAGGAGATGCTCCGTCTGAAGCTCGCGGCGACCTGCCCAGCCTGGCGAAGACGCGCCGGGTAAGAGCAAGGCCGCTCTCGTAGTTTCCGCGGATATGCCCTAAGTTATTTGCCGGAATGTTTGGCAGTAGCGAAACTAAAATGCTAAATGAAAAACGACAAATGATAAATTAGGTAGCAACAAGATGTTATAGTTGTCTGAGGACACGCCCCGCCAAGAAGCTTTCGACCGAAGGAAACAACAGCGTCACTCGACGACGACATTTAGCATTGAGCATTTGACATTTAGCATTATCCCAGAAGCCAACCGCTCAGACATTCCTAAGGCCCATTTAGCTGGTCAGCCCAGCGACTTCCACATGGTCACGGTATACTTCTCGAAGCCCAGGCGTTCGTAGAAGCCGACGGCGCACTCGTTTTTCAGGGCCGCCAGGAGCGTCACTTCCGCGGCGCCGCGGGCTGTGAACCACTCCAGCACGGCCGCCATCATCTTCTTGCCGACGCCCTTGCCGCGGTAGTCGAAGCCGACCGACACGTCGGTAATGCTGCCACTGACGTGGTCCTCCATTGGCGGCGGGGCGCCGACGAGATTGCCGTGGACGAAGCCGGCAACCTCGCCGCCGACCTCGGCAACGATGAGCACGCGCTTCTCATCGTCGACCGCCCCGGCCATCCACTCGCGGAATATCACGTGGCCGTCCGGTTTGCGGAGCAGGAAACGCTCGTCGAGGTCGTGGTGCATGTCGATCATCTCAGCCCACAGCTCGGCGATGCGATCCAGGTCGGCCTCGGCCGCGTCTCGGACGGTTGTCCCGTCTGCTTTGTCTGCCATTTTGCTGCTCCTTTGGTTTCGCTGCGACGGCGACCAGTCGGCGCCAGTGACGGGTAAACCCACTGGGCGCGTACCAGCCAAGGGCGGGCTCAATTGTAGATTCTCCCGTGGACAGCCGCAACGAGGCCGGCAGGGGCGCTGTCATGGCGACAGGCTGTTCTCCGCCAACACCCGCTACGCGCGTGGGTGGAAGCGTTTGTGAATGGCCTTGAGGCGGGCGGAGTCCACGTGGGTGTAGATTTGCGTGCTGGCGACGTCGGCGTGGCCCAGCATTTCCTGCACGCTTCGCAGGTCGGCGCCGTTGGCCAGCAGTTGCGTGGCGAAACTGTGCCGCAGCGTGTGCGGGCTTATCTTGCCGCGGAGCGACGTTCTGCGGACATACTTACGGACGAGGCGGAACACGTCCTCGCGGGCCATGCGCCTGCCCGTGCGAGACAGGAACATGGCCGATGTCGGCCCGTTCTGCAACAGGGGGCGGTAGTCGCGTAGGTACTCGCCGACGGCCTCGACGGCCTCTGCGGCGACGGGGATGACGCGCTCCTTGGCGCCCTTGCCCAGCACCCGCGTCACGCCGAGGTTGAAGTTGAGGTCGTCGAGCTTGAGTCCGACCAGCTCGCTGGCCCGCATGCCGGTGGCGTACAGCAGCATGAGTATCGCCCGGTCGCGGATGGCGTGGACGTCCTCGGCGGCATTGGGCTCGGCAAGCAGCTTGCGGGCCGCGTCGTCCGGCAGAACGGTCGGCAGGCGGCGCCACTTCTTGGGCGCACCGATGCCGGCCGATACGTCCTTGTCCAGGACGCCGTAGAGCACGAGATAGCGGCAGAACATTCGCACGGCCGCCAGGCAGCGCGCGACGGACGCTTCCGCCAGCCCCTCCGCCGCCAGGGCGCGCAGGAGGCTCTCGATATGCGCAGCGGACATCTCCGCCAGTCCGCTCAGGCCGAAGGCGTCCAGGTGGGCCAGCAGCCTGGCCAGGTCCCGGTGGTAGGCCTTGCGCGTATTGTCAGCCAACCCGCACTCGACCTGTAGGTAGTCCAGGAACCCGGCTAGATGGCTTCCGGCATCACGAAGCCGCGCGGAGAGTGTTGACTGACGGGCTCTCTTGGTGTCGACATTCATCTGCCAGAAGTTTCTGATAGACGGGACACGCTTCGAAATCGTTGGCGCACTGGACGTAGACCTGAATGATGTTCTCCAGAGTCATCCGCCCGGCGCAAGGAGATTCGACTTGATCAGCGAAAGGACACACCGCAACGTTCTCCTTAACTTGTGTACGCCCGGCGGATCCGTCCGCCGGTACCAGAATCATCGACCGAGCGGCAGGCGGGGCTTTAGCCGGACTGGGCCGGCGTTGGCTGGTGGGGGCTGCTGATCGTCAGGGCGGTCGACGCGATAGAGCTGGTGCCACCGCGATCTGCCCGCCGGTCCCGCACGACGAAGCGGGCCGAGCGATTCGAAGGTTACGTCCTTGCTGAACAGTATGTACCATTCCGTGACGCCGGCGTAGCGGTCCATGGCGGCGGCGTAATTGACGAAATCGACCACAGCTTGCGGGCTTCCCCTGCCCGCCGGCGGATTGAAGATCGCCGCCTGAAGCCGCATGTCCGCCAGCCACTGGGCTAGCTTTTGCGGGGCCAGGGCGTAGAAGTACGGCAGGTCGTCACCGGCGGCGAAGATGCTCCTGCGGGACATCATACGAAAAGCGGCATCGTCTGTCAGGAAGACCGCGTGGGTGGAGGTGTTCTCCCTGGCCCAGCGCGCAATTGATGCCAGTTCGTCGCGTTGGTCGGCGCGGTCGCGCTGGCGTCGCAGGTTGGCGGGCGTCTCCTCGGCGGCCATGAAGCCCGTGGCCACGGCCAGGGCAGCCCGTCGCCCGACACGCAAATTCGGTGACGGCACCAGCCACACCAGGACCGCGATCACGCACAGCCATTGAACAACGTGCCGGTACCGCACGAGGCGCAGGACGTTCGTCAGCCCTTGGGCCAGCAGAACGAACAGCGGCAGCATCGCCAGGCGCAAGGCCTGCACGAAGCCGAGCACCGGCGGGGCCGTGTGCGTCCACTTGCCCGCCAACTGGCTGCACCCGTGCAGGCCGAACCCCGTCAGCAACGATGCCGCCAACAGCCACACCCACACTTGCCGGTCTCGCACGCGGTACCGCTCGACGCGCATGAGCACCAGCGCACCGATTATGCCCAGCGCCGCCAGGGCCGCCATCAGACGCCATTCCAGCAGGCTCTTGGGCATCTCCGAGTAGAATATCTGCATGTTCGACAGGTTCAGGGCGTCCCGGGCGGCCCGGTAGGCCGAGGAGGCCCCCGTCGACATGGACGCGCGCAGGGCAAGCAGGTAGCCCGCGTGCGGCAGGGCCGTCAGCGCCGTCGCCAGCACGCACAGCACGGCCATGCCGATCGCGCGCCACCGGAACCGGCCTCCCACCACGTACACCACCACCAGCACCGTCGCCATGTTCACAGCCGTGGCCAAATGCACGTTGGCCAACATCCCCACGCACGCGAACACCCCCACCAGCAGCCAGCGCCGTTCGTAGTGCAAGTAGGCTATCAGCAGCAGGGGCATCGCCGCCAGGCACAGCGAGGCCGGGTCCGTGGCCTCCAGCGAGCCGAACCCCCAGGTAAGGCCAGGCAGCGTCTCCATTACCGCTGCGGACATGATCGCCACGTAGACCGATACCGACCAGCTCCGGGTCTGGCGGTACAGGAGGGCGTACATGCCGCCGAGGTACAGCATCGCCACCACACCCGTCATCATGCGGAACGGCAGCGCCGGGTCGTCGTAGCCGGCCGGGATGAGCGCGAGCTTGAGCGCGCCGGTCACGACGGGGCTGTTCATGTGCCACTTGCCGCTGGGCCCGTAGACCGGATCGTGGGCGAACAGCCCGGGGTCGCCGTCCTTGACCGCCGAGGTCGCGATGCGGACCTGCTCGGCGGTGATCTGGTCATCGTAGAAGGCCTGGTACCCGCAGCCCAGCGCCGTAATCGCGAACAAAACGAAGGCCAGCAGGTGTCTTGCCGTGGGTGTCGGTTTCATGTTCGCTCCGCCCGCCCGGCCGCGGCGCGAGCGGCCGTTGATGAAGGGCGTTTAACGCTTACGCTGAAGATGCTAGTATACGCCCGGACACCCTCCAGGCAAGCCATGGCCCGCCGCGAAGCACATCCCGATGAGCTCCTGTCGATCGTTGCTGTCGCGATCGACCGCGACGAGCTGATCTCCCCCGGCGGGCGTGTCGTCGTGGGCGTCTCCGGCGGCATGGACAGCGTGGTGCTGCTGGCGGCACTTGTCGAGCTGGCCGGCCAGGCGGGCCGGGGATATCGCCTGACGGTTGCCCACTTGAACCATTGCCTGCGTGCGGGGGCCGATGAGGACGAACGCTTCGTGGTCGATCTCGCCGGGAGGTTGCAACTGCCGTTGCGGACGCAGTCATGCGACGTGCGCGCCCGGGCCCGCGGCGAGGGAGTCAGCACCGAAACGGCCGCCCGCGCCGCCCGCTACGAGTTCCTCGCGGCCCTGGCCGGCGAGCTTGGTGCGGAGCGCGTCGCCGTTGCGCATCACGCCGACGACAACGTCGAGACCGTGCTGCATCGCATTCTTCGCGGCACGCACCTGCGAGGGCTGGCCGGCATCCCGGTCGTGCGCGATCTCGGCGGCGGGGTCAAGCTGGTCAGGCCGCTGCTGGCCTGCCGGCGAGACGAGCTGCACGCCTATGCCCAGCGCCACAGCCTCGCCTGGCGGACCGACGAGTCCAACGCCGACACCGCCTATACCCGCAACCTGATTCGCCACGAACTGCTGAAGATGCTGCGGCAGAGGGTGAACCCGCGCGTGGACGAAGCGCTGCTCCGCCTGGTGCGGACGGCCCGACAGGCCGAGGACTACCTGGTCGAGCTGGGCGGCGAGGCGCTGGCCGGCGCGCTGGCTGCGGATGGATCGGCCGGGCCTGGCGATGTGCCGTCGCTATCGCTGGACCGCACGTCGCTGGCGGCCGCCCAGCCGATCGTGCGGACCTATGCGGTGCGGGCGGCGCTGGAGAAGCTCGGCGTGCGCATGCGCAGCGTAGGGGCCGATCAGCTCGCCGAGCTCGCCGCTGCGCTTGCAGACGAGGGGCCGGCGGCTGTTGAGCTGCCCGGGCGCGTGCGGGCGCGCCGCCATGGGGGGCATCTTGTCATCACACGGGGTGGGGACCGCGGCGCGGCGGCCGATGCGCCTATCGCCGAGTGGACAGCGTTGAACTGCCCCGGCCGGACGCCACTGGCGGATGGACGAGTCATCGTCGCCGAGGTGGGCCCCGTGGACCGGGCCGCCTTCGACGCCCACTGCTCACAGCCGACCCGCGGCGTGCATTTTTTGGACGCCGATCGCCTGACGGGCCCGCTGACGGCCCGCCCGCGCCGTGAGGGCGACGCGTTCCGGCCGCTCGGCTCGCCGGGCACGCAGAGCGTGGGCGATTTCCTCACCAACGCCAAGCTGCCCCGACGGCAGCGCGACGAAGTGCTATGCGTGTGCGACGATTTGGGCATTGTCTGCGTGGCGCCGCTGCGGATCGACGAACGAGTGAAGGTCACCTCGAACACCGACCGGGCCGTCGTGCTGAGAGTTTCCCGCCCCAACAATGCTTGATTCGCCCGCGCGTTAGGCTAGAATTGCCCGGTGATGGTCAGTCCCATCGAAAAACTGGGTGGCGGCACAGTCCATAGCCTGAACGCCTTCGGCGATTTCTGCCGCTTCTCCGGCGGCACCTTCACGTGGATGTTCGCCAGCGCGCGTCGGCTCAGCAGCTTTCGACTGCTGATGGTGCAAATGCTGGAGATCGGCACGAAGAGCCTTCCTGTGGTGATGATCACGGGCCTGTTCGTCGGTATGGTTCTGGCGGTGCAAGTGTGCCCGCAGTTCAAGGCGACGGGACTGACGACCAGCATCGGCGTGGTCGTGAATCTGTCGGTGCTTCGCGAACTTGGACCGGTGCTGGCTGGGGTGATGCTGGCCGGTCGGGTCGGCGGCGGGCTGACGGCCGAGCTCGGCACGATGCGCGTCACCGAGCAGATCGACGCCCTGCGCGCGATGGGCACCAGCCCCATCCGCGTGCTTGTCGTGCCCCGGTTCCTGGCGTGTCTGTTGCTGACGCCGGTGCTGGTGATCTACGCGGACGTGATGGGCATACTGGGCGGGTACATAATCACCACGACGGTCTACGCGGTGAGTTCGGCGGAGTTCTGGCGCAACATTGACCAGATACGCGCCTTTGACGTCTTCTACGGGATGGCCAAGAGCATATCCTTCGGAGCGGCGATTGGGCTGATTTCCTGCTACAAGGGCTTCCGCTGCGCGCCGGGCGCCGCCGGCGTGGGCCGGGCCTGTACGGAGGCTTTTGTCACGACCTGCATGGCGATCCTGGCGCTGAACCTGTTCCTGGGGTTGTTCCTCAACACGATCGACGAGATCTTGCACGGTCTCCGGGTGATAATGTAGGCCGGGAGCACGCGCCATGGCAGGCCCGCTGGCCAAATGGCTTTCTCGACATCAAGACCCCACGAGCTTCTGGCTGCACATGATCGGCATCCCGACCAGCTTCGTCGCGGCGCCGGTGATGCTGGTCCGAGGCCACTGGCTCATGGGAGTCGCCCTGTTCATCGGCGGGTACGCGATTCAGTTCATCGGGCACCTCATCGAGGGCAACCGCTCCGGCGAGGAGGAACTCCTGCGCAAAATCCTCAAGCGCCCCCCTCCGGCGGAGTGATTCCGCCGCCGGGCCTCTTCGGGTCTGGCCATGCGACACATGGGCGAGACCTGCCTGCCGCAGGCGAGACGCCCATGCCACTTCCGCCGCCCGGCCCACGTGCCGACGCAAGCGCGCGGCATTGACATCTCCGCCCGCCGGCGGAAAATGGTGGTCCGTACACAGGGGCCGGCAACGATGACCAAAGACGAACAACCCGCCGTCTGGCAGGCAGACATGCTGTCGCAGTACCCGATGGACTCCAACGCGATGATGTCCGACCTGGACGCCGAACGGCTGGGACTGCTGCTGACCTACGTTGAGGAAACGACTCTCAGTGAGGAACTGGCCGCTATCATCGGCCGAATCGCCGAGCGCCATCCGAAGCACCTCCGCGTCAAGGAGCTGTTCGAGACGGTCGAGGCCTACAGGCGCATCGGGCAGGCGATATACGAGCAGTGGCGCGCAGGGCGGGTGGAGGTCGTGTACGATTTCGCGTGCGGGCACGGGCTGCTGGGGCTGTTGCTGGCGTATCGGTTCGGCAAGCTCCGCGTGGTGTGCGTGGACCTTGAGCGGCGACCGGCCTTCGACCACTACCTCGCCGTTGCGAGGGGCCTGGGCGTGCCGCTGGAGAACATCTCCTACGTCGAGGGCAACTTCACCGAGCTGGAGCTGCCCCCCAAGAGCTACGTCATCTGCATCCACGCCTGCAACGAAGGCACGAAAGATGCCCTGGAGATGGCCGTCGCCGCGGCGGCGTGCTACGCGGCCATGCCGTGCTGCATCCGCGACGGAATCTACCTCCGCCGGATCAACCACGTCGACGACGACGTTCGCTACGCGGCGGCGGTCGGCGTGATCGCCGGGCAGTACGGCGCGTACAAAATCACGGCCATCGACGGGCGCATCACCAACCGCAACCTCATCATCCTGGGCGGGCCCGTCCCCGATGCGACCGACGCCGGCTGAACGCTCGCGGCCGTTGGCAGGCGGCAGACGGAGGCGATACAGAACAACAGCCCACCGGCCGATTTGGCCAATGGGCTGTCTGATGTGTGTTCGTGCGGCGCGATGATCGCCGCACGTTATGGCAGGGACGCGCGAGCTAGACGGTCTCGACGACTTCGAGCTCCTGCGGGACGGCGCAGTTGCTTATGGCGGCGATGTAGCCGCGGATGGCCTCATCGAGGTTCTCGCGGGCTTCTTCCCGCGTGTGCCCGGTTGTGACGCACCCGGGCAAGGAGGAGCACACGGCCGTGTAGTCGCCTTTTTCGTTCTTCATGATCCTGATGCAAAGCTTCATATTGCCTCATCTCCCCACACCGCCTCTACGGGACCCTCCCTGGTCCAATCAGGCCATGTGTTGCGCCGAGCGTCCGGCGTAGGGGCTCGAAGCGCGTGCTGCCGGCGCTTCGATCGCGGGTGTCTGTAGCGAAACCGGCCGGGGTGACGTCCCCCGTCCGATCGGCCCTACACCAAACCCCGGGGCGCGATGCGAAATGCACCGGTGGACCCATCACTGAATCATCGCGCCTCGGTGGTATCATACTACGTTTGCCTTCGGGCCGTTTCAAGGGCGTTTATCGATTTTCTGCCCCGGCCTGCCGCGTGTCTGCGACGGCTGGAATGAGACAATCCGATCTCCAGCCATTGCGTTATAGATTTCGGCGTAATCCGAGTATTCCGACTATCGGGCGTTGGCGGGCTGTTTCTTCACATCTTCTTGACCTAGCGGTGGACAGTCGGCCCGCCGAACACCAGCCGGACTCGCCTTGCTCGCCGCAACGGCGGAGTGTAGAGTAGGTCACATTACCAGGAGCGCCCCAATGCCGATCTATGAGTACACGTGTGATGAATGCGACCGGCCGGCGGAGATTCTCCTAAAGGGCCGGCGCGACAAGCCGCGCTGTCCGCACTGCGGGTCGGCGAAGCTGACGCGACAGTTCTCCACGTTCGCCGCCCACCAGGGCCGGGCATCCAGCTCGCAGCAGTGCCCAGCTGGCGCCGACGGAACGTGCCGTTCCGGCCAGTGCCCGCTCGCCTAGGACCCGACGCTCCCGCCGTAAGGGCCAAGGAGAATTCCCCCGCCGGTTGACAGGTGACATTCCTTCTCGGCGGGTCTACACTGTAGGGCCTGTTCCGCCCGGCTGTGATAGAGGGGCAACACGATGAACGATCAGCAGCAGACCGAACTCGACACCATCACGCACGAGATACTCACCAGCTACGCCGCCAACGAGGACACGCAGCGGGTCGGGGAGGAGTTTCTGCCTTCCAGGCAGAAGATCGTCGACATTCTCGGCGAGGTCCGCCAGTTGCTGTTCCCGGGCTTTTTCGGGCCCAAGGAGCTCACGCAGGAGAACATCAAGTTCCACGTGGGCAACCTGGTCGCCCGGCTGGCCGAGTCGCTGGGCGAGCAGATATTCCACTGCCTGGCCTACGCCGAGCACGACGATTCCGAACCGTGCCGGCGGCGATCGGTCCAGACAGCCAGGCAGTTACTGGCGCGGACGCCGAAGCTGCGGGAGCTGTTGACGCTGGACGCCCGGGCCGCCCACGAAGGCGACCCGGCCGCCAAGAATGTCGCGGAGGTGGTCTACTCGTACCCCGGCTACTACGCGGTGGTGGTCTATCGCATCGCCCACGAGCTGCTGACGCTGGGCGTGCCGCTGATGCCGCGCATCATGACCGAGCACGCCCACAGCGTTACTGGCACGGACATTCACCCCGGCGCGGAGATCGGGCGGAGCTTCTTCATCGATCACGCCACGGGCGTCGTGATCGGCGAGACCACCGAGATCGGCGACAACGTGAAGATATATCAGGGCGTCACGCTCGGCGCCAGGAGCTTCCCGAAGGACGAGCTTGGGCGGATCAAGAAGGGCCTGAAACGCCACCCGACCATCCGCAACAACGTGACGATCTACGCCAACGCGACGATACTGGGCGGACAGACCGTCATCGAAGACGGCGCGGTCATAGGCGGCAACGCCACCGTCTTCGGGTCGCGCATCGTTGTCGGCGCCGGCGCTACGATAGGCAGCAATACCTTCATCAGCCAGTCGGTGGCGCCCGGATCGACGGTCTCAAGCGGCCCGTCGGCCCTGCGGACGCGCCTGGACAACAGCGACGGGCGATAGCCGGCGCCGCTTTCACCCCGGACCGGCCCACGAGGCCGGCGCGAGGAACGCCATGATGGATGCCGAGTTCAACACCGTAGCGGACGACTTCTTCGTCAACCTGAACCT
>Ga0114919_10001888_pt1 | contig 16886 bp, 13 predicted proteins | sample BlataG_FD_88682 | JGI IMG/M metagenome (GOLD analysis project Ga0114919, IMG submission 88682) | Deep subsurface microbial communities from Black Sea to uncover new lineages of life (NeLLi) - Black_00105 metaG | ecosystem: Environmental > Aquatic > Marine > Oceanic > Sediment | place: Atlantic... | reverse complement strand
GGGCAAGGATGATGAGATCCAAAAGTTGAAGACTCAGTTCAGCAAATTGAGGGAAGAAAAGGAGCGTCTCATGGAGGGCAAGGATGATGAGATCCAAAAGTTGAAGACTCAGTTCAGCAAATTTCTTTCTTCAATGAAGAAAGAAAAGGAGCGTCTCATGAAGGGCAAGGATGATGAGATCCAAAAGTTGATTGAAGAGATCTCCAACCAGAAAGGGCTCCTTGAAGATGAAAAGCTAAATAAAGAGAAGGTCTGCCACGATCTTTCTGTTAATGTTGCCAATTTTCTTCAAAACTATCAGAAGGGACTGAATCATACTTCATCCACAACCACCACTGCCATTATTACCCCTCCACCCCAGCTTCAGCCGCCACAAGCCCAACCACCATCCGATCCAAGGCAACAATGGCCTCGATTCAGCAGTGCAGGTCCACATAATACTGGTGCCATTCAAGCTCGTAATAATGATGCTCCTCTTCCTGGACCCATGGTGTCTGTAGCCACCACCACTGCCAAAAGAAATTTGGCGCAGGAATTATCAAGGACCGATCAAAAGAAGAGACCAGCTGACAAAGAGGAGGGAGAGATTGGGACTTATAGGAGGGATAAAAAGAGGCAGACATGTGCTGCCAATGATACAAGACCTGGCAAGGACCGTCGTCATTAATTTTGATTGATTGATTAATTAGAATATATAGGATGTTCTATCCCCCCCCCCCCTCTGTTGTTGTTTAAGTTTAGTAAGTTGGTTGCTCGGCTGAATTTACAGTCGTTTGTGCTTTGTTGTTGTGTTTTTCTGTTTTCAGAGAAGAAGACGAAGGACAATATTAGAAATATATCGCTATCATTGGAAAAACTTGTCAAAAAGAAAAAAGAAAAAGGAAACTGTATACTAGTCTTTTTTATTTGTGGTGATATGATATGGGCCTGCTAATATACTACAATCACATCTTTCCAGCCCACACACATACACCCGTGAGACATCTCTTTTTTGTTGAGCCTACCTATTCTACGTACTATTGCTTTTGTGCACTCTGCTTGCTTGAGTTTGAGTTTTTAGACTTACCACTGCAGCATGGCTTCACCGGTGGTTTGGGTGCAAACGCCTTCTTTGCCTGCTCCAGAACTGTAAAAAATACACTACCCCCCACCCCAATCCAAATCACCCTTGGCTCCCACCCTCTAAACAAAGCCCCCCACCCTTCCTGTCTAACAATCTTCACTGCACAATCAGCTGCATTTGCATATTGAGCTCTTGATCCTCCCTGCAGCATCAACCTTGTTTTCAACACATCCAGAGGAGTGGTCACCAGACCAGTCACTGCTCCTGCCATAGCACCACATACTGAATGTTCACCTGGATTCAATTCCCTCCCATCTCTCAGTGCTCCTACTTTGTATACCTTCTTCAACTGTTCATAAGCGACAAATTCAATAGCATCAAAAGGAAGATCTCTGAGTAAAAAGGATCCATATCCTGCAAATAGTCCTTTACTGCCTTCTTTCAGGGCTATTGTCTTGAGAGCAGTGAGTGCATTATTGAATTCCTTGGTTTGCATTCTTGTTTTAACGACTTCAGTTGGGACCCTGACGATGGATGATGCTAGGCCTGCTGCGACGCCTCCTGCTAGAGGGCCCATGAATTCTTTATCTGGGCCTGCCATTTTGGTGGCTGCTGCTTTGACTGGTTCGTAAACAGCCATGAAGATGGCAGAAGCTGGGGCTACGCCTGCCAGGTTGCCCCAGATACCGGCGTAGAGAGCTCTGCCTCCACCTGATTGGAGGAGGGCTCTGATGCCACCTCCACTTTTCATGGCTTGTAGCCGGGTCTTGATTGTGTCGATGGGGTATAGAATGGCTTCGACAGAGGCTCCAGCTATGGCACCAGCAGCAAGGTTGCCGGCAGTGACTCTCCATTTGGTAGCAGCAGTAGCAGCAGTAGAATGAGAGGGTTTGGTGGCTGCGGCGGCGATAGTGAAGATGGGTGTGACAACATTGATTGGTTCTTTTGGACTGGCAGCAGTTATGCTTGCAAACGGAGCTGATAACTGTTGTTTTTTCTTGCGCCTGACGTTGGAAACGAGAAGTTTAGAGTTGATGTTGAGCTCAAACTCCATCTCTGTGGATAAAGGTGATGATGACTGTTCTAAATAACGTTTCAAACGCATTGAGTTTTCTGTTGACGATGAATGATCGACCTTTTAAGCAATTAGGAACCCAGATTTATATCAATGCATGTAAGTGTGAGGTGTAATGCATCGATTTTTATGACCATCTCTGTGACTGTGAAAATCGTTGACGAGCTCTTTTTGAGAATCTTGGGGAGTTTTTTTGTAGGGGGGCAAGTGCTGGCCAATAGTATCATATTAACAGCTCCGAAACAGTAAACCGTAACCGATGATCATTCACTGAATCAAAAAGCAATGTTTTCTCTTAGCTCTGTAGCCAAGGTGGGTGGAGCTCCCTTGTTGATTCCACCAAAACAATCTCGACACACTGCGCAAAGAAAGATAGCCGCTTATAAGGAAACAGATCTTGCCAATGACTGGAGGGTACAACAAAGTAAGCTATATTCTAAGCCTTCCAATCCTTCATGAGCGCCGATGAGCCAAACTCATCTTCTCCCAATCTTCCCGACAAAGCCAACACACTCTCCCCCCTCTCATCACACAACACACACACAGTGGCTGATGCTGCACATGAATACTACAGCAACTTTCTCAGCAAAGGCCAAGCCCACCTCGCTGACAAGCTGTTCACTGACGACGCAGTTCACACAGACTGCGTTTGGGACCCTTCCCACCCCACCGTCGGCCCTCAAGGCCTCCAACTTTATCTTGCCGACTTGAGAACCGCCTTCCCCGACTTCCACATAACCATCGACCGTATTGCCATTGCTGACATGAACTGCATCATGGTATCTTACAGTGGGGAAGCTACTGGATTGGGCGCATACCACAACCATAAGCCTAGTCACCATACATCTGCATTTACTGGGATCAATATGATCCAGTTCAACAAGGATAGGAGTAAGATCAAGGAGGTTAGGGTGTACAGGCAGCCATTTGCTGAGGATAAGATGGAGATGGGGGAGAGAGAGGGGAGTGGAGAAGGTGGATTTAGAGAACTAAGGTTGAAGAGACTGGTTTAAACAATGCAAGAATTTGGAATGAGATGAGATGTAAGAGCATGCAGACTGATACTGTACACTAGCACTATTATTATGACTTTACCACCTCCCCATATTCCTCCCTCCACCTCTGTTGCTGGGTCCTCCTCTCCCACCTCCACCTCTCTCTGATCCAGACCAGTTTCTCTTCACACCACCACCACCACCACCACCACTAGTAGGGGCAGCAGCAGTGTTAGGCATAGATCTGGACCTAAATTGGACTGCCGCCGATGATGACGGTGGTTGTTGATTACCAAAACTATCCCTTCCTCCTCCTCCACCACCACCACCACCACCACCCCTCCCTCTCCCTCTCCCTCTCCCTCTCTCTCTCCCTCTCCCTCTCCCTCCTCCTCTTGATCCACCACCAGTGAACTCGTGTTTATAACCGCATGCATCACCATATCTACAATTACCAAAGCTTGCAAAGTGTCTGCATACTTCCTGCTCTCTTCCTCCCCCGCCCCCTCTCCCTCCAAATCCTCCCCTTCCTCTTTCCCTCCCTCCAAACCCAGCTCCAAAAGCAGTACAACTACCAGCATGTTCAGCATACTTTGCAGTATCCAATTTATCTCTACTAAACATAGCACTAGCAACGAGTAATGCATTAGCCAAAGAGGGAGGGAGAGGTGTACTGGGATGTTTCACTTTGGCAGCAAATGCCTCGGCAATACGGAGCCTCAGGCACATGATGTGAGATATCTGGGTGGCGGGGACCCTGAAACGGAGCCAATTGTCTACCACCAGCAACGCTACATCCTCCTTCTCTTTCTTTTTCTTTTGTTCTGTAGCATTGCCTTCTGCTGTAGGTGGAGCTAGAGGAATAGTAGCAGTGGTTGTAGCAGTGACGTCACTTAGACCACCGCCACCAATGTCTGTAATGCGCATGCCGTTGAGGCTTTTCTCCACTGCAGTTCTTGGACGCACCTGTTTATTGTTGCTGTTGTTGTTGTCCCCGCCTTCTACTCCATCTCCCCCCTTATTTCCATCATTGTCAACATCATCATTATTACTGATATATTCTACTCCAACGTGAGCAGCTACCAACAATGCTGGATGCGCTCCTACCATTGTAATTGACTTGACATATGTCACTGCATCTCCTCTTGTAATTTCATCATAAAAACCCAACACTGCAATGTCCACCTCATCATTACCAACATGGCCGTTTTCTTCATTTTCTCTTAGTTTCACCACCTCTTTAGAACGTTCCCTAGCTTGAGCCCACTTGGTGGTAATAGATGTAGGGTGAAGTCTCACTTTTTCTCCCCTTCTCGTCGTCAGTGCAGGTCTGGCTTTCTGATCTCTGGGAGACATGGGAGCCAGTCGTCCAATGAGTGGGTAGAACCCACAAGAGAGAATAGATCGGACTAGATCATAGTGTGCTGCATTTTGTGATGCACTTTCCAAGGACATCACAAATCCTCTGGATTTCAGCTCTTTCAACAATTGCTCTCTCATTCCATCAATCATATTCATCGTAGATGGACTGACAAAGTTCTCAGCACAATATCTTCTATCTGCACCTCCATAACCCTTTGACCTGGCCATTCTCCAGCCATTATAGGCTTGCACTGCTGCCAGATGGTCACTGGCCCCTCCTGCTTCTCCACTGAACCTCAGCTTTGCTGATACTGCCGCATTCTTCAGGGCAGGAGTAGGGGGAAGGACCCAAGGGTCTCTGTAAGCCATACAGCAAGCTACAGTTAGTACCGGATCTAGACACTCAAACAACACTCCATACAGTAACAATTTACCAAGAGCAGGTTGGAGAGGCAGAGCTGCCAAATGACGACCCAGACTGGTCAGGTGCTCTGCATCATCCAATGCTCCTATATCGGTGAGAAGCTCAATGGCAGCAGCGACAGCCTGAGGAACAGGGGGCTCCACTGCTTTACCGAGGAAATCTGCTATTCCAATGACAGGTTGCATTGGGGTTTCCAGCAACTTCACTTGGAGGCCCATCTCATCAAGAGGACTGCGCTGTATTTCTGGCAACTGGAATTCCTGGAGCGCAGAGCTTCTGGTACGGGAGTAGAGGTGGAAGGCAAACCCGGGACGGCACCTTCCTGCCCTGCCTCTTCTCTGTCTCTCGCTGGCTTTACTGATCCAATTGCTTTGAAGGGTGCTCACACCAGTATATGGGTCAAATGACTTTTCCTTTAGTCTGCCACTGTCAATGACAAAGACGACATCATCAATGGTGATGGAAGTTTCAGCAATGTTGGTGGATAGCACTATCTTTCTAACACCAGCTGCTGGACGTTGGAACACTTTGCGTTGATCTGCTGGTGCCACCAATGAATGCAGTGGCAGGATGCTGTACTTTGCACTATTAGCAAACGAAGTTCCACCTTCTCCTGAAGATTCCAGCAATTCTTTCAATCTCACAATCTCATCCCATCCAGGTAGAAAGATCAGCACTGCATCCCCCGAAGTATCTCCGTCCATCCCCACCACTGAACCTTCCTTAAACTTCCCTTCCCCGCAAACAAACTCCAACAACGACCTGATCATCAACAGATCAACCTCATCTGTATCGGTGTTGCTTTGATAATGACTAAGAGCCAGTGCCGAATTGGCCAGTTCCTCCGCCGCAGCTGCTTCGTTTGTCAGTGCGTCAAGTGCCTCTACAGCTGCAGGTTGGTCAAACTCCTCTGCAATATCTCTAGCAGTGTAGCCATTCTCTGCTCTAATCCTCGGATCTGCACCATTAGCAAGTAGTACCGCCAGTACTTCAACTCTACCATGAGCAGCAGCTGCCATCAAGGCAGTCGCCCCGGTCACTGGATGACGGATATTAATCCCAGGCGACATAATAGCATTGTTATTTTTATTTCCTAATGCTGTTCCCATATTATCAGCATCACCGGCTCCAGTCAGCTCCATTAAGATATCAAATTCTTCGTATCCTCCCTCTGTAAAGGCAGCTTCAATGGCAGCTTCTATCTTCTCCTTGTCTTCTGGTGATAACGAAGATCCATCACCTGTCTGTCCTTTACCACTACCACCATTACCATAACTACGAGCAGTGGTGACCATATCCTGGGTGATACCAACACTAGACCCAGTAAACCCAGCAGCCGCAAGCTCAGCAACTGCACTCTCCTGGTACCCCGTCAACTTCAATATCTCTTCTAGGTAGAAATCCTGCACTGAATGAGTGAATCCAGGAACTGATATGACTGGACATCCTTGGAAATAACCAGCAAAGAGGTCTACATGGAGAGTGGCACTCATCAGTATGACCCTCAAATCTGGACGTTGGGGGAGAAGATCTTTGATGAGAATCAAAAGAAAATCAGCAAACCTATCTCTCTCATGGATTTCATCTATAATGAGATGTGTGATTCCAGATAATGGCACCTCATCCTCATCATTGGCTATATCATCTCCTTCATCTACACGATGACTATGGCGGTGAGATCCAGCCGTCATCATTCTCAACACCACTCCATTCGTTGCAAACATAAGTGAACATTCCGGTCCCCCTTTTGATTCCAATCTGATAGTGTACCCCACATTCTCACCAGTGCTCTCCCCCCTCTCTGCAGCTACCCGGTCAGCAACCGATACTGCACTGATCCTTCTTGGCTGGGTGCATAGTGCTTTGACAGCTTTACCCTTGGACCAGCTGTCTTCGAGGAGGTATTGTGGTACTTGGGTGGTTTTACCGCACCCAGTTTCACCTGCAATCATGATGACTTGGTTGGAATGGATTGCAGAGATGATTTCTTCTTTGTGGGCAGCAATGGGGAGGGAGGATCTGTTGGTTTGGAGGGAGGCTACTTGGGGGTCGCGGGTGATGCGATCTTGCCATATGGTGTGTCTTTTGGCGACTTCTTGTTCTGTGAAGTGGGAAGCCATGCGTTTCTTCCCTCTGTTGGTTTTTGATTTGTTATTTGATGCAGGTGTTTTTCTCTTCTTATCTTGGCTTGATTTTTTTATGTTACTATCATTACTATCTTGCTGTTGTTGGACTGGCTTCTCTTCTGGTTCATTGTCGTCACCATCACTGCCACTCCCACCGCTATCATCGTTGTCGTCGTCAGCTGCTCCACTGCCATATGCTGCTTGTAAGTTGCCATCATGGCCTTCTGTTGTTGCAGCTTGCACCAATTCATCTTCTGTTGGTGGATAGGATGCAAAATAGGAATCTAATGAGGAGACAGTGGGGTCAGAGAGGGGAAGGTGGCAGAATGTTTTGGCTGCACCACCAGGTTGCCTGCTGGAACTTGGTTTTTTGAAGACAGTGACAGCTCTAGATTCTCCCTTTCCAGTGGATTTGCTGTGGAGGCCTAGCTTCTTGCATTCAGCGTGTACAATTGCACGATCGTGGTTTGAAAGGTCTGGAGGGAAGGTGACCTCGATATCCAGGCTGCGTTGGAAATTTTCTAGTTGGGTGACAATGTCTATTCTAGAGGCCTCACTGACGGGACGTTGGCCTGGGCGAAGGCCAAAACGGCCACCGCCTTTCGGTCCATTTCTGTCTCTGCTGGAGTATCCACGTCCTCTACCGTCCATTTGCGTAGATTAAGGTTTTGTACAACTGTATATAATGCAAGAGAGCACCTAATTACTGATCAGAATGGTGAGGATTCCCGTGTTGAGTTTGGCTTTGTGTAGTTATCAGCGGCTATGATGCGTATAATCAATTCAAGAGTGTAGTCGTATTCTATGCATCGATTTAGTATTTATTACTCTGCATTCTAGGGACATTGCAACCACAATTAAACTTTTTTTTTCCTGTCCAATTTTTTCAAACCTGGGCAAGCTGCCTGTGTCTCTGATGAACCCATTACACCTGTGGTGCTTACACTACAGCCAGTTGGCCTTCATAAATCTGTATACATACATAACTAATACCTTTATTATTTATTCATTCATTTCAGTCTCTCATCATATAAAACTAATCTATCTATTTATGAAACTGATTCATTATGCTCTCTACATTTCTAAAGTACAAATCCTATTATTATTTTCTCAAGAATACATACTATGTGGAAGAGTACCAAACACATCAGTCCCAAAATCAAACCCAGAATGCTGCTTCTGCTGCTGCATCTTACTAGCTTTCTTCCCACCACCAATTCCACCACGACGACGACCACCAAGCTTCATCATTCCTTTAGCATCACCACCACCACCACCATCAACATGATTAGAAGCGGCAAAACGACTGGGTTTCTTCATGGTACCAGCTCCATGTTGAATCTTGCCTCCCATATTATTTTGCATGCTCATCATCTTACCCAAGCGACCAGCACTGCCAGCTCTCTTACTCCCAGAACTAGTAATAGAGGAGGACTTCCTAGATGGGGGGAGAGAGCGGGAAGTGGTGTTGGTGGAGCGTTTCTTCATAGTGGCAGTTCTAGCTTTAGTAATATCAACTGCTCTGTTGTTATTACCACCACCACCACCACTACCACTAGCAAGAACAGGAGCAGGAGCTACTCTGGAAAATGTATTTGTATCATAGAACTGGATCCTCTGCTCTTCTTCTTCAGCATCAAGATCAGATGGGACATCTTCTTCTTGGATGAGAGGAGGGGCAGGTTTGTGATGAGGGATATCTGCTGCAGTGGGGGTCATATCATCGCAGTGTTTGTCAGCGGGATGCCGGTCTTCTTCCTCCTCCTCTTCTCTGTCTTTGCCCAGATCTTCCTCATCATCATCAACGTCATCATCCACCTCATCGTCTTCGTCTTCTTCATCATCAGCATCAGACTCAGCTGCAAATGGAGAGTCAGGGCGGCGCTTGGTATTCTTCTTATTGTTGCGTTCAGCACTACCAGCAGCCTGCTTGATGCATTGCAGTGCAAAGTTTTTCTGAGCTACATCTTCTTCAAACTGCCTCAATTTATCAGAAAGTTGACCAATCTTGGAATCTTTGTCAGAAATCAACTGCTCATATTGACCCAACTTGGCCTGAGTAGCACTGAGATCAGCTTCCAAGTCGGTACATTGCTCAGCAGACTGGTCCAGATCAGCCATGAGCTCTTGAACCTGCTTCCTCAAACTATCCGCTTCCTTCTCGCTCTTTTCAGCTGCGGCTTGGCACAGTTTCATGTCTGCTAACTTGTATTGAAGTGAAATGATCTCGTCCTTTTCCTTCTTCAGCTCATTACGATGCGACTGCTGCATAGCCTCCCAGCCGATGATGGTATTTTCTTCTTGAGCCTTCAACTCAGCCTCTACAGCACTAAGTTTCTTCTGAATCTCTCCCTTTTCAGCTTTAGTCTTTTTGAGCAGTTCATCTTTGGAAGCAAGGAGATGATGGTATTCCTGCTTGCCTTGTTTTGCTGCTTGGAGGTCATTTTCCAGAGTGGAGATGGCAGAAAGATGAGCTTGGATCATGGTGTTGGCTTCACAAAGACGGCTGGTCTCAGTTTCAAGAGCAGCAATCTGAGATGTCAGCTGCAACTTGGTGTCTTCCAGCTGCTTGAGGGATACATTGAGAAAAGCCTGCAGACTGGCATTGTCAGCCTCAGCCTTGGTGAGGGAGTCAGAGACGGTGGCGAGCTGAGTGTCAAGATTCTGCTTCTGTTCGGTGAGGGAAGAAACCTCAAGAGAGGCATTTTTGAGTTGGGATTTAAGCTCGGAGATGTCATTGTTGAGCCGAGTGACAGCAGCAATGTAGCTGGATTCCTTCTCTTCAGACAGCTTGACGTAAGCATCATGAGTGGCAGTCTTCTCAGCCAAAATAGACTCCAAATTGGTCTTATTAGCTGACAGTTGTCCAATATGTTGATTGAGCTGCTCCTTCTCATGCTCCATGTCTCCAATGAGCTTTCTGAGATGGTTGATATCTTGGATCTGGGCCTCCATGGTGGCACTAAGGGCAGCATTCTCTTGCTCAGTCGTCTCCTTGATAGCGTGAGCTTCCTCAAGTTGGGTCTTCAAAGTGGCGGTGGTGGCTGAGAGATGTGTGGCCTTCTGGTTGAAAGACTGGATGCGGTCGTCTACTGAGGCAATGTTCTGAGCGAGGAGATCCCTGGTCTGCTCAAAGCTCTTGATGGAGCGAGCTTCAGAATGGAGCTGTGTAGAGACCGATGAGTGAGAGGAAGACAGCTTGGCGTGGGAGTCTTGGACCTTGCGAGAGCGAGTGTTGGAGGCAGACAATTTCGCTTGGAGACCTTCGTAGCTAGAGATCTGACCACGGTAGGCCTTCTCTAATAGCTCGGCATATTTCTCTTGGGTCTTGAGCTTAACATCTAGCTGCTTGAGTGCTTGAGAAGCGCTTTGCTGGTTTTTGAACAAAGTCTCGGTGGTATTCTTCAATGCCTGAGCAGCTGTTGATGGGTTTACTGCACGTTGGTATGGTTGAAGAGCAACAACGCTGGGTCCACCACCAACAGCACCAGTCAAAGATTTACCTGGAGCCATCTTGCTGAGAGAGGAAAACCCAAGCGATCGCGGGAGATTGAGGTTATCACGAGTAGTATAAACGAGTATATAAGTCCTAGTGAGTTGAAATCTTAAGAATTAGAAAGGATTGAAATTTATGGCGAGGAGCATGAGAAAGTGAAGAGTATGCTGTGCTCAATTTTAAGGAGAAGAGAGAGGAGGGTCAGCACGCTGAGAAGTGAGCGAGAGAGAGAGGAGAGACGGTACCACCTTGTCATATTGTTTTGATATGCAACAAGTCATCAACACACGGTAGAAATAGCAGAAATGGACTCCAGTATGATCATACTTATCACTATATATGGAAATCAATCCAAATAGCATCACTTAATCAACACCAGCGAAGATGTCCTTGCAACAATTGTCTTGCTGCAATGTCAATTCAACTCTGTCAATGTTGGGTGGTAGACCCAGCATAAACCGTATAAAGACGCCTCTCAACACAAATAAATCTCAAACATCACCATATAAACTCAAATCAATCGCTTCAGATCGCCACGACCACCAATTGGTCGGTACTCAAGCCATCCCTTCTCCTCCTCCTCCTCCTCCTCCTCAACCCCTCGTCCACCAAACAGCTCCCGCCTTTTCCGACTGCTTCCCATCCAGCGAAAAGATCTACAAAACCATCCAACACAACAACCACACCCTCAGCATCCCTTTCAGAAGAATCAATTTGACTGGAGGTAGTGGTATTTTTGATGTGTATGATACTTCAGGTCCCAGTTTAAACACCGCTGGTACTACTACTAGTAGTAGTACCATCGTCTCCCTGGACACTGGCATTTCAAAGATCAGAACACCCTGGGTTGCCCCTCGTGAGAACCACAAGACATGCACTCAAATGCATTATGCCAAACAAGGCATTATCACTGAGGAAATGGCCTTTGTTGCTACTCGTGAAGGAATGGATACAGAATTCATCAGATCTGAGGTTGCCCGAGGCAGGGCCATCATCCCCTCCAACAAACGTCACATAGAGTTAGAACCCACCATCATTGGGCGGAACTTTCTCACCAAAATCAACGCCAACATTGGCAACTCTGCCGTCAAGAGTAGCATCAGTGATGAGGTGGAGAAGCTTCAGTGGGCTGTGACTTGGGGGGCTGATACCATTATGGATTTGAGTACTGGCGCAGACATACACGAGACCAGGGAATGGATTTTGAGAAACTCTCCCGTCCCTGTTGGGACTGTTCCTATCTATGAATGTCTGAAGAAAGCAGGTAACAAGGTGGAAAACATTACATGGGAGCTGTTCAAAGAAACTCTATTAGAACAAGCAGAGCAGGGTGTGGATTATTTCACCATTCACGCTGGTGTGTTGCTCCGTTATGTTCCCCTCACCAAAGGCAGGTTGACTGGGATTGTTTCCAGAGGAGGGTCCATTCATGCCAAGCATTGTCTCTTAGAGCACAGAGAGAACTTTGCATATGACCATTGGGACGACATACTAGACATATGTGCTACGTATGACATCAGCTTGTCGATCGGAGACGGCTTGAGACCAGGATGCATCCACGACGCCAATGATGAAGCTCAGTTTGCCGAGCTTAAGACTCAAGGCGAGCTGACTCGTCGAGCTTGGGAGAGAGATGTTCAGGTCATGAATGAAGGGCCAGGACATGTTCCACTACACAAGATTCCAGAGAATATGAAGAAGCAGTTGGAATGGTGCGATGAAGCCCCCTTCTATACGCTGGGACCACTTACTACCGATATTGCTCCAGGAAGGGATCACATCACCAGTGCTATTGGTGCAGCTACCATTGGTGCTCTGGGCACTGCCCTGCTGTGTTACGTCAGTCCAAAGGAACATCTTGGTCTGCCAAATAAAGACGATGTCAAAGAAGGCGTGATCACTTATAAAATAGCAGCTCATGCCGCTGACCTGGCCAAAGGCCACCCCAGGGCTCAAATGTGGGACGACGAGCTGAGCTGGGCAAGGTTTGAATTCAGATGGATGGACCAATTTAATTTGAGCCTGGATCCTCAAACTGCTCTTGCTTTCCATGATGAGACACTAGGAGGGGAAGGGGCTAAGACGTCTCATTTCTGTAGTATGTGTGGGAGTAATTACTGTAGTATGGAGATTTCTCATCAGATTAGGGATCTCCAGCAGCAGGAAGATGTGGACAAGGGGATGAAGGAGATGAGTGAGGAGTTTAAGAAGAGAGGCGGGGAGATTTATTTGTAAATGTAGAGCAGAGTTGAGATTTATTTTTGTTAAATGCATAGAAGATATAGAGTTGTTTTGTGTTATTCTAAAGAAGCATGTTTTAGTGTTAAGAGGAAGCAAGAAGTTACCATCACCCGGCATGTCCCTATAAATTCAAAAATATTTCATCAATTGATGGCAGACACAATATCAGTCAAAGCATCATTGATATGCATGAGATCAGGCGTATCACCTGTGTTCTGACATCTAAATCTTGTCGTACCCTGGTTTACGAGGACTCTGATGATGACGATGATGAAAGGGTCAAGGTGAAGAAAGGCAGCAAAGGCAAGAGATTGGCTAAAAAGAAAGAGCAGCCCAACAGAGGAACATGGTGAGAGACAGCCTAGCATGGTTGGTACTAGCTTCTCTTTGACCACCACTTTCTATAATATACTTTTGATTTCACAAGAAGTTAAGTCCATGTTAGTAAAGATCTCATGATTGAATTTGAAAGTCTTACAAAATAGTATGATGCCAGTCTCTCGAAGCATACGCCACTCATCTCACCTCACCATGGGCGCCAGCAACGGCAGCTACAAGTGTGCCGACAGATGCATCATGGGACCATCAGCTCATTATAGTACCTCAGATCAGTCCAATCAGAAATCAAGAATGGAATTCCTCTCGCCACTTTCCCCTGCTCCGTCTACAGGGCCACCCAACACCTTTGAGAAAGTGAGTCGTTCAGCAAGACATACCACGATCAATGGCACTTCTAACTCCAGTCTCTCACTCTTTAAGAAGAAGGAGGAGAAGCATACTGAACAACAAGAAGGGGGGGGAGAAGAGTGAAGAGAAGAAAAAGAAGGAAGATATAAAATACAGTTCTTAATATGTTGCTACAAGTTTCTTCAAGCCCATATTACTAACTGATTTTATACGTAAGAAGAGCATCACACGACTTTATTGAGAAAATAGATGTGCTTTTTGTTCACGATCAGGATGTTCAGAGATTTGGCAGGAGGAACAGCAACTCGCTGCCTGCTCCTCTCTCTCTCGCCCAGGAGCAGGTACCTGAAGGGAGCCTTGGACGTCCCTTCATTCTTGGTTTCGGAAACTTATTTAGCAGGCCTAGGGGTAGAGATAACACAATCAATTCGGTTTAATTAAAACCTTGAGTATATATCGACACCATTTCAAGTCTTAACTGCCTTTAATACTGGCAAACGTCACAATGAATAACGTTAAAATTGCCAGAACCCAAAGATTCCTGCGGCCTAGGATACCGACACGTATAATGGCCAGTTCATCTAGCTTCACCAATGTCGGTGGCATGAATGGCTTCAACTCCCAAGTCAGATTTCAGGTCCCAGCCCGTTCCGCCGGCGGTTCAACGCTCCACCACCATTCCATCTGCAACGCCACTCCCGTCAAGTACAAGAACTTTGAGGACCTCCTAAACAACACCAGCACCCCAATTCTAGTCGACTTCAACGCCACTTGGTGTGGTCCATGCCTCATTATGAAGGACATTTTCAAGTCTCTCAGTAACAAGATGAACCAACAAGTCACCTTTGTGAAGATTGATGTAGACAAATACCCCAAGATTGCCTCCAGGTTCCAAGTAGAAGCCCTTCCAACCCTCATCCTCTTCAAGGATGGCAAACCAATAGATAGAATAGAAGGAGTTGTATCAGAGGAAGATTTAGCTGCAAGATTGAAGTATTTTGTCGGTAAATGAAAATACAAAGAAGGGAGCATAAGGGAGAAAGAGAAAGAAATTGAATTTTGGTGTGGATCAACCATCACCCACGATACCAAACCCAGCGATACTAGTATGACAAGTAAATAAACCAATGTACACACCCTGTTTTGTGTGTGAGAGAGAGAGAGAGATGAATCTTCCTATTTATAGATCTATCTATCTATTCCATACTCGTCACTGTTCATTTAAAACATTAAATACAGACCCTGTACATGTGGGGAATTTCACTTCATCAAACACAATACAATTTATTTAATTATCCAGCTTATTTGTTTAAGCGAATTCAATTCTCCCCGCATGTATATTATATGTAGTCACATTATCCTACTCACACATCAGACCCAGCACCCGACTTGTCATCACAAGGACACCACCCATCTTCCACCAATTGAATAGTGGAGTGCTCAATCCCCAAACGCATACAATAATCCACCACCTGCTTCAACACCACTGTCCTACTAGCCCCTGCCCTCAACTCCACATGGGCACACAACAGAGGAATTCCCGGGGTCAAAGACCAGACATGTAGATCATGAACATCATCTACTCCCTCTATTGCAGCGAGCTCCTTATAAATCTTATCTATTGACAATCCCCGGGGAACTCTCTCCATCAACACATCAGCAATGTCACGCATGATTGCAAATGTGGTCCATAAGACCAGGCCGGCGAATAGAAAGGTGCATATGGGATCGGCGAGAGCCCACCTGGTGTCGCCTTGGTGCCACCAGATTAGAGCGCCGGCGATTGCGACACCGATGCTTTGCAGGAAATCACCAATGATGTGAATGACTGCTCCACGGACATTGATATTATGCTGATCATGACTATGACTATGATCATGACTATGACTATCAGTATCAGTCTGTACTGCCTCCACTCCACCATCACTGGTACTGGTAGGGCCTCCAGGGAGCAACAAGCTCCTCCCGTCCTCTCCTACTGCTGCACCACTAGTATCACTCTCACCAGGAGGACAGCAGTGACATGATGACTTGTCTGATTCTGATGATGATGATGGTACTACTACTGCTACTGCTGCTGCTGATCTATGAGCTGCTAATGTAAAGTTACTATTATTGGCCTCTATATCTTCACCTAGAGCTAAATGTGAATGAGAATGTGAATGATCATCACTATGATCACCGCTACATGGTGCACCTCCATGACTGTGGCTATGGCCATGGCCATGATGATGGTCTCCTCCTCCTCCACCACCACAAGACTGACCATGATGATGGTGATGCCCACCCAAGATCCACAACAACCCGACATTCACCCCAACACCAATCAGAGCCAAAATAAACATAACCTTCCCATTAACTGGCTCTGGGTTGAAAATTCTAGCTACAGCTTGGTATAGTAATATGCCAGTGACCATCCATACAGATAAGATGGATCCAAGGGCGCCTAGGACTTCTAGCCGGTGGTAGCCGTAGGAGAAGAAATTGGGGGATGCTCTGGATGCCCAGAGAGCAGCGAGAGCAGAGACGCCAAAACCGGAGACGTCTGAGAGGAGATGAGCTGCGTCTGTGATGATTGCTAGAGAGCCAGAGTAGATGCCACCCGCTACTTCTACTACCATGAAGGCCGCTGCGAAGACAAGGGCAAGGAGGAGTTTGCGTTGGGTGGCATGGTACTTGGCGAGGTCTTCTTCGGTGGCTCCGCTGGCAAGAGTGCAGCTGGTGAGGACTCTGGGAATGTGGGCTGCATTGTTATGGATGGATAGGTGGATGTGTTGGTGGTTGAATGGTAAATATGGTAAGAGAAAGGGGTGGATGGGGATAAGAATAGGAAAGGGAATGGAGTGGAGGGGGTTTTCAACTGACGACGGATGTGCACAAGACTCACATGGCTGGTAAGGAGAGAATGAGAGAGGGCGGGTGTTGGGCCTGTTTCTAGTGGTCTGCCTTAATAAAGGAGACGATGGTTCTTCTGATACGTGTATTGAATCCATTGTAGTCTTTAACGACAACTTTAGGGGGTCCACGATCTTATTGTTCAGTTTAGTAGGTGATTTGCTTCTTGGCATTAGAAAGGAGGTATATAGAATGGAATTATATTCAAGAAACAAATTTCACCATTTGATTTGAAGGAACAAACTTACAAGGAAACGTTTAACCAACCTCTTTATACTGGACCCACTAGGGATGTTGCTAGCGTTGGCACTGCGTTGGCGCTGCGGGTCTGTGAGAGAGGCGTTGGCCCGAACTAAGCCAACATGCGTTGGCGCAGCCAACGCATAACCATTGGGATTTGTGCCAACGCTTTGTGTAAAAATCAGGTATTCTGTTTAATTTACATTTAATGAGCATATGCTCTTTTACTTACTATACTAGTACACTAAGTACATCTGATGCCTCCCTCCCCACCCTGTGCAT
>Ga0114919_10001886_pt1 | contig 16889 bp, 15 predicted proteins | sample BlataG_FD_88682 | JGI IMG/M metagenome (GOLD analysis project Ga0114919, IMG submission 88682) | Deep subsurface microbial communities from Black Sea to uncover new lineages of life (NeLLi) - Black_00105 metaG | ecosystem: Environmental > Aquatic > Marine > Oceanic > Sediment | place: Atlantic... | reverse complement strand
TTTGATTTCTGCCGGATTTGCCGGCGCTCTGGCTCCAGACCTTAAACATGGGGCTGTTCTTATTCCAACTAGAATTCTTGACGAGTACCATCAATGCATTCACACACTTACCACGGGCGGTCATATTCCGTCCCTTGCTGCAAAAACAGGAAACCCGAAGACACTTATTACTGTTGATTCAGTTGTCACTTCAAAGGAAACAAAGGCTAAACTTCGCCAAGAAAGCCATGCCGATCTTGTCGACATGGAATCTGCTGCTGTTGCGCTCGTCGCGCAGAACGCCGCGGTTCAATTCCTTGCAGTCCGGGCAATCTCTGACACCTCTGAAGAGACCCTTCCTCCAGAAGTAAGCCGACTCAGCCAGCCACAGTCACCAATGCATCGATTTGGGGCAGCCCTTGCAGCGATTACTCGACGGCCAGCAGCCGTCACTGATCTCTGGAAACTATGGGAGCAGGGAATGTCCTGCTCTCGAACGCTTGCAGATCGCCTTGAGCAAATAGCGCAAACGATTCACTGAGCGTCAACTGAGCAGGTTCCGTCAAGATGCTTCTGGCAAAACTCAACTGATAGATCAAGCCATGTCGTGCCAGCGTCAACTTGTGGCAACTGATTTCGATCACCACCATACATCGACGTAGGAACACCAAGTTTCTGAGCCTTTTCATAGACAACCTTAGCTGCCCAAGGCGGATGAATTTTGTCTTTAGGCGGCGCGTTTGAATATAAGAAAACAGGGGCCTCCTCAGCATCCATGAGAGGAATAATGATTTCTTTCGTTCGCCATGGCTGCCAGAGGCTCACCACAACATTCGGACGCGAACTCATACGAGCAACTTCATCGTCACTCTCAAGGACTGCATAATCATCTTGGTAAGCCAAGTACTCACTAATGATTGCTCCGGCGGAGGCTCCACCACACACAATACGGTCTGGATCAATTTTCCAGTCTTCTGCTTGAGATCGCACAAACTGAATGGCTCGTGCACAATGCCGTGCAATCTCGAGGTGGTCAATACCCTCGCTCAGCAAAGGATAGTTACAACTGGCAACCGCAAAACCAGCGTCCTGATAGGCCTCAAGCATTGCGGCCCTGTTTTTTTCAAAATCACTCTTGTCTCCTGTCTGAAAGCCACCTCCATGAAACCATACGAACACAGGCGCGGTTCTGTCTGTCGCCACAGCTGGCCAGAAGTCCAACACATTTCGATCATGCTTTGTGTCGTACGCAATATCCCGGCTTGGCTCATCACCAAAGGAAAGGGCTGCGCACCACATCACAACAAGTACGGCGATTCTTTTCATAATGAATGAAACGAGCTAAGCACAACGAGAACAGGGAAAACGATAGTTTTTCACAGCAACTGAAACAAATCTAACCCATCCAGCGATACTGGGCAAAACCCGGAAAGACTACTTTGATTTCAACTCGAAAGTAAAAACATTTTCCCCATCAGTAACGACGGTTGCAGATAACCCTGACTTTTCATGATTGCTGTATTTCTCAGGCAATTCATTTACAGGATCTTTTTCAGAATCTGGTGATGGGCCCTCATCTGTATTCATCGATTCATCATAGGGCGTGCCACACCCTTCACTAACTTACAAGAACCTACTTTGAACTCAGCTCAAAATTGAAGACGTTGCTATCACTTTCAGCGACTGTTGCAGTAAGCCCAGATGTTTCTGGGTCAGCATACATCTTTGGCAAACTGTTCTCAGACTGTCCCATATCTGATGCCGCCTGCGGCTCACTTGTTTCCATGGATGGATCATAGGGTGTACCTTCTGGCGTTGATTCATACTCAATCTTTGGTTGTTTCTGCACGGCGACTCTGAAAGATCCTACCGTAGCGCCGTCATTCTGATTGAAAGATGACATTTGATACTGACCACTTGCATCAGTTTCTCCATTCGCCGGCTTATTCGTGCCATCAGGATAGAACGAAACAGTTGCACCTTCAATAGGTTTTCCATCAAGGGTAACTGTGCCAGTTGTTTTAAACGTAGGTGGATACTTTGAGCCACCGCAGCCAGTGACAGAAAATACGACTAGCAGCGACATCAAGCAGCAAAAAAATCTTTTATTCATTAGAAAGTATTTCGAGTTATTGAACAAATTAAAAACAAAAGCTCGCCGTAAACTATTGTGCTTACGGCGAGCTTTACGAATTAGTTATTGACCTGAGACTTCACCGCCCCATTTTGAACCCATAGCGCCCCATACTCCGTAGAAGGAAGCTGCCTTTGAGGCCCTACCAACCTGCTTGGTCAGGTCACCAGTATCAATATTATCGTTGATAAATCGAACAGAACCATCAGCCATGGAAGCATTCACACCACTCGGATGAAACGAAGAAGCAGACTTCAGGCCATGATTCCAATTCGCCGCTTGACTTCCTTGGATAACACTACAAGACGGTGAATTTGGTGGTAACACCGTATTGAAGCCTGTTCGAACGATATAGCCATCAAACCAATGGCCACCGTTCACACCGTCAAGGGTTCCACCCGCAGCATAGCCCGCACCATCTCTCTTTGAGAGGCATGTGCTGGGATTGTTCTGAACCCCAGGAGATCTTACTGCATATGACTGGATTGGCTGGCCCGCGGCAGTAATACTAGTCGAATTATTACCAACGCCACCCTCACTCATAAGAATCGTGTTTGAGAGCCCATCAGTAAACATTCTGAACTCAGCACCAAACTGACGTGGAAATATTGGTGTTGACGGATTCTGTTGGGCATAAATTGCCTGACCAAAAGCCCCTCTATAGGGTTCTTTCCAATTCTTTTGACCTTGTGGCAAATCATCAAAAGACTGGACACGAAGGTTTACTGTCGCGTCACCAAACGAGACAAGATAATTTGTCGGGCAATGGTCAGCACTCGTTGACTGTTGCGAATCAGATGGGCAACGGAGATTAGGCATTTGAACTCGAAAGACACCGGCCCAAACACGCTGGTTCGGATTTGCAGAGATTATGTCCCAAGTTGACATTTCTTCCATAAAAGGCGTCAGCATACCAAAGGCACTTGCACGACCACCTTGGCTCACCGCGCCACCCCATTGTGTATAGCTACCTGACGCAGCTGCTGGAAAAACTTCTCCCTTTGAATCAGCGAAATTATGGCATGCTGTTCCAAGCTGCTTCAGATGGTTACTGCACATACTACGACGAGCAGCTTCACGAGCCTGTTGAACAGCTGGTAACAAAAGACCAACAAGCACACCAATGATTGCTATGACAACCAACAATTCGATGAGCGTAAAACCACGCGATCGATTTCTATTAAGTGAATTCATAATATTTTCTCCAAACGAAAGACGAAAAAACGAAAAAATGGGTGTATGCCTTAAATAATAAATAAAGCAATTAAACCACCCACCAAAAATTTTCTATACCAATAATCTAGCTATACGTACAAAAACATTCAAGATAAAGATAAAGGGAATAGGGTGATGTGCTTTAAGTTACAAAGCAAGGAAAAATCAGATAAATCGCGGTAAAAGTAAGCCTTGCAGCAGTCTTTTCAAAATCCGCGACATTTCGCTTCCTATGAGGCGTGCCTCTTACCGGTTGCGTGGAGCCAAGCAGACATTCTTGAACTCCATAAATCCATAAGCTCCTAAAAACAGATAGTCGCCTTATCCCGCAGTACGATACTACGCTTTATTCAACAAACCACCCGGAAACTTCGCGTAACGCAAGAATGGCTTCTTTCTCAAGAGGCCAATACTCGAGACCTACGTAGCCAGTGAAACCAGTTGCTCGAATCTGGTCAAACACGAATGGATAGGCTATTTCACCATGTTGGAGTTCATGACGTCCCGGATTTCCTGCAGCATGGAAGTGACCAATCTTATCGATATTTGAACGAATGCTCTCGATCAGATCGCCTTCACTTATCTGCTGATGGTAGATATCAAAAATCACTTTAATGAAGTCGCTGTTCACCTCATCAATAATCTGAAATGCCTCATCACTACGCACGAGATAGTAGCCGGGATGGTTAACACGTTCATTCAGTGGCTCAATGACCAGGGTGATGTTGGCCTGCTCGAGGTGGGGAGCAACTTCCCGTAATCCTTCAACTAATGAATCATGCTGTGCTGCCCGAGGCACATCTTCTCGAACATCACCTACCTGCGAAATAAGAATGTCTGTCCCAAGCCTATGAGCAGCTTCAATCGATGCGGCTACTCCGTCGATATATGCTGAACGATCCGCAGGATTCACAAGGCTTATAAACTTGGTGCAACATGCTGAAATCACCAAATCATTTTCTTGCTGCGCGTCCTGCAATGCATCAAGGTCTTTATCCCACCAGCCCCAGAACTCAATGGCGGATATACCTGCTTGTCGTACGGTCTTACATGCATGCCGGAACGACTGTCCTTCAAAAACCGAATCGATACAAACAGATGGCTTGAGACGAGTCATATGTGCTGAAGTGACCTTTCTATTGATGCTCTTTTGTTTTACTGAATCGCAAGGGTGGCGTATATGATGATCACCGTTGTCACAAGACCTACACCTACAAACGGACTAGAACCCATGATATCGGCGCAACCGTCTGCGATATTGGCGACCTCTCCACGAGTGAAAAACGTCGTCAGGAAAAAACCAACGATGTGAAAAGAAAAAAGTATAGGAGGAATCGTTAAACATCGGGAAGCTACGGATCTCCAGCAAAGAAAAGAAGTCGATGAGACTACTCGCTGATGATACGTTTGTACTCCACAAGCTTGAGTGTCGAAAGACAGACCGCCTCCGCAATCAGATCTAACCACCAACAAACAGACGGATCACGGCGTTTTTCCGAAGATCCTCGACAACTGGCCGCTCTGTTCCATTCATTGAGCCAATGAGTACTGAGGCGGCATACCTACCGCTGCGAACGGCACCCTCCATCGTCGAAGGCCAGCCGGTCTGCGTCCAATCTCCGGCCAAAAAAAGGTTCTGTATCGGTGTTCTTGCCGACGGCCGTACCGTATCGATGCCCGGTCGTACTGAAAGGACTGCTGTGGGATCAGTTACAACACGAGAACGAATCAGCCGAGCAGCTTGTGCCTCCGGAAAGATCTCTCGCAGCTCCGCCACTACTGTTTCCAGTAAGTGCTCTCTATTTCCGTCACATAGCCCGCGTGAGGCACTGATCACAACTTGGCAGTGGTGAGCCATCCCCTCTTTTCCCACACCAGAAGGCTTTTCATCCTTCTCGATATGTTCCTCATCGCCTTGAAACACCCACTGTGAAACCCGCCCGACAAGAACAGCGTGTGGCAAATCAAATATCTGCCGGTCAAACCACAGATGGACTGCCGTAATCGGTGACCCAACAAAGGATTCATCCACAGGGGGTAACACATCGGGCACCAATCGCGCAGCTGCTCGCCAAGGCACAGCAAGAACAACGGCCTCTGCCGGAAGAACGGCCTCACCGCAACAAACTCCTGTCACCTCATGTGAGTCGCCATATTGAATCGCCGTTACAGTCCGGCCCGTATGAACAACCACCCCTTGATCTCCGAGCCACGAAACGAGCTTCGTGCCAAATAGCTTACCGAGTGGCTCCGTTGGCACCAGAAGATCCGCTGCCTGAGGATGTGCAAGAAAACCATCAACAACGACTTTCCGCACAGCCGAAATACCAACTAATTCGATTGACTCACCAAGCGCACTTTCAATCACTGGCTGCCAAAAGAGATGTATGACACGCTCCGGCTGTCGCGAGCGAAGCCACCGTGCTGCTGTCGGCTCTGTACTATCCGTTGCAATAGTTTGACGAACTGCCAACCGCATCATGCCATAGGCAAGCGCGAGTTTTTCCCAGACAGAAAAATGAGACATCCCGAACAAAAGTGGCAAAAGATGTAGCGGCGCCGGAAGCCATCCTGCTGGCGTACAGGCTGACCGAGTGCCATCAGGACCAATAAACCAAAGCGTGCGATCACGGCGGAGTTCCGATCCGAAACCTGCTCGCTGACAAAGGTCTAGAAAGTTCGTGCAACATCCCATTGCTACATGCTGACAGGCATCAACAAGACTCCCATCCTGTGGATCTTCAAAAGAGGCTGCCCGCCCACCACAATTCCGCCTTGATTCAATAACCTCCACAGCAAACCCACTTTCGGCGAGCGCTGCGGCAGCAGAAAGTCCGGCAAGCCCGCCGCCAACTACAACAACCCGCCGTTGATCATTCGTATCATCAACCTCTCGTTGGTCGTGTGTATTCGTAGTCATGAGATCCCCGCAAGAACACTGTAGATGCCCATCACAGGCAGTCGCCACTTTGACGCACGAACCCGCTGAATGAAAACTTCCGAACCAGCTTGCTCTACTGAACGAAACAATTCTCGGTACACGCCGTACATGGCTCGAAACACACGTTGGCCATCGATCGAGAGGAACTCATCCAATTGCCTCGCCTCAGCAAACCAGCGGTTGGCTCGTGAGACTTCATTGGATGCAAGAACCTTGAATGCAGAGCCAATACGACCTGCCAATAAATCCTGTACATCACAGCCGGCTTCGCGAAATGATTCCCCAGAAATATACACCCGCCCCCGCTCCCGATCTTCGACAACATCCCTGAGAATGTTTGTCCATTGAAAGGCGAGTCCGCATGCATCTGCTGGAGGAACCCAGTCCTCTGAAGAAATTCCTCGACGAAGCCCCCAGATCGGAACAGCGGCTAGCCCAACCGCAGAAGCAACTCTTCGGCAGTACTCAATAAGGTCATCTGTAGTCTCATACCGCGACTGCGTGAGGTCAGACCGCACACCTTTTACAATTGCAAAGAGGTGTTCGTGCGGGATGGTATACCGATCCGCCGTACATGCAATCGAACGAAGCACCGGATCGTCAACCACCTGCCCGTTGAGTGCGTTTCGTAACATTCTCTCAAACTCATCAATCGCTTGGGACTTGTCGGACAATGCTCCTTCGCCATCAATAATGTCATCGGCAAGGCGACAGAATGCATACAGGGCGTTGGAGCCTCTCCGTTTCTCGGGAGAGAGTAATCGCAGTGGCAAGGCGAAGTTTGACCCACTTTTTTTCAGTATTGATTGACAAAAAGCGGCATCTGCACGCTGAGACACAATCATGACAACGAACCCCAGAGACACCTACTGATTCGGCTCAGCATCATACTGACAGCCGCTTGCCCAGCGAGCCGTAGCTTGGTGCTCCGGGGCAGCGTAGGGCGTTTTGCAAGCGTATCAAAACCAGTGCGCCGAATTGCTTTGGCGACACCTCGGCCCCCTTCGAGGAAAAGACGAATCGCTGGCCTCAGAACAGTTGGTGCTGTTTTCACAAGCGACTGCCCCTTATCGAAACAAGCCTCCGCCCATGCGACCTCTTCAGTAAGGAGCGCAATAAATTCAGGACTTGCTGTCGGGGACTCAAGCATTGTTTCACTGACACCATGACGTTGCATATCTTCAGCCGGGAGATAAATCCGTCCAGCCAGATGGTCCCGCCGGACATCTTGCCAGAAATTCACAAGTTGAAGTCCCGTACAAATAGAATCTGATAATTCAAACTGGTCCATCGCTCGGCAATTCGCCAGGCACAACACGATCCGACCGACTGGGTTTGCGGAACGACGACAGTAATCAAGTAATTGCTCTCGAGAGTCATAGCGTTCCACAGTTTGGTCTTGAATGAACGCATCGATTAAATCAGCGAACGGTTCTATTGGTAACTTATGGCATTCAACAGTTCTGGACAGGGCCACAAAAACGGGATGCTTTGGTTCACCAGCAAAACAGTCATCTAATCCGGAACGCCAAGCTTTCAAAACGTCTGTCGCATCCCCATCGGACTCATCGGCCAGGTCATCACTCCATCTTGCAAAAGTATAGACATTCGCAAGATCTTGCCGCATATCAGCGGGGACAAGACGTGTTGCAACGGTAAAATTTTCATAATGCGCCGCCGCAACCTGACGGCAGAATAATTCTGCCGATGCAAGGTCAAGGCCATCTGGCATAGAAGCAAGCTTCCATGCCGTCGGATCGCGTCGAGCCACCTGACTTCTTTCAGTGTTCACGACCGACATCGTTTTGGGGTATCCACGTGATAACCAGACGAACTCACTTGCACACTCTTTTATCTTACAGCATCAATAGGAAACTCCCATAACTTGTTTATAGGAGACATCTCCTGCAGCGGAACAGCAACTCTTTTTCAATCCGCAATGTCGCTCCAGCGTTCACTTTTTCTTGCTGACAAACCCTACAGCAATTGATGCAGCTACACCGGCTGCAGTGAGGCTACTTAAGCATCGCCAACCGAGTCCGTTCATTTCTTCAGGTCCCAGCGCGACTGCATACGTCGAAGCTCTCCAACACATATAAAAAACGATCGGCGTCACAAAGAACTTGATAAACAGCCTGTACCGCATAGTTTGAGATCTCTCGTGTTGATCAATTGTGGTTCCAGACATACTTCCCTCGTGTTCTGAGACGGAAACTTTGTATCGGGAAACCATGGTCGTGATTGATAGCTCGCACACCTTCCCCCCCATATCCAGCAGGAGCCAACGAACTCCTTCGAACCTCAAGACTCCTATGTGCAGGCGGAATGGAACCAATATGGTGCATTTTTCGGGTCATGAGCGGATCAACAGCTACTACCGGAAAAACTGGCAGGCACTGGCTCCTTGGGCGGAGACGCTCCAGGCCCAGCTTGATCGACTTCCAGAAGAAACACTGTTTCCCTGCAGCAGACTGCCCAACACCATACTTTGGAATCTGCCAGTCTTTTGGAACCCCGTAAACCTGACCGAAAGGGCAGGGCGGTATCAGGCAGGAAGTACCTACTACTGTGGCGTTACACCTACATGCTACAGTAGAACATGACGAACTCAGTCGTACCTTTTCCAGCGTCCGATTGACCAGCACACACAACGGAAAAAATCATGAAGATCCTTCTTGCCGGACCTCGAGGATTCTGTGCCGGTGTAAACATGGCAATTGAAACACTTGAAACAGCAATCCGTCTCTACGGAACTCCTATTTATGTCTTCCATGAAATTGTCCACAACAAGCATGTTGTAGATCGCTTTGTGAAAGAGGGTGCGGTTTTTGTTGACTCAATTGAGGAAGTCCCAGAAGAAGCAACCCTTTTATTTTCAGCTCATGGCGTTGCCCCAGAAGTTCGGCGGATAGCTTCCAACAGAAAGCTGCGGGCCATTGATGCCACGTGCCCACTCGTAACGAAAGTCCACCTTGAAGCAATCAAGTACGCGAAACAGGGTTACCATATCTTCCTGATTGGTCATGAGGGCCATGACGAAGTCATCGGCACCATGGGCCAAGCCCCAGGTGCATTCACTCTCGTTGAGACAGCAGAGGAAGTCGACGCTTTACCATTCGGTCCTGAAGACAAACTGGCATACCTTACACAGACAACTCTTTCTGTAGACGATGCCTCCCGAATCATTAATCGACTCAAAGTCCGTTTCCCTCAATTGATTGGTCCACCCAAAGATGACATCTGTTACGCCACACAAAATCGGCAAGAGGCTGTTCGCCAGCTTTCTCAAGAAGCTGATCTTGTCCTTGTCTTAGGAAGCCAAAACAGCTCAAACAGCCAAAGATTGGCTGAGCTTGCGAAGGAACATGGCGTACATGCACATCTCATTGATGGTGCTGATGAAATTGACCCATCGTGGTTCGATAATGTTGAAAGCATCGCGATTACCGCTGGTGCAAGCGCACCGGAACAGGTCGTTCAAGACTGCGTTAACTGGCTTCGTAAACGCTTTGAAAACAGCCCCTCGGGAATCTCAATCGAAGAAAAAACTGTTCGCGATGAAGACGTTTTCTTCCCCCTTCCGAAAGAAATCCGGTCAGCTGCGGCAGCCATCCAGTTACCAATGGGCTGAGTCCTCAACAACGCCTTCCCTTCGACCACTTTTTCGCAGGCCTCTCTCAGCACAGCGATGTCAAGTTCATGGCTTCTGGTAAACAGCCTTACTGCTGTAGTTTTCTGTACCGGAATCGGTGAGGCTCGGTGGCATCAGCACCCAATCGCTCTTTTCTGCCCTGCTCGTACACATCAAAGTTTCCTTCGCAGAAATGGACGTATCCGTCACCCTCGAAGGCAATGATATGTGTGGCAAGTCGGTCAAGAAACCATCGATCATGAGTGATGACAACAACACTACCAGCAAAGTTTGTGATGCCTTCCTCCAATGACCGAAGGGTATCGACATCGAGGTCATTGGTTGGTTCATCAAGCAATAAAAGATTCGCGCCCTTTCGCAGCAATTTCGCCAGGTGAACTCTATTTCTCTCTCCACCTGAAAGGGCGCCGACTTTTTTCTGTTGATCTGGACCCATGAAATTGAATTTGGCGACATAACTCCGTGCATTCACCGTTCGCTTACCAAGTTGAATCGTGTCATGGCCTCCTGAGATCTCTTGGAATACCGTTTTGTCTGGGTCGAGTGAATCACGACTTTGATCCACATATCCGATATCAACTGTCGAACCAACTTTTATCGAACCCGTGTCTGATTCTTCTTGTCCCACGAGCATTCGAAAGAGCGTCGTCTTTCCAGCGCCATTTGCGCCAATAATCCCAACGATGCCACCCGGCGGTAAGCGGAATGAAAGATTTTCAAACAGCAACTTGTCACCAAATGCTTTTGATAGTCCTTCGGCATCGATCACCTGATCACCGAGCGGGCGACTCGCCGGGACAGTAATTTCGACGTCGGTATCTCGTGTAGCCGCTTCTTCTGCGGCTAGTTTCTCAAAAGAAGCCACTCTGGCCTTACTCTTCGCTTGACGAGCCTTCGGCGACATCCGAATCCATTCAAGCTCTTTGGAAAGTGTTTTCTGACGTGCACTTGCTTGCTTTTCTTCAAGTGCCATCCTGGCCTGCTTCTGCTCAAGCCATGAAGAATAATTTCCTTCGAAAGGAATGCCCCTGCCATGATCCACTTCAAGAATCCACTTCGCAACGTTATCGAGGAAATATCGATCGTGTGTCACCGCAACGACCGTGCCGGTGTATTCGGCAAGGTAATGCTCAAGCCATAAGACACTTTCAGCATCTAAATGATTGGTTGGTTCATCAAGCAGGAGAAGATCCGGTTTCTCGAGTAGGAGACGACACAGGGCAACCCGTCTCCGTTCCCCACCAGACAAGTTCGTAACGCTCCAATCTCCTGGCGGAAGATTCATGGCATCCATCGCAATTTCAACCTGCCGGTCGAGATCCCACAAATTCTTGGCATCAATTTCATCCTGAACAGTTGCTTGTTCAGCCAGAAGTTTTTCCATCTGATCATCAGTAAGTGGCTCAGCAAAACTGGCATTGATCTCTTCGTATCGCTGGAGGATTGCTCGGGATTGAGTCACGCCGTCCATAACGTTTTCAAATACTGTTTTCTCAGCATCAAGTTCTGGCTCTTGTTCTAGATACCCAACACTGAATCCTTCCGACAATCGTGCCTCGCCCTCATATTCGGTATCCATACCCGCCATGATCTTCATCAGCGTACTTTTGCCTGCACCGTTGCGACCAAGCAACCCGATCTTTGCACCAGGATAGAAGGCTACATTGATATCTTTCAGCAGTTCGCGTTGACCAAATTTTTTGGTGAGATCAGTAATCTGAAAAATGAACTGGGGACCCATCGGTTCTCCTATGAGTACGTTTCCTCGATTTACGCGAGAGCAGATAACGCAACTGACCGTTATCCTATTTCCGCCAGACCATCGTACCGCATCACTCGGTGATCGACGAGACACTGTCAATGGAATGAGTGGCTACCCAGACAATGCGACGACCATCGCAAGTTTGCGGAGTTAGCAGCGGTCGTTGCAGGGCTTCTTGGCTTCCACTACGATCAGTTTACTTCGGAAATTGATAGATATAAGGAGTTGCTTCCATGGCTGAATATGCAGATCCCGATGTTCTCGTCTCAACAGAGTGGGTGGCTGAACACCACGGTGATCCCACTGTGCGGATTGTTGAATCAAATGAGGATCGGGCTCTCTATACCCAGGGGCATGTTCCGGGGGCTGTAGAGATTGACTGGCAGGTTGACCTTCAAGACCAAGTCGTTCGTGACTACGTTGACCGGAAGGGATTTGAGGAAATCTGCCGGAACAATGGCATCGGCAATGACACAGCCGTTATCTTCTATGGTGACAAGAATAATTGGTGGGCCTGTTACGCCTTTTGGGTGTTCAAACTCTACGGTCATCCAAAATGCAAAATCATGAATGGTGGACGAAAAAAATGGCAACTTGAGGGCCGAACCTGGTCAACTGATAGGACAACGTATCCGAAGACAACGTATTCGGCACCAGAACAGGACGGTTCTGTTCGAGCGCTCAGAGACGAAGTTCTCAAACACCAAAAAGCTGGCAAGAATCTTGTTGATGTCCGCAGCCCTGAAGAATACTCTGGCGAACGATTGCATATGCCTGACTACCCAAATGAAGGAGCCCTTCGTGGAGGGCATATACCGGGAGCAGTAAATATCCCCTGGCCACTCTCAGTCAACGAGGACGGAACCTTCAAGTCGGCTAAAGAACTTGAAAGCCTGTACTGCAAAGCAAACCATCTCCAACGTCGAAGCCCAACGATTGCGTATTGCCGTATTGGCGAACGATCCAGTCTTACGTGGTTTGTTCTAAAATATCTTCTTGGCTTTGGAAACGTCAGAAATTATGACGGTTCTTGGATGGAATGGGGCAACTGTGTCGGCGTTCCCATCATCAAGGGCTCTCTGCCTAGTGGTGAAGCAGGAGACGACACGACGAATCAAGATTCTTAGAGTAATCTGGCAAGCAATACCACACACAGAATCTCAGAGTACGAGGAAGTGACGTATGGAAACGGTGAACGAACGAATCGACCAGATTGTCGAAGAGTTTGTTGACTTAGATGCTCGAGAGAAACTCGAGTTACTCCTCGACTTCGCGAACCGTCTGCCGCCATTGAGTGCCGATTACCTCGCTAAAAAAGAAAACGAGGATCGTCGGGTCCATGAATGCCAAACTTCTGTGTTTCTTTGGCCAGAAATCACTGACGGCTCAATGCATCTTGTAGCAGAAGTTGCAGAAGAGGCACCAACCGTAAAGGGTTTCGTTGCAATTCTCTCAGAGGCAGTGGCTAGCCGCCCTCAAAATGAGGCGCAGGAACTGCCCGATGACCTTCTTGAAAAAATGGGGCTGGCTGACGTACTTGGTATGTTACGGAGCAGGGGACTCCGCGCCATCGTGAGCCGGGTTCGTCGGGAGCTCGTCGAGGCCGAATAATTCTCTTTGAAGCGACTGAATAACGGCCTGTTGGCTTTGTGACAACATGCGATCATTACAGAAAAAAGGAAACCCATCCCGGCAATGACCACACCAGAATCCAAAAACAACACGGGACCACTTGTTGCCGGAGTTGATCTAGGTGGAACAGCCGTCAACTCAACACTTCTGGACGGCGATGGAACATTTCTTATCTCTGATCTATGTGAACATCCCGCACGGAGCGTTGAAGGACCGGCCATTTGTTTGCAACAAATTGTTGATGGGCTACAAGAAGCCGTTTCAAAAGCAGGAAGAAAACACGAGGATATTGCTGCAATAGGACTCGATACACCTGGACCAGCAACAGCAGATGGGGTTTTTAGCAGCCGCGGTTCAACAAACTTTGTTCACTCTGACTGGGCTGGTTTTGATATTCGTGGCGGCCTCGAAAAGATCTTAGGGATTCCTGTCCATTATTTAAACGATGGGAATGCAGCCGCCGTGTGGGGCCACACGACCATCTTCGGAAATCAACCCAACAAGACATCGGTATCTGCCATCATCGGGACGGGGCTTGGTGGTGGGATTATTCATAAAGGGACTGTTGTCGCTGGCAGCCGGGGCTTTGGTGGAGAACTTGGCCACGTTCTGCTCCCAACCGAAAGGCTCACGGCAATGCTTCCGGAACTAGCGGGGGTGACGGCACATTGTAACTGTGGCCGCGATGGTTGCCTCGAGTCACTCTGCTCGCTTACAGCAATCAGAAAAACACTACTGCCTCATTATCTTCAAAAGCACAGCGACCATCCATTGGCATCTCTTGATCCTGCCAAGGCAGCGATTCGAGTTCGTGGCCTTGCTGCTGCTGGTGACGCCATGTGCCAGGAAATTTTTCGGGTTCAGGCGAGAGCTTTAGGGCTGTTCTTTGACCAAATGATCAATGTATTCGACCCCGACACGCTGATTATAGGAGGCGGGGCCATTGAAACCGAGGAGACCTTCCAAAAGTGGTTTATCAACGAGGTAAGAAAAGGCATGCCAAGCCAGAGAGAAGAGCAACTCAGCATTCCAATTGAGATCATGCCAAACGGAGATACCGCGGGTGCCCGAGGTGCTGCAATCGAAGCTCAGCGAGTACTTTTATTTAAGGCCTAGTCTGAAAAATCACCTGATAAGGCTCTACAAATTTAACACATCCCATTTTAGGCAACGGTCTTTGCCGGTATGGTATCAATGATGGGGAGCATCGGAAGTGCTGCGGCCTGCCGCCCTTCAGGCAGACTAGGGGTAGATTCATGCTGATCCCGTGGTGGGCCAAATACCGCCAGCCGGGCAGTTCGCAAGAAACCCTTCCACGATCCAAAAGTGGCTTCAACAGCTGCAGGCTCATAACCACAGTGCGCCATACACTGCTGACATTTTGGATTCCCACTCGCTCGCCCATATGAATTCCAATCAGTGGTATTCATGAGGTCTGCAAAACTTTCAGCATACCCCTCGTCAAGTAAATAGCATGGCTTCTGCCATCCAAACAGACTATACGACGGCGTCCCCCAAGGCCTGCACTCCAGATCCCAGTTGCCCTTCAGGAACTCAAGAAAAACTGGAGACTGATTGAATTTCCAACGGCCAGTACCACCTTTAAGAATTTTCCGAAAAAGACCATAACTTCTTTCACGACTTAGAAAAATATCCTGCTCTGGTGCTTTCTCATACGAATATCCTGGGGAAACCATCATTCCCTCAACACCGAGCTGCATCACTTCATCAAAAAACTCACGGCACCGCTCCGGCTCAGCATCAGCAAACAGGGTTGAATTTGTTGTGACTCGAAAGCCAGCATTCCGTGCAGCACGAATCGCATTGACTGCTATTTCGTACACTCCATCCCGACAGACTGACGCGTCGTGTTCCTGCTGAAGCCCATCGAGATGAATCGAAAAGGCGAGATACTTTGACGGCGTGAACCGTGAGAGCATCTCTTCAAGCTTTATCGCATTCGTGCAAACATAGAGATACTTTTTACGGGCTACGATTCCTGCAATGATTTCTTCAATTTGTGGGTGCAACAAAGGCTCGCCACCCGGAATGGCAACAATCGGCGCGCCACATTCATCCACCGCCTTGAAACACTTTTCTGGCGAGAGATGCTGTCGAAGTATTTCACTTGGATGCTGAATCTTTCCACATCCGGCGCACGCAAGGTTACATCGAAAAAGTGGTTCAAGCATAAGCACAAGTGGGTACCTGTGATTTCCTCTGAGACGTTGCACCGCAACATGTCTCAAAACAGCCATCATTTGTCCAACAGGAACACTCATGCAAATACCTCTTCATACATCTCGGATGATTCCTTACGTGTGCCAACCTGCCCAGAATTCTGCCCTGTGCTCTCGAATCCTAGCGACGCACGCCACCTTGCGATTGCAATAAGGGGAAAGGAAATTCGGTAGTAGTGATAGCGAAGATAGAAGACCTTCGGGAAACCCGTTCCCGTAAATGCAGTCTCATTCCAGTCACCGTCGGGCCGCTGGGTCGTCAGTAACCACTGAACACCCCGGCGTGCTGACGAAGAGTTACCTTCACCAGCCGCCACAAGAGCGGCAACTGCCCAGGCGGTTTGCGATGCTGTTGGCTCCCCAACGCCTTTCAAAGACGGGTCAACGTAACTTGCGGGACTTTCACCCCACGCTCCATTTGGCTGTTGCTTTGACTGAAGCCATTTTATACCCCGCTCAACAAGTGGGTCGTCCCTGGAAATACCCACTGCTCGAAGGCCTTCGATGGCCTGCCACGTCCCGTATATGTAATTGACACCCCAACGGCCGAACCAACTTCCGTCGGATTCCTGAGTCGCACGCAGGTATTCAATTGCCCGATCGACGACGGGTTCTCCCACTCGATGGCCAAGACTGCCAAATGCTTCAAGCACGCGGCCCGCAAGATCTGGTGAGCTTGGATCAATCATCGCATTGTGATCGGCAAAGGGAACCTTGCAGAGTAGTTCATGGTTATTATTCCGGTCAAATGCCCCCCAGCCTCCGTCACTATTCTGCATTGCAGTCAGCCAATCGATGCCGCGACGAGTTGCCTTTTTCACACGACTCAAACGCCGACCTGCGTGGTCTTGACGCACTATATTCTGTTGCTTCATCCATGATGAGAGCGCGATCAAAACCATCGCTGTATCGTCGACATCTGGGTAATACCGGTTGGCGTACTCAAAGCACCAACCAGACGGGACAGCCTGAACTCGGCGAGACCAATCACCTGCAAAACGAACTTCTTGAGCAAGCAACCAATCAACAGCTGTACTCATACTGCTGGATATCTTGTCTGACGGTGAGGCAATTTCAGCGAGTCCTCTCACCGCTATCGCCGTATCCCAAACAGGTGACCGACACGGCTCCACACGAATCGTTTCATCATCCGGACGCTCAAGGAGACCTTCTAGCTGCTTCCAGCACTCAGATACTTCGGCCGAATTATCTGGGCAACCCATGGCACGGAGCGCTACGATACTCCACACAATAGGAGGAAAAATGGCCCCCAGACCATCACTGCCCTGAAAACGCTCAAGCATCCATTGTCGGCATGCCATGACTGCCCGTCG
>Ga0114919_10001885_pt1 | contig 16889 bp, 11 predicted proteins | sample BlataG_FD_88682 | JGI IMG/M metagenome (GOLD analysis project Ga0114919, IMG submission 88682) | Deep subsurface microbial communities from Black Sea to uncover new lineages of life (NeLLi) - Black_00105 metaG | ecosystem: Environmental > Aquatic > Marine > Oceanic > Sediment | place: Atlantic... | reverse complement strand
CTCCTCCTCCCCCTCCTGCGGGTCGAGCGAGTCTATTTCCATTAGCTGGAATTCGTACAGTTCGAGCTTTTCGGCCAGTTCGACCTCCCGGCGCTTCAGCTCATCGAGACGCTCTTTCTCGCATCTGTACTCAGAGAGCTTCTCGGCATATGCTTCGCGGTTCGATGTAAGCCCGGCGTAAGCGTCAAGAAGCAGAAGGTGCTGTGACGGATGGAGCAGAGATTGATGATCGTGCTGTCCGTGTAGGTCAACCAGTCTCTCACCGACCTCTTTCAATATTCCTACCGTAACGGCCGTGTCATTCAGGAATGCACGGCTACGCCCATCGCCCCCTACTTCGCGACGTACGATCAGCAGATCCTCCTCCACTGCGATGCCGTACCTCTCCAGGACATGTCGGCACGGATGATTTTCCAGAATGGCGAATTCTCCCTGGATAAGGGCTTTATCGGTACCGGTCCGAACCTGATCGGTGGAGGCCCGGTCACCGAGAAGGAGCTGTAAGGCGCCGATGAGGATTGATTTGCCGGCGCCGGTCTCGCCCGTCAGCACCGTAAGGGCCGGATCGAGTTCGAGCCTGGCATCCTCGATAACTGCGAAATTGCGGACGTGGAGTGCCTGGAGCATAGAATCAATATATACGCTGAACTGTCAGTACACTGCTACCCGTTCCCGTTCACCCACCCTATAGTGGATAGCTTCGCTGACGTGGCCTGCACTTACCCCGGGGCTTCCCTCCAGGTCGGCTATGGTCCATGCTACTTTCAACAACCTGTGATAGGTCCTCGCCGTGAGACTGTAGGTCCGGGCTGCCCGCGACAGAATACGACGCGCTTCATCCTCAAGACGGGGAAGTCTTCTCAGCTGGGAAGGGGTCAGCATCGCGTTGGTGGTGGGCAGGTTCTCCCCCACTGCCCCCGGCAGACCGCGCAGGCGCCTCTGCGTGCGCCTTCTGGCCCTTGCAACCCGCTCCGCCATTAGAGCCGACGGTTCCCCCTCACCCCTCTCCAGAGCATCCACTTCAACCGGCGGCACCTCGACATGCAGATCGACGCGGTCCAGCAGGGGCCCGGAAATTCTCACCCGGTAACGCCTGATCTGTATGGCAGTGCAGGTACACGGCCTGGTGGGATGCCCCCTGAATCCGCATGGACATGGATTCATTGCCGCTGCAAGCAGGAAGCGCGAAGGGAACGTGTACGTCTGGGCTGAGCGTACCAGCAGGATACTGCCGTCTTCGAGCGGCTGCCGAAGTATCTCCAGAACCCGTGAGGTGAACTCCGGGAGCTCATCCAGGAACAGTACACCATTATGAGCCAGGCTGATCTCACCCGGCCTGGGAACCACACCCCCGCCGGCCAGTGCGGCTGATGTGATCGTATGATGGGGTGCGCGGAAGGGTGGGCGTGTGATCAACGGGGAGGACGGATCCAGATGCCCGGCGACGCTCCATATCTTCGTAGTCTCGAGACTCTCCTCGGGATAGAGCGGTGGGAGAATGGAAGGGAGGCGGCGCGCGAGCATACTCTTGCCCGCGCCGGGTGGGCCTATCAGGAGGAAGCTGTGACCTCCAGCAGCGGCAATTTCCATGGCACGTCTGGCCGAATGCTGACCGGCGACATCCCTGAAATCTTCTGCAGCCACCGGCTGCGGGACAGTTGCTGCTTCAGCTGCTCTGTCGGGCCGGGGCAGATCCCCTGTTCCGTTCATGAATTCGGCCACTTCACGCAGCAATCTTGCACACCGTACATCCAGTCCATCAACCAGTGCGGCCTCGGCTGCGTTCCCCTCAGGCACGATCAGGCCCTTGAATCCGCTTCGATGGCATGCCAGGGCCATGGGGAACGCTCCTGGAACCGATCGCAGATCACCGTCCAGGCTCAGCTCACCGGCAAGGGCATAGGTGCCGAACCGTCCCTGACCTATGTGCCCGAGTGATCCGAGTATCGCAACAGCCAGTGGCAGGTCGAACCCGCTCCCTTCCTTGCGTACGTCGGCCGGCGCCAGGTTCGCGACAATCCTACTCATCGGCAGCATGTATCCGGCGTTGCGGATGGCCGACGAGACCCTCACGCGGCTCTCGCGTACCGCCCCCTCGGCCAATCCCACCATCACAAATGCGGGCAGCCCCTGTGTGATATCCACTTCCACCCTTACGACATAGCCGTCGATCCCCATGACGGACGCCGTGTGAGTTACCGCCATCATGACTTTCTCCCCTCACTCTACCTGCTGTCGGCAGGCCGTTTCCGAAAAGGGTCACTCCATCATGCGCAGGGGGAACTGGTATCTGGGGGGCAATCAGATAAGGGAGGTTACAATATTATTATAACCAGAGTACTGACGTCTATCCCATTTGCGATCTCATTGTTATTGAGGCGGACTCTCCGGATAACCACGTCCCGAATCGGATGACCACCAGTTCCTGAAGTAGCCTGCGAGCTGCAGCAGAAGCGAAGGGCGGCTGCGGACCGCCCTGCTTACTGCGGCGTATAATGTACGCTTTTCCTCAGGTAGAGATGCCAGTTCCCTGGCCAGGGAGTTGAACTGGGAGTCGGTCGTGTCGAAGATCACCTGCGCCACACGGTAGTGATTCTCGTGCAGTCTGCCAAGCAGGCTCCTCCACGACTCATCATAACGCCGGAGGGCCTTTGCCGAGGTATCACACCTGGTTACCTGCCCGGCCAGCACTCCCCCGGCCAGCCAGCCTCCCCGCATCCCGCTCGAGATTCCGGCCCCGCTCAGGGGATTGACCTGGTGGGCGGCATCGCCTGCCAGCACCAGGCCGTCAGCACTGATCAAGGGCAGGGTCACAGAGATGGGAACCCCCCCTGCGAATTCGCCGAGGGAGCCTGCACCCGGAAACCGTTCCTCTATCCAGCGGTCGAGGTAATCTTTCGCGGTAATCTGCACCGGGGCAGCATGCCTTTTAATGCCCAGCCCCACGTTGGCGGTATCCTCTCCTTTTGGGAAGATCCACGCATATCCGGAGGGGGCGATACCTGAGCCGAACACGATTTCTACTACGTGCTGATCCACCTCCACACCGGAGAGCCTGTACTGGTAGCAGGATTCCATTTCCTCCAGTGGCGTGTGGGTTTTGAGGCCGGCCCAGCGGCCTACTCGCGACTCGATACCGTCTGCACCGACGACTCCTTTGGCATGTACCGTGTGCCTGGCGCCGTCGATGTCCACGGCTACCTCCCAACCGCAGCCATGCTGCTTCATGCTTAGGGCTCGGGAACCGGTCAGCACAACCGCTCCCGCCGAAACCGCCCGCGCCGCAAGCGCCTTATCAAAGGCTTTTCTATCCAGAACATAGCTGTCGATTTCGTGCATAAGGGTGGCAGTCGCCCCGTCGGGGCTTGTAAAGCGAACACGGCTGATCTTCGCGCTTACCATTTCGGGCGGTGGAACGCCGATAAAGGCATGGACGGCCCTGGCCGATATTCCTTCGGCGCAGCGAACCGGTGCGCCGATCTCGAGATCCTTCTCGAGCAGAAGGACCGAGCACCCCTCCAGAGCTGCACGCCATGCCGCACACGAACCGGCGGGACCGGCGCCGATGACGACAACATCGTAAGAATCTCTCAATTCGGATTCACGAGCCATCAGGCTGCGCCGGAAAGATCCTGCACTATTGCGCCAGTGGGGCAGGCCTGGGCGCACAGGTCGCACTGAGTACAGTCGTCCAAAAAAGTAACACCGCTTTCATCGACGATCACTGCATCGAAGGGACAGACCGCCGTGCATACACCGCAGCGGTCGCAACGCTCACCCAGACACTTCACTTCAGCTCTCCTCCAGGACCTGCTTCCCCAGTTTGTCATCGGGGGGTACGGGGTACTCTCCGCTGTAGCAGGCATGGCACATGGCCCTGTCGACTCCCACGGCACTGAGCATTCCTTCAAGGCTCAGGTAGCCGAGTGAATCCGCCCCGATACATTCCCTTATTTCCTCGACATTCTTATGTGAAGCGATGAGTTCTTCACTGGTGGGAATATCGACCCCGTAATAGCACGGCCACGCCACGGGTGGACATGTGATCCTGACGTGCACCTGGGCAGCTCCCGCATCGCGTATCATCCCTATCAGCTTGCGGCTGGTTGTGCCGCGCACGATAGAATCATCGACCACCACCACCCGTTTATCCTTCAACACACCTTCTACAGGATTGAACTTGACCCGCACGTCATGATCCCTGCGCTCCTGGCCGGGCTGTATGAAAGTTCGTCCCACATAGTGGTTGCGGATCAATCCGATCTCGAACCTTATACCCGACTCGCGTGCATACCCCAGGGTCGCAGTGTTGGATGAGTCGGGCACGCTGATCACAATATCCGCCTCCGCCGGGTGCTCCCGTGCCAGGTGTTTGCCCAGCCTGCGGCGCACCTTATCCACCTTTTCACCGTAGATCCGCGAATCGGGACGTGAAAAGTAGACGAACTCAAAGACACATGGGGTTTCACTGCCGGAGATGGGAAGGGTGAGGGACTCCATGTTCCCATTCCTGATGATGAGCATCTCCCCTGCCCTGATGTCGCGCAGATAGTCGCCTCCCAGGATATCGAAAGCGCACGATTCACTGGCAATCACCGGTGCACCTTCGTACTCCCCAAGGCATAGCGGCCTGAAACCGGAGGGATCCCGAACGGCGACAAGTGCTTCCTCGGAGAGCAACAGCAGGCTGTATGCTCCTTTTACCTGCTCCAGGGCCTCCACAATCCTCTCTTCCAGTGTGGTCTTATGTGATCGCGCTGCGAGGTGGAGTATGATCTCCGTGTCCATCGTAGTCTGGAAGATCGAACCCTCCTGCTCCATCCGCGAGCGCAGGTATGAAGTGTTGGTGAGGTTCCCGTTATGAGCTATCGACAGGGTGCCTGCCCTGTAACTGACCCTGATCGGCTGGGTGTTCAGGAGGGTAAGTGATCCTGTTGTGGAATATCGTGTATGGCCGATAGCGCTGGACCCGGCCAGCTTCTCCAGGAGATGAGGCTGAAAGACGTCATTTACCAGTCCCAACGCCTTGTGGATATGGGTGCGTTCCCCGTCAGAGGTAACGATGCCGGCTGCCTCCTGACCACGGTGTTGAAGAGCGTAGAGGCCGAGATAGGTCAGATAGGCAGCGCTCTCGTGTCCGGCTATCCCGAACAGGGCACAGCTGTGCTGGATCCTCTCCGCCGCCATTTCCACCCTTCTCCTCTATTTAGTACACCGCTCCGCAATTACGGTGATGTATCGTCGTCCGGGGCCGGAATGAAATCCAGCTGCCTCATTGAACGATCCGCCCTCACCACCTGAACCATTATACGGTCACCGAGGCGGAACTGCTGCTTGGTGCGCTCGCCGACGAGACGATACCGCTTTTCCTCATAGTGATAGTAATCATTACCAAGGTCGGAAACGTGTATCAAGCCGTCGACGAGTAGGTCCTGGAGTTCAACGAAGAGGCCGAAACCGGTTACTCCCGAAATGACACCGGGGAAGACCTCTCCGATGTGCTTCTCCATATATGCGATCTGTTTCAATTTGATTGATTCGCGTTCCACCTCCATTGCGGCGCGCTCTCTCTCGCTCGACTGCTCGGCTGTAGCCCTCAGCCATCCTTCCAGATGATCGAGGGCCGGGCCGGTGGGCACTTCGTGCCGGTATCGCCTGAGCAGCCGGTGGACCACCAGGTCCGGATAGCGCCTGATCGGCGAGGTGAAATGACAGTAGGCACGGCTGGCGAGTCCGTAATGCCCCATATTGTCCACGCTGTAGCGCGCCTGCTTCATGTGACGCAGCATCACTTTGCCTATAAGAGATTCGACATCCTCTCCTTCTATCCGCTGAAGAAGCTCGTTGAGCATCCCGGAAGATATGACTGCCGATTTCGGCAGCGGATGCCCGAGAGAGCGCACGAATTCTCGGAATTCTCTCATCCGCTCCGGATCGGGCTCCTCGTGGATTCTGTAAATAAGGGGAAGATCCAGATTGTCGGCGTATTCGGCCACCGCCTCGTTTGCCAGAATCATGAACTCCTCTATCAGGCTATGGCTCGCCAGCCGCAACCTCTCCCTCACAGCAATGGGAAAACCCTTTTCATCCAGCACGACTATCGGTTCCGGAAGGTCAAAATCTATGCTGCCCCGGCCTGACCGGTTGCGTGCGAGAAGACGGGCGACACGCGCCATTTCACACAGGGCCTCTACCACCTCTCCGGAAGTTATCCCTTCAGGGTCGGTTCCAGTTTTAATTATCTTCTGTGCCTGCTCGTAGTCTAGACGCGCCCTGGATCGAATGACAGTGTCTGCAAGCTCCGTCTCCCGGGGATGCCCCTGCCGGTCAAGCCGGATGAAACATGAAAATGCCAGGCGGTTCCTGTCCGGCTGCAGACTGCACGCATCGCTGGAGAGGGCATGGGGCAGCATCGGGATGACCCTGTCGACCAGGTACACGCTCGTGCCTCGTTCCCACGCTTCCGCATCCAGCCGGGTTTCCTCGGGAACGAAATGGGAAACATCCGCAATGTGCACTCCTACCGTCCAGCCCCCATTGTCAAGTATCTCGATAGATACTGCGTCGTCGAAATCCTTTGCATCGGACGGGTCTATTGTGAAGACAACTCTGTCCCGCAGGTCGAGACGATGCTCGATCTGGGGCCGAATTGATCGCAATGCGGCCTCTTCGGCCTCCGCCTCTACCGGGACCGGGAATTCCTCACTGAGTCCGGCCTCGCTGACCAGTTCCTCCATCTCAACCTGTGGATCCTCCATAACCGCAGCTTCCGGATACACTCCGGCACTCCTGCGTGCGGATCGGCCCCGGGCCACATACCCCCTCCCCTTCAGGTATCGGATACGACGCTCAGCAACCAGTTCCCTTAAAACCGCACGCAGTACACCATATTGCTTTCTGTTAATATGGAAGACCCTGGCAAGATCCCTTAGGCGCATGGGACGTGCGGCCTTCTCGGTCAGGTATCGTACTATTTTGTCTTTCAGCATAGACTGGAAAATAGACATACCTGCGACTCTGACGACTGCTTTTGGGGCGCCGCTGCTTGAGCGGAGTTTGCCCGTGTCGGACAGAACGGGTACGATGGCCGGATGACTGACGAGGAACAAGGTGAGTACCGACAGATCAGATAAGAGGCAGGGCCTGGGAACCTTTGGTGGGGTCTTCACCCCATCACTGCTCACGATCCTCGGCGTCATCATGTACCTGCGCCTGGGATGGGTGGTGGGTAATGTAGGCCTTCTGGCCACCCTTCTGATCGTTACCCTCTCCAGCGCCATCACGTTCCTCACCGCCCTTTCAATTTCGGCCATCGCGACAGACCAGCGCGTCAGGACCGGTGGAGCCTACTATATGATCAGCCGCTCCCTGGGCATCGAAACCGGTGGGGCCATAGGTGTGCCTCTCTACTTTGCCCAGGCCCTGTCGATTGCGCTGTACACGGTCGGCTTTGCAGAGAGTGTCGCAAACGTTTTCCCGGTACTCGACGAGAAATCGGTGGCGATCGTAACAACGGTTTTTGTCGCTCTGGTCGCCCTGAAATCGGTACGGGCGGCTATCAAGGTTCAGTACGTGATAATGGCCCTCATTGGACTCTCCCTGCTCTCTTTCATCTCAGGGCGTCCCATCGAGCAGACCGAGGTTGTTCTGTGGGGCGCAGAGGGAGGGGAGCATTTCTGGGTGGTGTTTGCGGTCTTCTTCCCGGCTGTCACAGGTATAATGGCAGGCGTCAACATGTCGGGTGATCTGGAGGATGCGGGGCGGTCGTTACCCCGCGGCACTCTGGCGGCTGTAGGAACAGGTTACCTGATATATATGCTCCTGCCTTTCCTCCTTGCTCTCCGTGCCAGCACCGCCTCGTTGATAGACGACCCGCTGGTGATGCGCAGGATAGCTTTCTGGGGGGATGCCATCCTTCTGGGCGTGTGGGGAGCCACTCTCTCCAGCGCAGTGGGCAGCATCCTGGGGGCGCCGCGCGTGCTGCAGGCATTGGCGCGGGATGGCATTCTGCCGGGGTGGCTGTCGTGGCTGGGGAGAGGCAGTGGCGCGGGAGATGAGCCGCGGATCGGCACGGCGATAACTCTTGCAGTCGCTCTAGTGGCTGTTTACTTAGGCAATCTGAATATGATCGCCCCGGTCCTCACAATGTTTTTCCTGACCACCTATGGCGTGCTGAACATAACGGCGGGGCTGGAGCGTTTCCTCGGCAACCCCTCCTTCAGGCCCAGGTTCAAGGTCCACTGGTTCTGGTCGCTTCTCGGGGCCACCGGCTGCGCGGCCATCATGCTCCTTATCAACGCGGTGGCGGCGATCATCGCCGCAGTCTGTGTGTTCACAATCTTTCTCTGGCTGAAACAGAGGGAGCTGAAGAGCACATGGGGCAGTGTGGGAGGGGGCATCTGGATGGCGCTGGCCGGGGCAGGTCTGCTCAGGCTCAAGAAGACCACAGATCCAAAGAACTGGAGGCCCCACCTGCTCGTCCTGCTGGGATCACCGACCAGACGGTGGCACCTGGTGGACATGGCCGCTTCTCTGACGCACAACCGTGCGCTCATGACGGTTTCAGCCGTTCTTCCAGAGGAAACAGGCAATGCCGAGCGGCTCAGCGCAATGGAATCAACTATCTCCGAATACCTTATAAAGCATGGCATTCAGAGCCTGGTGCGGGTCACCTCTGCACCCAATCCATACCTGGGGGCTGTAAGGTTGATTGAAACCTACGGGCTGGGCGCGCTGGTACCGAATACCGTCCTGATGGGATACAGTGATGAGTACGAGCAGCGCGGGGAGTACTTCGAGACGATCTCCGGTCTACACCAAGCCAGGCGCAATGTTGCGATCATGCACTACAACGCTGAAACTGGTTTCGGTACGCGCCATCGTATTGATGTCTGGTGGGGTGGACTTCGCAAGAACGGCGGGCTGATGATGATTCTCGCCTACCTCCTCAGGACAAGCCGGCAGTGGAGGAATGCCGAAGTCTGCGTCAAGATGGTGGTGCCTACCGATGCATCCGTTGAAGGATCCAGTCATAATCTCGCCAAACTGGTTGAAGACCTCCGGACGGGTGCCACTACAAGGGTCATAGTTGCTGATGGTCGCCCTTTCGATGAGATCCTGCGTGAGTCCTCGAGGCGGGCAGACCTGATTTTCCTCGGCCTGGCGAAACCGGAAGATGATTTCGTCTCTTATTGCGAGGAACTCCAGAGACGTATTGAAGGTCTTCCAACAACCATCTTCGTGCTGGCGTCAGAGGATCTGGCCTTCGAGGAGATCCTGATTCAATACGAACCCAGAGCCGTAGAAAGACCTTGAATGATATTATATAGTGAGACGAACCTCAGATCCGTTCACTCATTCCTGTTCAGGGTGAATTCCCAGGCACAGTACCAATCATCCGGATGATCATCGGGAGGACAGGCTATACATCTCGTCTCTATGCACTCATCTATGGTCCTGGCAAAGCCGGCATATTCGATCATCCCGACAGGCTTGCATGGGAAATCGGGCAGCCCTTTCATCTTCCTGGCAGACTGAACCCGGCAGTCATTCATCCTGAATACAAGGCGGGAGTCGGTCTGTTCGACTATCTCCTGTTTGTTGATGAAGGCGTAAAGCCTGAGCCCGAGCGCCACAGCAAGAGCAGGGATGCCGCCCCCCGCCCCGATACCGTGGCGCTTCATTATCCTCTTAGCCTCGATAACGGTGAAGCTCTCCCACGCCTTCCTATCCAGCTCGATAGCATCCTCCAGGCCCAGCTTCTCCTCGACGGCGAGGAACCATAGGCCGTCGTGTGTCAGCCAGTTGAGCGCGGCGTCGCACAGCATGCCTTCCAGATCTTCCCGCGAGAAATCCTTGAACATCATTCTGTTCCAATCATCCTGGGAACCTGTCGGAGAAACCGACGATAGCGAGTGTTTCTCCTACAGGCTCCTGGTAAGCTTGACCAGGAGATTCAGGGCCTCTACAGGTGTCAGATTGTCCGGATCGACCTCCCTCAGTTCTTTGATGAGGGGATCGAGTCGTCCTGAAAAAAGTTCAGTCTGCTTATTCGCAGATACCGGGCCCGCTGTTTCCCCCTCCGGCAACGGTCTCTCCTCCTCCAGGTTGCGCAGGATATCACGGGCACGTGTGATCACCGGACCGGGCACACCGGCCAGCTCCGCGACATGTATGCCGTATGAGTGGTCGCACCCGCCTGGAACAATCTTGTGCAGGAAGATGACCTTATCCCCCCACTCTTTCACAGCCACATTCAGGTTGAACACACGGGCAAACCGCTCGGCTAGAACGGTGAGTTCGTGGTAGTGAGTGGCGAAGATCGTCTCTGCACCCACCTCTTCATGCAGGTATTCGCCCACCGCCCAGGCAATGGAGAGGCCATCGTAGGTGCTCGTTCCGCGCCCGACTTCATCCAGCAGTACCAGGGAATCCGTTGTGGCATTGTGCAGGATATTCGCGGTCTCGTGCATCTCTACCAGGAAGGTGGACTCCCCGCCTGCCAGATTGTCCATTGCGCCAACCCGGGTGAATATCCGGTCCAGTACAGGCAGGCGGGCCCTGGATGCCGGCACGAAAGAACCTGCCTGGGCAAGCAGACAGATCAATCCTACCTGGCGCAGGTATGTGCTCTTGCCCGACATATTGGGTCCGGTGACGATTGCTATCTGTCTCTCTTCCGACAGAAGGGTATCGTTCGGGATAAAGGTGGCCTGGGGGAGAAGTGCCTCCACTACCGGGTGTCGTCCATCTTCGATCTCCAGGGTGCCATCATCCGTCAGTTCGGGGCGAACGAAGTTATGCCGCACGGCCGCCTCTGCAAGTGAGGTGAGCATATCCACCGTGGCCAGCGCCGAAGCATTGCTCTGCAGTACCTGCAGATGCTCCGCTGCTTCCTGGCGAAGGTCCGTGAAGAGCTGGTATTCGAGGCCGTTCGCTCTCTCTTCGGCCTTCAGGACTTCCTCCTCCTTCTCTTTCAGCTCGGGTGTCACATATCGCTCGGCGGCAACGAGAGTCTGCTTTCGTATGTAATCGTCAGGAACTTTCTCTACATGGGTCCTGGTGACTTCGAGATAGTAGCCGAAGACCTTGTTGTACCCGATCTTCAGGGTGGGTATACCGGTACGTTCCCGCTCGGACTGCTGTAACTGTGCGATCCATCCCTTACCGCTGGACATCAGATCGCGAAGACGGTCCAGCTCGTCGGAGTATCCGTCCCGGATTATCCCGCCCTCAGTCAGAGATAAAGGCGAACTCTCTTCAATTGCCGCCTGAAGTTTGTGAGTGAGCGCTTCTAGCGAATCGAGGCTTTCCCCCATTTCGACAAGCAACGAAGACGGAAATGACGAAAGTGCCTCTTTGAGAACTGGTATTGACGCCTGTATCCGGCAGAGGGCCGACAGATCCCGTGGAGTCGCTTTCCCTGTCTCCACCCGGACCGCAAGGCGTTCCAGATCGCCGAGTCCCTCCAGGGCTTCAGCTGCAGCATCACGCAGGTCGGGCTCCTCTATCAGTGCCGCAACCGCATCCAGCCGGGCATCAATTGCAGACGCTGTTGTCAGCGGGCGCAGCAGAGCGCTGCGCAGAGCCCGCGCTCCCATCGCGGTACGGGAATAATCTACAATATCCAAAAGAGTGCCGGAGCGCCCGCCATCACGGATGTTGGCCACCAGTTCCAGGTTACGCTGGGTGGCGGCATCCAGCAGCATCCCCTCCCCGCTGTCGCGGATCCTGACCCTCATCAGATGCCCCAGACTGGCCAGCCGTTTCTCCTGAAGGTAGGAGAGAAGCGCTCCGAGCGCCCTGACCGCGTGATCCATCTCATCCAGCCCGAATCCCTTCAGGGTCTCAACCCCGAAATGCTCCTTCAGGGTCTGTTCCGCCAGGTCGCGGCTGAAATGATATCCCTCCAGGCGGGTTACCGTCTGCACGCCGGTTCCCGGGATCTCAACAAATGGATCGATATTCAGATGATCGGGAGCCACAATCTCGGACGGCATGTAGCGTTGAATCTCATCGGGAAACCCCGAGGAGGGAACCTCGATAACCTCCAGCTCTCCGGTGGAGACATCCGCAATGGCCAATCCCCACACCCCGAGGCCGTCTTCGGCAGAGGATACCACCATCAGGTAATTATTGCGTGAGTCGTCAAGAAACCCTTCCGAGAGGGCTGTGCCGGTAGTAAGCACCTCAACAACTTCCCGCCTGACCAGACCCTTGGCCAGCTTCGGATCTTCGACCTGTTCGCAGACTGCAACACGGTGACCGGCTTTAAGCAATCGACTGATATACACTTCCCTCGAATGTGCAGGGAATCCGGCCAGAGGAATGGCGTCTTCGCCGTCTCCGGCATTCCGGCTGGTCAGGGCGATGTCCAGAGCTCTCGCTGTTATCTTGGCGTCGTCGAAAAACGTCTCGTAGAAATCACCCAGGCGGAACAGGAGGATCTCGTCAGGGTGCTCCCCCTTGATACGCAGGTACTGTTGCATCAACGGAGTTGATATCCTGGCCACGGCGGGATTGTGCTCTTGTTATGGTGGGGTAATTTCGACGGGCTGGAACTCGGTAATGATTCTGCCCTCGAGCAGTGAATTTCCAAACGCAGTGGCTTCCGCCCGTGTTCCGAAACGTCCCACATGTACGACTACATATAAGTTTCCTTCGACCCGTTTTGTTGTATGCCAAGCCAGGTGTCCCTCGCGTGTCAACTGCATCACCAGCTGGGTGGCGTTGCCCAGATTTTTAAAGGCCCCGACCTGGATCGTCCAGCGCCCTTCCCCGGTACCGGTCTGGGCCATACCCGGACCACCCATGGCGCGCATCGAATCGAGCCGCGCCTGCACGGCGGCCTCGCGCTGCTGTGCCAGCCACTTCCGTGCTTCTCTCCCTTCCCAGGTATCCGGGTACCTCGCAGCCAGAGTCTGGTTGAGGATCCTGGCCTGTTCAACGTCTCCGAGGGAATCGTATGCGCGGGCCTGGATACCCAACGCGGGTGGGTGATGATCGTCGAGGTATGGTGTCTCAATAACAACGGTCGCATATGCGAGTGCCGAATCGGGTTCTCCGATACGAAGGCTCAGATCTGCGGTCGAGATAAGGGCCCTGCCCACAATCTCCGGATCGGTAGCCCGGCGGGCTGCGTCCTTGACCAGTCTCAATCCGACCCTGAGGCTGTCGGGCTTGTCCGGGGAGTGGAGCCATGTCATTCCACGCCAGTAACGCGCAGCCTGGCCGAGCGGGCTGTCGCCCTGACTCCAGGCGACCTCGCCGAAGAGTCGTCGGGCCGCCATATAGAAACCGGAGTCGTATCGGTACTGAGCTATCCGGAAACGAGCCCGGTCCGCCATCTCAGTGCCGGGATAGCGCCGGGTAATCCTATCGAAATAGTTCTCAATGGCTATTACCGCTTCCGGCTCCACGAGTCCCCTGTAGTAGAGTACCTCTGCCGAGACATTGCCCTGCCTGATGAGTATGTCCAGCATCTGTCGTGCATCGTCATAGCGGGCCCGTTCGTAGAGATCGCGCACCGCGGCAGCAGAAGGAGGAACCTGGATTCCGGGGTCCTGTCCTTTAAGGGGCACAGGTGCAACCGCCCCGGAAATCCCCGGGAAACCGACAGATATCAGCAGGATCAGCATCGATGCCGTTGAAAGTGAATAGATAGATGTTAGGTTCGAGCGACGGATCATACCGCCGACTCCTCCTCTTCACCCTCCAGTTCAGCCACTTCGTCCTCCACTATCAGTTCTGCGGCTTCTGCCGACATTTCGAAATCGGCTTCCACCTGCTCCTGCTGTTCCACCCGCCGGGTCACGGCGCCGAAAACAAGTTCCAGAGCTCTCTGGGTATCTCCCGATCGGTAGTGGAGACGGGCGATCGCCTGATCGAGAAGGTGAGCGTCCCGGGTGTGCGGCCGGTGCGTGTTGAGGACCTCTATCGCCTCCCCCACTTCACCTTTACGCTCCAGGAGATGTGCCAGTGCCAGGGCGGCTTCTGCGCTGTCGGGGTTGGCATTCAGGTGACGGGTGTAGATATCCGCCATACGGCTGAAGGCCCCCAGCTGATAGAGAGCATCCTCAAGACAGGAGAAAGCTTCGGTCGAGCGTTCCGGCACTATTTCTACCATTTTCTCCCACCACTGGACGGCTTCTTCAGTCCTACCCTCTTCCGAATAGGTGTCACCAATGGCCAGAAAAGCTTCAGCGCACGCACTATCGTGCTTGAGAGCCTCCTTCAGAATGATGCGGCTCTTGTGATATGCTCCCTGCTTGATCAGGTCCCGCGCCTGTTCGACCTTGTATCCAGCCAGGCGGGAGCCGGTCACCACCGGTTCCCCTTCCAGCTCCATGCCGAGTTCGAAGGCGTTGCTCCACTTCCGCTGTGCCTCATACACCTCGAGCAGATGCAGCCGTGGCCACAAATCCTTTTTGAAAAGGCGGGCCAGCTTCAGCAGGGTCTCTTCGGCCGCACCCCAGCGGCCCAGGGCTGCGTAATCCAGGGCGAGACTCTTCAGGACTGTCCTGTTCGTGGAAGGTGAAAGAGCGCTTCTTATAGTAACGTCCCGGTGAACTTTGAGGGCGCGTTCATGATCGCCCCTGCGCCGCAGGATATCCCCGAGTACGATGTATGCATCGGTGTTGGAAGTATCCAGCCGGACCGTCTCCACGAGGCGGGAGTATGCAAGGTCATCCTCACCGTCGATGAGGTGGCGCAGCGCCTCCACAAACGGATCCCGTCCTGCACCCTCACGCTGCCTGCGCCTGCGATTGAGCCGGAGGATAACAAGGACCAGGGCCAGGATGAAGGCTACGACCAGAAGGATATCATTAGTCGTCATGATCTTCCGTCGACCCCTCCTCCTCTTCGAGTTCCTCGAGAGGCTGGTTGCGGAGTGCCAGCAGTTCACGACTGACTTCGTCACGGTCACGGGTTAGAGCCCGGAGCTCACCACGCAATTTCAGTTCATTCACAAAAGCAATAAGGAACCAGATCAGCATTCCAATGATGAAGGCTTCAAATATGACCAGGATGAGCGGTACATCCTGAAACTGCCACAGCAGGAGGTCAATATTGACCCGCTGGTCCAGGTTCAGCATCGAGAAACCGAGTAGCAGGATCAGCAACAGAGCGATACCAAGCCATTTGAGCATCCACATTTCTCTCAGGTTCCTTTCATCGCGGGTTTATTGTATTAATTGCCCGCGCAGAGTCCAGGTTCCGGTGCCTGTTATTCTCACCTCAACAATAGCACCCAGCAGGTTCTCGTTCGACTCCACAATGACGATCTTGTTCCCACGGGTCCGCCCCAGCCATTGCTCCGGGCCCCGACTGCCACGCCCGGTGACCAGGATCTCATCGACGGTGCCAACCATCTCTTCATTCGATCGGCGGGTGAGCTCACTCTGGAGCTCGATCACCCCCTCCAGGCGCCGCTGTTTCTCCTCTTCAGGGACGTCATCGGTGAATTCACGCACAGCATATGTTCCAGGACGTGGAGAGTACTTAAAATGGTAACTGGAATCGAAGGCACATTCCTCCATCAGGCTCAACGTGTCCTCGAACTGCTCCTCATTCTCTCCGGGAAACCCGACAATAATGTCGGTGGTGAGTGTGACATGGGGAATTCTGTACCGGATGCGATGGGTGATATCCAGGTAGTCCTCGCGCGAATAGCCCCGCCTCATCCTCTCCAGGACTTCTGTACTGCCCGCCTGGAGGGGCAGATGGATCCACTCACATACCCCCGAACACTCCGCGACCGCTTCCAGTTCTTCATCCCCGAAGAAAGATGGATGGGGTGATGTGAACCGGATCCTGGGAATCCCCGTTTCGGCGACCTTCCACAGCAGCCGGGCGAACCCTACTTCACCGTCCCGATAGGCGTTCACCGTCTGACCGAGCAGAACAACCTCTTTAATCCCCTCCTCCATCAACTTCTGGGTCTCGGCTACGACTTCGTGCCACGCCCTGCTGCGTTCGCGCCCCCTGGTGTAAGGCACTACACAGAACGTGCACATCCGGTTGCACCCCCTCATGATGGTTACAAATGCGCTCGGGCTGGCCCCGAACCTGTAAGAAGGAAGGCCCTCGTACAATTCGGTCTTATCGAGCCGGCACAGTGCGGTCTTTGCGCCGTCGGTGGAGGCGAGTACTTCAGGAAGGCTCCGGTACGAGTCGGGCCCCATGATGAAGTCGATTGAAGGCACCGATTCCAGAAGAGCCTCACCCAGGTGCTGTGGCACACAACCCAGCACCCCGATCTTGACATCGCGTTTTTTTTTGATGGAGGTAAGCTGGCAGACGCGGCCGATGACGCGTTGCTCGGCGTTCCTACGAACCGCGCATGTATTGAGCAGAATGACATCCGCCCCATCGGCCGAATCGACCAGGCGGCAACCTTCCTGCTGCAGAATGCCGCCCACGAGCTCCGAGTCGCGGACGTTCATCTGACAGCCGTAGGTTTCTATATAGACTTTCACGATCTCTATGAGCCTGTCGGAGAAACGCTCCGGCTGCGGCTTGCGCTGGCATCCGGCAGGCTCCTAGGCCAGCAGCTGAGGGGTTCCGGGCCCGACCGCGGCAGTATCAGGACTTAGCCGTCTTCTTGGCTTTCTTCTTCTTAGCCTTGGGAGTGTCCTTTGCCGGGGTTTCTTCCTCCGGCTCACCCTTCTTCCCGGCCTTCTCTGTTTTCTTCTTGGTTTTCTTGGTCTTCTTGGCAGATGCGGCCTTTTTCTTGGGCTTCTTGACCTCAACGGCCTCTACAGGCTCGACCGCCTCCGGTTCCTTCTCCACCTCAACGGCCTCTACAGGCTCGACCGCCTCCGGTTCCTTCTCCACCTCAACGGCCTCTACAGGCTCGACTGCCTCCGGTTCCTTCTCCACCTCAACGG
>Ga0114919_10001884_pt1 | contig 16893 bp, 12 predicted proteins | sample BlataG_FD_88682 | JGI IMG/M metagenome (GOLD analysis project Ga0114919, IMG submission 88682) | Deep subsurface microbial communities from Black Sea to uncover new lineages of life (NeLLi) - Black_00105 metaG | ecosystem: Environmental > Aquatic > Marine > Oceanic > Sediment | place: Atlantic... | reverse complement strand
ACTGCTGCCTCAATTATCGCCTCTATTTGCATCTCATATATTTCAGGATACAATAAACCTAATCTACATCCTCGAAGCCCTAACATTGGATTCATTTCATGCAAAGATTTTATTTTTGCTAATAATAATTCTTTTTCTGCAAGTTCGTCAGAATCTGCATTTTTTAGTCTTAAAGTGTTTACCTCTATTAAAACATCTTCTAAATTAGGAAGAAATTCATGAAGCGGTGGATCAAGCAATCTAATGATTACCGGTAAACCTTCCATCGATTTTAAAATACCTAAAAAATCAATTTTTTGCATAGGTAACAATTTTTTTAAGGCTTCTGCTCTACTCTTTTTATTATCAGCTATAATCATTTCTTGCACAATGGGTAACCGATCTTGTGCCATAAACATATGCTCTGTTCTGGTAAGCCCAATACCTTCTGCCCCTAATTCTCTTGCTTTTTGAGCATCTTCCGGTGTGTCAGCATTGGCATACACGCCTAAACGTTTTATTTCATTGGCCCAAGATAATAAGGTTTTAAATTCTTTACTCATTTCTGGTTCGATAGTAGGGACTTTACCTAAAAATACTTCTCCTGTTCCCCCATCTATGGTAATAAAGTCACCTTTTTTTATTAACATATTTTCTACATATAATTTTTCCTTTTTAATATCAATATTTAAAGCACTACAGCCAGCTACACATGCTTTACCCATCCCTCTTGCTACTACTGCAGCATGACTGGTCATACCACCTCTACTGGTGAGAACACCCTGGGCTTCTACCATCCCATGGATATCATCAGGAGTTGTTTCTGTCCTAACTAATATCACCATTTCTCCTTCTTTTCCTAATTCCTCTGCTTCATCTGCGGTAAAGACAACCTTTCCATAAGCTGCACCAGGGGAAGCTGGTAATCCTTTGGCAATAATCTTATTCTTTGCGTCAGGATCTATTCTTCTATGTAATAATTGATTTAATTGATTAGGTTCTATCCTCAAAATTGCTTCTTCTTTGGTTATTATTCCTTCTTCAACCATATCAACAGCAATTTTAAGTGCAGCCTGGGCAGTTCTTTTACCAGTTCGAGTTTGTAGTAAATAAAGTTTTGCTTTTTCTATAGTAAATTCATAATCTTGAACATCTTTATAATTTTCTTCTAAAAGATGGACTACTTTAGTAAGCTCTTGATATACTTCTGGTAAATCATTGTTAAGATTTAATAATGGTAAAGGTGTACGGATACCCGCTACAACATCTTCTCCTTGAGCATTTAAGAGATATTCTCCGTAATACTCCTTTTCTCCAGTAGAAGGATTTCTGGTAAATCCAACCCCTGTTCCCGAATCATCTCCCATATTACCAAAAACCATTTCTTGAACATTTACTGCGGTCCCTAAATCATCGGGTATTTTATTAATCCTTCTATAAGTTATAGCCCTTTTATTATTCCAGGAATTAAATACAGCATCTATGGCCATCTCTAATTGGGCTTTAGGCTCTTGAGGAAAATCTTTACCAGTTTCTCTTTTAACTAAGTATTTATATTTTTCTACCAATTTTTTTAAACCTTCGTTATTAATTTCAGTATCTAATTCCACCTTAAGTTCTTTTTTAATTTCTTCTAAGAGGTGCTCAAATTTATCATGTTCAACACCTAATACTACATTCCCAAACATCTGTATAAATCGTCTATAACTATCGTAGGCAAAACGTTCATTATTGGTCTTCTTAATAATTCCCTGGATGGTAATATCGTTTAAACCAAGATTTAGAACTGTATCCATCATTCCGGGCATAGAAATAGCTGCACCGGAACGAACAGAAACTAATAACGGATTTTCTGGGTCTCCTAATTTCTTTTGGGATATTTTTTCTAACTGACTTAATTTCTCTGTTATCTGCTCTTTTAACCCTTCAGGGTATTGGCAATTATTTTTATAATACTCAATACAAACTTCTGTGCTTATAGTAAATCCTTGAGGAACGGGAAGACCTATTAGGGTCATTTCAGCCAACCCTGTACCCTTCCCTCCTAAAATAGATTTCATTTGCGAATTTCCTTCATTAAAAAAATAGACATACTTTTTCATATTCATTCTTCCCCCTTTAATATTTTTAGTATTTGTGTGGCAATATCTTCTATAGCCTTATTAGTTATATCAATTACTTGGCACCCAATCTTCTTATAAATACTGTCTGCATGTTTTAATTCTTTAAGCACTCTTTCATCATCAGTATATACGCTCTTATCAGATAGACCCAGGGTTTTCAAACGTTCACTTCTTATTTCAATTAATTTATTAGGTTCTATAGTTAGACCGATTACTTTTTCCTTGGGTAGATCAAATATGCCTGAAGGTGGTTCAAATTCAAAATCCAAAATAATATTGGCAACTTTAATTCCTTTGTGAGCTAAATACATACTAAGTGGTGTTTTTGAGGTCCTGGAAACACCCAGTATTACCAAATCAGCTTTGGATAAATCTAATTCCCCCTGGCAGGCATCATATTTTACCGTAAATTCCATTGCTTCCATCCTTTTAAAGTATTGCTTATCCATCTTTCTAATAATTCCAGGCTCTAACTTTGGTATAATTCCACTTATTCTTTCTATATTTTCTATAATAGGCCCAAGCATATCAAAAGAAAAAATAGATTTCCTTTGAGATTCCTCCTGTAAGAATAACCTTAATTCTGGCTTAACCATGGTATATACTATAAAACTTCTTTCTTTTTCAATATTATCTATTATTCCTTTTATATCTTTGATAGACTCGATATGGGCAAATAATTTTAATTTAATATCATTAGAATTAAACTGACTAATTGCAGCATGCACTACTGTCTGAGCAGTTTCACCTGTAGAATCAGAAACTACGTATACTGTGGGTTTAAGCTCGACATTTTTATTTTTCATTACTATTTCCTCCCTCCTTTATCAAGACAATCTTCGATAAATCAGCTATTTGATTAAATAATATACTTACTTTCTTTATAAGTGCAATTCTATTTTTCCTGATATCTGCATTTTTGTCCATTACTAATACTTTGTCAAAAAACTCATCAATTGGGCCACATAAACTCTCCAATAATTTAAGTGCTTTTCTATATTCCCCATTGGAAATATATTCTCTCACTCGAGGGTAAATATTATTATAATTATAATATAAATTAAATTCTGCAGTTTCTTTTAATAGTGATTCTTTAATGTCTATTTCTTTACTATTTTTTGATAAATTTAATACTCTATTTGATGAATTAAGAATTTTTCTAAAAATGGGCTGATTATAAAATTCCTCTATAGCCTTTATTCTATGTTTAATATTAACTAAATTCCCGCTACCATCCACAGCTAAAACCGCATCAATTACATCATAATGAACCCCATCTTCCAGGAAGACATTTTTTATTCTTTGTTTGAAAAAACTCAATGTCTGAGATAAAGTCTCACTTTCTCCCTTTGTTAATTCTAATAGAACACTTTCTTTATACAAAGATAAAGATTTCTGAATAATATCTTTTAATGAAATTTTCAGATTATTCTCTAAAATTATTGCAATTATTCCAAGAGATTGTCTTCTTAACCCATAAGGGTCCTGCGATCCTGTTGGAGTTAGGCCTATCACAAAACAGCCGACAATATTATCCACTTTATCAGCAATTCCTAAAATCATACCACTTTTAGTCTTAGGTAAGATATCCCCTGAAAAACGAGGGAGATAATGTTCAAAGATAGCTTCCGCTACCTCTTTTCTTTCATTAGACAAAACCGCATATTCTCTACCCATTACTCCTTGTAATTCTGGAAATTCCTTAACCATTTCAGTAACTAAATCTACTTTGCATAAATAAGCAGCTCTCAAAATATTTTCTTTAACTTGTTGTTTAATTTGTAAGTAATCAGCAATATAAGTACATAATAATTTTAATCTCTCTATTTTATTAAAAAGATTCCCCAGATTTTGTCGGAAAATAATATTTTTTAATTTATCCACCTTTTTCTCTAAAGGAACCTTCTGGTCTTCTTGATAGAAAAATTTTGCATCTTCTAATCTTGCTTTAAGAACATTTTCATTACCTTTTTTAATTTTATGGGCATACTCCTTGGCACCATTAATTATAACAATAAATAAGGGTAATAACTTACTTTCACTTTTGAAAATAGGAAAATATTTCTGATGTTTTTCCATTACTGTAGTTAGAACTTCTACGGGTAATTCTAAATATTTTTTATCATATTTTCCTAAAACTGCATAAGGATATTCTACTAAATAAATTATTTCTTTTAATTGTTTTTCATTTATTAATTCCTGGCCATCGACTTCGCTAATTATTTGTTTAATCTGTGTTCTGATTATTTTTCCCCTTGTTTTGGGATCGATTATTACATAATTTTTTTCAATCTTTGTAAAGTATTCATTTGGTGAAGGTATCTTAATTTTTTCGGGTGCCAATAGTCTATGACCATAAGTTTCGTTTCCAGAGCATAATCCATCTAAATTGAACTTAATTACTTTTTTATTGTATAAAGCAAGTATCCATCTTATGGGACGTATAAACCTTAATTTCTTGTCTTCCCAACGCATAGATTTGGGAAAGTTTAGGCTACTTATTATTTTGGGAAATATCTTAACCAATAACTCAATTGAGGATTTACCTTTTTCTGATTTTATAGCAAAAACATATTTCCCCTTTCTGGTATCTTCAATAATTAAATTCTCAACGTTTATCCCTTGCCCCTGGGCAAATTTTATAGCAGGTTTTTTAGGCTTTAAATCACTATCATAGGCAATCGAATAGGCAGGTCCTTTAATTTTTTGAAATATTTCTTCCTGTTTTTCAGAGATACAAGAAATGAATAAAATTAATCTACGAGGAGTACCATAGACCTTAATTTCTTTATATTTTATTCTTGCTTCTTCTAAATCATTTTGAGCTAATTGTCTTAAATCTCTTAAAGCATTTTCTATATAAATTGCAGGTATCTCTTCAGTCCCAATTTCCAAAATTACATCACTCATTAAAAATTCTCCCCTTTTTTCTATTCTTTTTTTTATCAATTAAGGGGAAATCCATTTTTTCCCTTTGTTTAATATAATTTTCTGCACATAATCGAGCAATATTTCTCACCCGAGAGATGTACCCTGTTCTCTCTGTAACACTAATTGCTCCTCGAGCATCTAATAAATTAAAAGTATGTGAGCATTTTAATATATAATCATAAGCTGGCAAAGTTAACTCTTTTTCTATTAATTTTTTTGCTTCTTTTTCAAAAATGTTAAAGAGGTTAAATAACATTGATATATCTGCTTCTTCGAAATTATACTTAGAGTGTTCAACTTCTATTTGATGTTGTACGTCTCCATAAGTAATATCTCCACTCCATTTTAAATCAAAAATATTATCTATTCCTTGAATAACCATAGCTAACCTCTCTAAACCATAGGTTATTTCAACTGGTATAATATTTAAATCAAGTCCTCCAGCCTGTTGAAAATAAGTAAATTGAGTTATCTCTAATCCATCAAGCCAGACTTCCCAGCCTAATCCCCAAGCTCCTAAAGTCGGGGCTTCCCAATCACCTTCAATAAACCTTATATCGTGTTCTTTTCTTGGAATTCCTAATCTTTCTAAACTTTTAAAATAGATATCTTGTATATTTTCGGGAGAAGGCTTCAATACGACTTGAAATTGATAATGTTGCTGGACTCTATTGGGATTTTCACCATAGCGCCCATCCGCAGGTCTTCGAGAGGGTTCAACATAAGCAACTCTCCAGGGTTCGGGACCCAATACCCTTATAAAAGTGGCTGGGTTCATCGTTCCCGCCCCCACTTCTATATCATAAGGTTGCTGAATAATACAACCTTGTTCTCCCCAGAATTTTTGTAAATTAAAAATAATTTCCTGGAAATCCATCTTAATATCCTTTTAAATATAAATAAAATTCCCTCTCTTTTAAAATATTTACGTGTATTAGCTTTAGAGAGGGATTATCTTTTCTTTGTTAATATATCAAAATCAAGGTTAGTTGTCAACGATTATACTCGTATTTCGTATATCGTATTACGTATTACGTAAAGAGTAGAGAATCATTTAGTTGGTTATTTAGTTACAGAGATTTTAAAAAAGTGTCTGTTTTAAAACTCTGGTCTGAATAATAAGCTAAATATAAATCTGTTACTTTTTCTAATTCTTTCATTCTTTCATCAGAAATTGTAGCTTTTGATATAACTGATAAATTAGTGATTAGTAATTTTCTACCTAATTTTATAAAATAAAGAGAAACCTGAATGCATCCTCTTTTATCTTCAGATAAACATTTATTACATATTACCCCACCTTTATCAATATTAAAAAACATTTCTTTTTGATCTTTTATCTCACTATTACACGAGCAACACCGATTAAAAGACGGTTTATAGCCTAAAATTGCCAGTGTTTGCCATTTAAAAGATAAGGTTAATAATTTTGGATCTTTAGCTTCTTTCAAATAATGCAAAACCTCTTTTAATAAAAAAAATAGACTGAGATTGACCTCCCCTTCCTCACTTATCTTATTTACTACTTCTACGCAATTAGAAGCAAAAGCAAATTTTACAATTTCTTTACTCGCTATGAAAAAAGATTCTAATATTTCGGTTTGACTGATAATATCAATATTTTTTCCTTTATAAATTAAAAAAACTGCATAAGTTAAAATTTCTAAACTGCTGCCAAATTTACTTTTAGTCTTGCGGACCCCTTTGGCAATGGCCTGGATTTTACCGTGATTTTTAGTATATATAGTAACAATCTTATCTGCATCCCCGTATTCTATAGTTTTTAAAACTATACCTTCTGTTCTATATAGCATAATATTTTATAATCTCCACTAAAGTAGATCATTTTTGCTAAACGCCTCCGGAAGCAATTCACCTATTTTTTTAATTTTTATATCTCCCTTCATATTGGACATAATTATTTTAATATCCTCACCAAACTCAGAGAGGACTTGCCGACAAGCCCCACAAGGAGAACAAGGTCGGTCAGTATCACCAAAAATAGCAATTGCTTCGAACTCGGTTGAACCCTCTGAAATTGCCTTTAAAATTGCTACTCTTTCTGCACATACAGTCAAACCAAAAGAGGCATTTTCAATATTACAACCGGCAAATATTTTACCATCTGAGGTAAGAATTGCTGCTCCAACTTTAAATTTAGAATAAGGAGTATATGCTCTTTTCCTTGCTTTTTCTGCTTCTTTAATTAATCTTTTATAATTTTCATTCATAAATAATTCACCTTCTTTGTGGTGTATTTACTTACACTTATTTAAACCAAACCTTTGTCTCATTTGATATTATTTGAATCCATATTTTTCCATGATTTAAATTTAAAAGATTGCCCTGACTATCATAGTATAAAGTTGGTTGGTCTTTAGACTTCTTAACCCATTTAGTTAAAAAATAGTGTCCCCCATAAAATATTTTAGCGATACCTTCACCGATAATATTAACTTCCAATCTTCCATCTTTATCACCCGAAATTTTCTCAATGGGAACATATTGGATAATTATATTTGAAATATTCAAATGCTCCAGGGTTTTACTATCTTGATGAGGTTTAAAATTTATATACCTTAAGTAAGTATTACTATTTGGTTCATATTCATAATATATAGAATATTTCTGATTATACTTTACAGTAATTTTGGAGATTTTTCCTCCCGAAATATTAAGTGTTCTTAAATTGAGTAAACCATTTTCTAAATTTATCTTCTTTGTTAAACCCAATTTTTTAGATTTCTCTCTTAAGTTTTTAGTATTACTAAAAAGATTAATCCAACCTCCAATTTTTTTATCACGCCAATAGGGAGAGGGATAATGCATCTGGTCTAAATTAAAAATCCTCTCATCTTTTAGGCTCTGTCCCCCACAGTGAGCATAGATGGGATACCATTCAGCTGCTAACCTGGAAAAATAATATCTACTGCTTCTAATAGGCCCCACAATAGTTGAATCATTATTTACAAATATTGCCATTAACCTGGTGAACGGATATTCTACACTTATTTCATAAATTATATCTGCTTTGCCCAAACCAGTTTGATGAACCACTTCATCGGGAGAATTACCAATAATTACTGCTAAGGGTATGATGTTATCTGCATAAATATTACTATGTATGAAGATGCTAATAAGTACAATAAAAAATATTATTATTAATCTGTTAAAATTTGATTTGAAAAGTATTTCTTTATTCATAATTTTCCCTCTTTCTCATCTCTTAATTTATTTCTGTGTGTATTTTTTAAATTAATACATTTTGCTTATCTTGTCAATTAGTTTCTTTATAATATTTATTTAGTTTTATCAAATTCGTCTTCTATTTCTCCAAATATTTCTTCCAAAAGGTCCTCTATAGTAACTACTCCAGATATTTTTTTATCTTTATTTATAACTACTGCAATATGGACTTTCTTTCTTTGAAATTCTTTTAGAAGATTAGTTACTCTTTTTGTTTCTAATACAAAATTGGGAGGGTGAATTAAATCTAATAGGTTTAAACTTTTATCTATTCTCTCTTTCAAATCACTAATAAGAAAATCCTTTGCATAAATAAAGCCTATGATATTATCCAGGTTATTCTTATAAACTGGAATTCTTGAAAGTCCTTCTTTATTCATTAATTTTATAGCATCTTCTGGGGAAGTAGATTCATTAATAGCCACAATAAATTTTTGAGGCTTCATTACATCTTTAATATAAGTTTCATTTAAATTTAATATTTTTTCAATCATGCTTTTTTCTTTTTTTTCTAATGCCCCTTCTCTCTCTCCAACCTCAAAAAATAGTTTTAAGTCTTTTTTAGTAAAAAACCCATTTATGGGTATATATTTTTTACCAGTTAGAATTCTAATAATAAAATTTGATATCCAACTAAAAAAGATTTCAATGGGGGAAAGTATAGAAGAGGCAATTTTTATATAGTAAGCTTTATTAAGTGAAAACTTTTCAGCATTACTTTGGGCAATAGTTTTAGGAATTACTTCACAAAAAATTAAAATTATCAGGGTAGTGGATATGACCGAGATAGAAACCCCTTTATCCCCCCAGAAATATAGTGCTAAAGAAGATGAAATGGCAGAAGAAAGAATTACCGCAATATTAGTACCAATCAAAACTATTCTTAAAAATTGATCAGGTTTTCGGATTAAATCAGATATTATTAAAGCTTTTTTATTCCCATTTTTTGCTAAATATTTAAGATGTAATTTACTCGTAGATATAACTGCAGTTTCTATTCCAGAAAAGAAAGCAGCCACAAATAAACATATAAACAATATAAAAGGACTAATTTTAATCCACCATTCTGTCAAAATTATATTACCCCCTGAAAATTTAACCTTTATTATTTTTTTCGAGTCCCGGAAGCTTTTTAATTATTTTTACTCTTCTTATTCTATTCTTTATAACCTGTTCTACTGTTATTTGAACATTTTTATATTCTATTGTTTCATTTTTGTTAGGCACCCTACCCATTAAATCATAAATAAAACCACCTAAGGTCTCAAAATCATTTTCTGGTATTTCGATATTTAAAATTTCATTAATCTTGTCAATGCTTATTATTCCATCCGCAATTACAACATTATTATCAATTATTTCATATAATTTAGTTTCCTTATCGTATTCATCAATTATTTCACCCACAATCTCTTCTACCACATCTTCCATAGTAACCAGCCCCGCTGTCCCTCCATATTCATCAATAGCTATAGCAATTTGAATTTTATCCCTTTGGAAAATATCTAATAGATCATCTATTTTTTTATTTTCCGGAACAAAATAGGCTCTTCTTATTATTTTTTTTAAATCAAACTTTTCTTTTGATTTGTACCATTGTTCATAAACTACTAAAAGATCTTTTGCGTATAATATTCCAATAATGTTATCAATTGTCTCCTCATACACAGGAATTCTCGAATGTCCGATTTTCTTAATCAAATTTAATATTGAATCTAATTTAGTATCAGAAGGAATGCAAGCTACATCTACGCGCGGAATCATTACTTCTTTTACCGTAGTATCACCAAATTCAAATATGTTTCTAATCATTTCTTTCTCTTCTTCCTCTATCACTCCTTCATCTTTCCCTGCATCTATTAAAGTTATTAAATCTTCTTCGGTAATTTCTTTTTTTTCTTTAATTCTTTTTTTACCAGAAAAGTAGAATAATGTATTAACTATTAGTTTAAAAAAGTTAATTAGAGGGAACACAAAAGAGGCAATAATATCTATTGGTCTGGCGATTTTCTTAGCAATTCTTTCAGCATTAGCAATAGCCAGTGATTTAGGCACAATTTCTCCAAAAACAAGTATCAAAAAAATCATCGTTCCACTTGCTATTCCTATACCAATATCTCCAAAAAATTTTATAGCCAAATAAGTAGCTAAGGAAGAAGCTGCGATATTAACGAACATATTTCCAGTTAAAATTGTAATCAACGTTCTTTGTGGATCATCAAGAAGTTTAATGATTGAATTTATTCGCCAACCACTTTCTTCTTTCTGCATTTTTTTTAATTGTAGTTTATTGAGAGAGAATAGTGCAGTCTCTGAGCCTGAAAAAAAAGCTGATAATATTAAAAAACCTAATAAACCTATAGCTTCAATAATCAAGATAATAAAACTATTAGGGTCATCCAAACATAATCACCGCAACTTTTTAAAGAACAATTAACAAGATTGTCAGGGGAGTAAACTCCCCTGAAACCCCTATGCCTTTTGTCATTTCTTCTCGGTTTTATACAATACCTTTCCTGACAATCTTGTTAAAATCCATTCCTTATTCAAAAAAAAGAATTTACCTTTTACCATCGGAATTTCTTTGAAATTCCGATGCTAGTATATAACAAAAATTATCGACCGTATATACTAATTTAATTACATAAGTGTCTTATTTATCTTACTTAATTGGATTAGGAATCTAAAACAAATTTAATATTATGTTAGATTCCTACTACTTTATTGGATAATATTAATTATATAAAAATATATAGAAATTAGCAATTTGTAAATGCTTTACAATTTTAATTTAATTATTTATTTATAAAAAGCTTAAGTTAATTTAGCTTTAGCCTTAGACGATATTCTTAATTTCTGTGAAATTATTACTGTTGCTAACAAAGCAATTCCTATTCCATCAGTTAATAGCCCTGGCCTCATTAAAGCAAATGCACTAATAATTAATATAAACCTTTCATATATTTTAGTATGGTCAAATAAATATCCTCCAGCGGCTGCTCCTAATGCTAATATACCAGCGAGTGAAGTAATAATTAATAAAGTAGTATGTAAGAATGTACTATTTATACCCATTAGCCCAGAATCCATAGCAAAAATAAAGGGAATCATAAACCCTGCTACTGCTAATCGAACTGCAATAAAGCCAGTCTTCATAGAATTACCACCAGATATTCCTGCTCCAGCATAAGCTGCTACCGCAACCGGCGGTGTAAGGTCAGCAATTACGCCAAAATATAATATAAATAAATGTGCAGCAATAGGATATACTCCTAAACTTATCAGTGCAGGAGCAGCCATAATTGAGAGAATTATATATTTTGCTGTAGTTGGCATTCCCATTCCTAACAAAATTGAGGCAAGCATAGTATATATTAGAGTCAGAAATAAATTACCCCCTCCTAATTGCACAAGGCCATTTGCTATTTTTAATCCTAATCCGGTAAGAGTTACTACTCCAATTATTATTCCGGCACTGGCACACGCTGAAGCTACTCCTACTGCTCCTTTGGCTCCATTTTCTAATGCCTCTAAAAATTCCTTAAAATTTATTCTAGTCTTTTTTTTACACATACTAGAACCTAAACTAAATACGATTGCCCAAAAAGCCGAAAATAAAGGTGTATAACCTTTTACTAACAAATAAACCAGAACAAATATCGGTATTAATAAATGTCCTCCGGATTTAAGAGTGTATTTTATACTTGGAAGCTTCTCCTTTGGTATTCCTTTTAATTCATATTTCTTTGCTTCTAAATGAACCATGGTTATAACTGCTATGTAGTACAATATTGCCGGTATTACAGCAACAGTTGCAATTTTTATATAAGGAATTCCCAAAAATTCAGCCATAATAAAAGCAGCTGCTCCCATTACTGGTGGTAATATTTGACCACCCGTAGATGCTGCTGCTTCTACTGCTCCAGCAAAATCCTTTCGATAACCTATGCTCTTCATTAAGGGAATAGTAAAACTTCCTGTAGTTACTACATTAGCTATTGAACTACCATTAATAGACCCCATAAATCCACTGGCAATAACCGCAACTTTAGCCGGGCCGCCAGTAGAATTACCCGCAATTGCCAATGCTAAATCTATAAATAATTTTCCTACACCTGTTTTATTTAACACTGCACCAAATAAAATAAAAAGAAAAACAAAAGTTGCTGAAACAGATAAAGGAATTCCGTATAAACCTTCTGTACCAGTAGCTAAATGGTCAATAATTCGTTCTAAAGCATATCCTCGACAAGCTAAAAAACCAGGCATGTATGGACCAAAATAAGCATATCCTAAAAAAACTAAAACAACTATTACTAAAGTTGGTCCGATTGTTCTTCTTGTAGCTTCTAAAACCAATAGTATAGTTAATCCACCAACAATTAAATCTAATGTTGTAGGTAAACCAGCTCTAAGAACCATTTCATTATAAAAAACGACCAAATATAAACATACAAAGACACCTAGTATAGCGAACAGAATATCGTATACTGGTATTTTATTTTTACTTTCCATAAATCTTTTTTTATTAAAAGGATGCAATAAAAAAACTAAGGTAAAAGTAAAAGCTAAATGGATTGCTCTTTGTTTTAATGCCAGTATTAATCCGAATCCTCCAGTATAAAGGTGAAACAGGGACATAGATACCGCTAAAAAAGATATAACAATTGCAAAAATACCCGAGGGTCTCCGTATTCTCGATTCGGAATCATATTTTTCTAATAATTTTTGAACATCTATTTTATCATTATTCTCTTTATTATATTGAAATTCTTCACTTTCCTTCATTTAATCCACCTCAAAATAATAAAAGTTACCAACCATACAAATATTTCTCCCAAAGATTACATCTCTTTAATTCAATTGTTACAAGTTGATCTCCTGTCAATGAAGATAAGTTAATTTTTTTATCTTTTATATATAAATAATTTTCTCTTATTGCACCAACATTATAATATAAAGGTAAATTAATAATCCTGTTCATGTTCTTTATTTTAAATTTACCATCTTCTTGTACAAATTGTTCATCTCCGAATGATACATAGGGCATCCCAGCAACACAATCATAAAAATCTGTTTCTCTCTGAACTAATTGCATATCATTAGTTACTTCATAAATTTCCCAAACAGTTGTTTTTGCTATTGAATGACGATAGGATGTGATAATTTTTTCTCCAGGAACTACTCCTTCCTTAATTATAATTTCCCTTTCTGGAAAAGTTCTTACTTCGAAAATTATAATTCTTATTTGAGATAAAACTATAATTACCGCTAATCCAATAACGGAAAATATTATAAATAATTTTTTATTATGCCATTTCTTCATTTTTTCCATATATAATATTTTTGGGCTAGAATTTTTAGAAAAAATTCTAGCCCTTAAACAATTAAAATAAGTTAAACAAAAATTATAATTTGATATAAACTATAAATTTGTTTGCTTATTTAATCAAACCTATTTCTTTATAGTATCGTTCGGCACCAGGATGTAAAGGAACTGGTTGGCCATCAAGAGCAGTCTCTAAAGTGACGTTTTTCCCTTGAGCATGTACTTTTTCTAATACATCTCGGTGTTCCCATAGAGCTTTTGTCATTTCATAGACTAAATCTGGATCCATATCTTTATAGCATAACCACCAACATGGAGTCGCTAAAGTAGGAACATCTTCTTCCATTCCTTTGTATATTCCTGCGGGGATAACAGTTTTTGAATAATATGGACTTTTTTTCATGACTTTATTCATCATCTCATCGCTAATAGGAATTAATTTAATATCTCTCTTGGTAGCAGCATTAATAACACTGGAGGATGGATAACCAGTTGTCATCATATATGCGTCTATTTGGTAATCTATAAATTTTTGTGCTGTTTCAGCCATACTTAAATAATCTGCTTTACCTAAATCATCAAAGGACATCCCATGTGCTTCTAAAATTATCTGTACATCTGCTACAATACCACTATTTGGAGCTCCTACACTAACTTTTTTACCTCTAAAATCATCAATGCTATTAATTCCCGAACCAGCCTGAGCTATTACATGAATAGTTTCAGGGTAAAGACAAGCAATCCCCCTTAAATCCTTAAAAGGTTCTTTATCTTTCATTAATACTGTTGCAGTATAAGCCCAATAAGCAACATTAGATTGGCAAAATGCGGTTTCAATTTGTTTCCTCATTAGTAAATTAACGTTTGCTATTGATGCGTTTCCAGTTTGTGCGGTTACGATTAAGTCAGGTATATAATTAGAAAGCATCTGAGCCAATGCTCCCCCTAAAGGATAATAGGTTCCGCCCGTTCCGCCTGTAGCGATGGCTATAAATTGTTTTTGAGCAGTAAACCCAAAACTGAACATTCCAAGTGCCAAAGCAATTGTTAACAACACAATTAAAATGCTTTTACTTTTTAACATTAAAAAATCCTCCTTTAATTTTTAAATATATTTACATATCAAATAAGCAGATAAATATTTTAAATCTATATCTCACCTCCCAACTTTGTATTCTCAGCTTAGCACATCTATGATGTCTTTTTAGTAATCGCTACTGCAATGATATATTATAAAAAAATGGTGGAATCACCTATAATATTATATTAAACATTGAATTATAAATCAAATGTTTTTAATAGCTCGTTTTCTTTCTTGCGCATAATTTTATTATTTTTTTCTTTTTCATGTTTATAGCCTATTAAATGTAATAAACCATGAATAAGTAATATTGTTATCTCTTTTTCAAAACTATGATTTAAAACATTTGCCTGCCTTTGGGCAGTCTCTGTAGAGATAATTATATCACCTAAAAGCTTATTTTCATCTACTTCTGGAGATTTCACTATCCCCTCCTGTAAACTAAAGGCCAAGACATCGGTAGGTTCATTAATCCCTCGATATTTTTCATTTAATGACCTTATAAATTTATCTGTGGTAAATAGAATACTAACCTCTATTTGCTCATCAGTCTTTAGTTGTTGTAGAACCTTTTTGATTATCTCCCTTGTCTTCCGCTGATTTATTTTTATTATTTTCTGTTGATTTTTTATTAGAATTTCCATTCTTTTTTTTCTCTACTTTTAATTTTTTTATTAAATCCTCATCAGGATATTCTACCCTGCTATGAAACATTCCTGTAAGTATCAGGGAAAAACTATCTCCAATTTTATCTAAGTCTCTTAAAGTTAAATCACATTCTTCTAATTGACCATTTTCTAAATTTTTCTGGATAATTTCTTTTACTAAACTTTTAATTCTACTTGGTGTAGGATTTGTTAAAGTCCTCGTAGCAGCTTCCAATGAATCTGCTAATAAAATAATTCCCGCTTCTTTAGTCTGAGGTTTTGGTCCTGAATAACGATAATTTTCTTCCGCAATTTCATCTACACTTGAACCATTTTCTTTTAAAGCTCTATGGAAGAAATAGGTTATCAAGCCAGTTCCATGGTGTTGGGTTATAATATCAATTATATCTTTAGGAAGTTTATTTTTTTTAGCCAATTCCACTCCTTCTTTAACATGAGAGGCAATTACTAAAGCACTTAAACTGGGCTCCATATCATCATGGATATTCTTATATGCTTCTTGATTTTCGGTAAAGAAATAAGGTCTTTTTATTTTACCTATATCGTGATAAAGGGAACCAACCCGAGCTAATAATCCATTACCTCCAATCTCTTCAGTAGCAGTTTCAGAAAGATTACCCACTACTATACTATGATGATAAGTCCCGGGTGCCTCTACTATTAATTTTTTTAATAGAGGTTGATTGGGATTAGACAATTCCATTAGTTTAAAAGGTGTGGTAATATCGAAAAAACTTTCTAAAAAAGGCAAAATGCCGATAGTTAGAATAACTGCTAAAAAACCATTTAATACCCCCCATAAACTATCTTTTAAAATTAAATAATAGCCTTCATTATTAATTAAACCTAAAGCTGATATAGTAATTATATTAACTCCTGCAATCATTAAACCTGCTCTGGTTAAACTTGACCTTTGAGTTGCCTTGCGTATACTATATATCGATACAATTCCACCAATTATCCCAACCAAAATATAATTTATTTCTCCACCAGGAATGAAACTTATTAAAAAACTTAAGATCACGGTAATTAGTATTGCTATTTTAGGACCTAAAGAAATTGCAATTAACATTGAAGCAGCAGCAATAGGTATTAAGTATCCTGATATTTGGCTAATCATTTTTGCAACTAAAACTATAAAAACACAAATGATACTTAATAAAATCAATTTACTCATATCCTCATAGATATCAGAATGAAAGTAGCTCAAATATAAAACAACTAACAGGAAAAAAATTGTGGTAATTAGTATTATTCCGATAATATTAGAATAATTAATTTTTGGATTCTGTAAACCTAATGCATTAAGTATTGCAATATCTTCCGAATTTACAATTTCTCCTTTTCTTATGATTATCTGTCCTTTTTGGATTATTTTTTTAACTTCCTTGACTAAGGAGACGGCTTCTTGACGTCTTTTTTCAGTTTCTTCTTCATTTAAAAATAAACTTGGTCTAATCAACGCAGTACCAATCTCACTGGCAATTAAGGCGTCATAATGATCAATTGAAATCTCGCTAATCTCTCTCACTAATT
>Ga0114919_10001883_pt1 | contig 16894 bp, 42 predicted proteins | sample BlataG_FD_88682 | JGI IMG/M metagenome (GOLD analysis project Ga0114919, IMG submission 88682) | Deep subsurface microbial communities from Black Sea to uncover new lineages of life (NeLLi) - Black_00105 metaG | ecosystem: Environmental > Aquatic > Marine > Oceanic > Sediment | place: Atlantic... | reverse complement strand
GGAAAGGCTGGAAGGCGGTCGTCCTTTTAGAGCTGAGCTTGCTTCTGTAATGGGAGATTTGCTTGGTGATGACGTTGACGGACTTGCATCTATGATGGATGACGCTGAATACATAGTTGGTGGAGAAGAATTTTGGAAATAGAAGAAATGCCTGATGATTGGGATCCTGAAAAAGAAGGATTTCGCCCTTTGACTGATGAAGAACAGGTAAGAGCAACCTATATTATGAGACATCTTATGGCTAGTGGGAAATATTATCCTACTAATGCTGAAACATTGTCTGTAAAAATGTCTGCTACTGTTAATGAGATGGTTGAAAAAGGGATTGCTGAAGAAAAGGTTGATGGAGATAAACGATATTTACGTTTGCTTCGCAAGGGATTTGTAAATCCTCATGGTTGGGATTTACTTTCACCTTTCAAATTCATATTTTGGAAAGTTTTTATGGAAGAAAAGGCTGGTGAATTTGAGCCTTTGTACAAATATGTGACTGATAATAGATTGATAGGAGGGGGAAATGCCTGAGTTCAAAGTTGGGTATACCTATGAGATTGGTGGATATGTTGTTCTTGAAGCGAATAGTGAGCAGGAAGCTCATGAAATTGTTCAGAATAAACTTGATGAGGGTATAGAGTCTCTTGAAAGTATGGACAACGATGTTGTTCATAGAGATTTTTCCGTTACGGAGGTTAATGAAGTATGAATGGTAGATGCGAGAGATGCAGGGTAGAAACAATGATTACAAGCATGTCAATGTTTAACACTCAGATGATTTGCCCTGAATGCGAGACTAAGGAAAAGAATCATCCTAAGTATCAAGAGGCAAGAGAGATTGAAAGAAAGGCTGTCCAGTCTGGAAATATGAACTTTTCAGGGATTGGAAAGCCTAGTGATCTATAGGAGTTATGTATGAATATAATGGGAAAAGGTGGAGAGAAAGTCCACACAAGGGAACTAAAAAGGATGTTTCTTACTGAGCAAAAACCGAAAACGAAGAAAACAGAAAACGAACCTGAAAGATCTAAAATAAAGAGTGAAGATGTCGAGATTGATGATGATTCAATTGTCGTTGATGACTATTGGATTGTTAGGGAGCTTGATGACAAGAATGATGTTCTTTATGAGAAGTGTTTTGAGATCGATGATTGGGTAAAAGCCATGAATCACTTTGAGACTCGTAGTGAAATTCCTGTTATTTGGGAAGAGGATGAGGAACGAGATCTCAGCAAAAGGTATCAATGGACGATGTATCCAAAATAATGACGCATCAGATTAGCCATGACAGGGCGAAAATTGGTTGGCCTGTGTGGTTGTACTTGTGGGGCATTCTCGCCTTGTCACGCTTAATCTGACGCCTTTGAGTATAAAGAAAATGGGTAACTGTTACCCTATAGTGCGTGAAGCATATGGATACTGATAAAACTATAGAAAAGATCGAGAGATTGGTTAATACCGCAGTAACTAGATTAGAAAGTGCGAGTAGAACTACCAGAATAGAAATAATTCAAGGTAGCATCAAGATAGTTGTTGAGAAGGATTATAGGATAATTAAGTAAATCAAGTATAGGAGATTTAAATGGTAAAGAGTACTCATACTTTGTTGGCTACTTTTGAGTTGGACGAATCTGGAAAATGGTCTCGAGTATTTGAGTGGCTGGCGTATAATGATATTGAAATAGAATATTATGATACTCCTCCTCTTGATACAAGTAGGTGGGAGTAATGGTTAAGAATTCTGATTTGATAGAATGGTTGGAATGTTTTGACAAAGATATTGATGTTGATGTTTGGTATGATCAGATGAATGACGAAACTTATTTGGTGATTTACGCTACTGATGATATTGATAATCCTAATAGGATGAAGATATGAACGATTCTCCTGAATATAAAAAACGTAGACTGAAGTTCTTAAAAGAGCATAAGTGTCAAGTGATGGGATGTTATAACTTCCGGTACACTGGATATATATATTGTGTAGGTCATATACATGAATTCCCAAAAAGGATGGTTGACGAAGATATTGAACTTTTAATGGAGAGTGAATATGAAAAGAGAAACTCAACATCCTGAATATTGTTTTGAAAGCGATGATACTATTCCTTGCAGAATAAAAGAAGGATGGGAGGACGCTGGTCGTGAAGGGCAGTATTTTGGATTTATGTACTTTCTTGATGGCAAGTGGGCAGTTGTCTTGTGGGATGATGAAGATGAGCCTTCTTTCTTTAAGTCTGACGGGATAGAAGTTGCTAGAACAAATTGGGTTGGCATTAAATTCGACTGAAGGTTCTTAATGATATTTTGGCTTAATGTGAAGCTCTATGTTTATTTGCTTCCAAAATCATATGTTTTGGAGGTTAAAGATAGATTTTTCAAGAAAAAAGAAAAGGAGGACGGTATTTGATTTGAGCACAATTGAATAAGGACTAACGGAAAGGAGGAAAAATGGGATTATTCGGCTCACCAATCACGAAAGGAAAAGTTACAACATGGATTATTCTTGGAGTAGTTGCTATTGCGGTTATTAATCTTGGACTATGGGCTGGAGGACTTGCTTGGAAATCAGGTACAGCAAAGATGGAAGGCAAGGTTGAAGCCATAGAACTAATCTATGCTGGCGAAATGCAACTCAAGTATTACAACCAGTTCCATGATGTCTGTGCCGAAGTACAAGCAACAGAAGATTCGATTGACTCCCTTGTGAAGACACGTGACCTATATGAGAAAGGTTCCCGGGAGTATAATCAGGCAGTTAACGCCATTTCAGGAAACGAGATTCATCGAGCAAATCTGATACGAAAGTATAATGCCGATGCGTCTAAAGGTTGGACGTGGGGTAATTTCAGGTCGTCTGACCTACCCTATCAACTACCAACCGAACCATATATTGTAGGAGGAAGTAAAACAACATGCGAATGCTCAACTGGACAAAACACCTGCGACGAGGTGGAATAGCTCTTGTATTGCTAACTTGTCTCGCAATGCTATTCGTCGTATTACCTATGCAAGCCTGTGATAACGAATCAAACACCAAAGTTGAAAGAGAAGCTCAGGAAAACAATTTGGAAGCTTCTCTCGCTGCTGAACCACCTTATATCTATCAATACTTTTTAACAGCTCAAGCGATCAATGAGTATTGTAAAAGAACAGACGTTCCTGGAAAACTGTGGTATGTTTATCTTTATGCTCCAATGGGGCAAGAATTGGGCTTCTTTGTAGCTGATAGAATACCTACTTCAATCAACATAGCCAGAACGAATCCTCAACGAGTAGTTGACAGAAGTGGTGGTGATGTGGTAATCAAGGCTCCAGCGATTGATGGTGTTTACTATGCTGGAAACATTGATATGGCGTATATATTTGACGTGGCATCCGATGCTATGATCTGTTACTATAATCTACCAGCTATAGTTTCGGATAAACCACTTGCCTTGAATATGCCTGAAATAAATGTAATATTTGAGCCAACTATTGACATTTCGAACAACACTGTTATTGAATAGTTGCTAGTGCGAGGGGTAAAGGAAACTTTACCTCTCTAACTAGAGCCTATTTATGGAATGCGAAATGAATGAAGAAAGATGTTGTCCTAGTTGCAAACATAAAGGATTTGACAAAGGTCGTGCTATTGATGGGAGGCGAGCTTATCGATGTCAACAATGTGGAAGTATTTGGACAGAAGGTAATCAAAGTCGTGAACAAAAGTGGTCTAATCAAAGGGAAGGCTATCAATTTGCAGATAGGAATGGTTGATGTTTTTTCTAATTAAAAAATATGGGAGCCTAAATAGGGATGCTCAGATTATTGTTTCTCCGTTCATGGTGATTTTTATGATTATAATGATCCCTTTTATGTATTGTTGGAGTCTAACTGTTTGGATGCTTCCTGACAAGAAGGAGAAGGATGAGGATATTGTTTAAGATTAAACTGCATTTGTGGCTTGTTCCAAAGAGTATAATTAGTGATATGAAAACATGGTATCTCTGTAATCATGTTGGTCATAAATTGGGTTGGGCAAAAAGGCTTTCGGAAAGTGGTGAATATTGTCATTATGAGGATTTTCCTATTTGCAGTAGGTGTAATAACTCTATTGCATCACTTATGGAGGATTTGCCGAAGGTGAAATTATGAGCAATAAAACAGATCCACTTGGTGATAGAATGAAGGGTAACTATGAGAATAGAACTCGTTACAAACTAACTCGTAGAACTCCAGTAATTATAAGACTGGATGGTAAGGCTTTCCACACTATTACTAAGAATTTCTGCAAACCGTTTGATATTAGTTTTGGGAATGTTATGAGTTCTCTTAGTGTTGATCTTTGTTCTGAGATTCAGGGTGCAAAATGTGCTTATACACAGTCTGATGAAATCTCAATTCTTATCACTGATTTTGATAGATTAACTACAGATGCATGGTTTGACTATAATTTGCAGAAAATGGTTTCTATCTCTTCTGCGATGGCTTCTGTATATTTCGCTGAAACTTTGGTGACTGGGGATTATGCTTTCTTTGATAGTAGAGCTTTCAATATGCCTAAAGAAGAAGTTGCAAACTATTTTATATGGCGACAAAAGGATTGGATTCGAAACTCAGTCTCTATGCTGGCACAGGCTAATTTTTCTCACAAACAACTTCAGAAAAAAGGCCAACTTGAAATGAAGGAAATGTTGGAAGAGAAAGGTATTTGTTGGGATGAATTAAAAGATAGATGGAAATATGGTACTTTTGTTCGAAAAATAGAAGGAGACTGGGATAGGGAAGACATTGTGTTTACCGATAATAGGGATGTCATTGAACAACTCTTAATACCAGTGGAGGAATAATGATTAAAATCAGAGCATCACATCCCAATTGGGAGGGATATATTTACTCTACATTATGGGATGAAGATAGTTTTCAGAAGCGTGAATTCTATCCTTTCAGTTTTCCAGTAGGGTTTAGTGGTTATCCTAAAGACCATGAATGGAAATTTGATCTGTATACTGAATTTAATGATTGTGAAGGCAATATGATATTTTATGGTGATATGGTTTATGATACTGACCTTCACGTGAAATTAAGAGTTGATCGTGTATTGGTTGCACATTGGATAATTGATACAGATAAAATGAATCAACCTATGCGTTGGATAAAGTTGGTGTAAAATGAAGTATTATCTTTCAACTGATGGTGTAGAAGATAGCTAAAAAGAAGTTACAAAAGAACAATATATTAGAGCGGAAAAATCTGCTGATTTTCACTCGAAATTTGGACCTGATGAAATTGCTACGGCGAGTTTTGGTAACGGCATGATACACGGTCGTGTAGAATATGAAGAAGGTGATTGATAATGGAACGAAAAGTGGTCAAATATGTTTATGGATTCAAATGTTTGGTGTGTGGGGAATTTGTTACTGGAGTAGGTGATAAACACTCTAATGATTCCCTTGCTTTCTTCAATGGAATGCCTTATCCATGTTGTTTTAACGGAGAATAAGATTTTCCTAGAATTGCTGTTTCTAGAGAACTTTGTGAAGTATTTGTCGATGAGGAAGGTAGAACATATGAACCGATACATGGAAATGAAATAGATATAAATAAAAGGAGGCTAAAATGCTAATCCAAAAGGAACAGAAAAAGCTAACAAGGAAGGAACAGGAAAAGATTCAGATAGCAAGGATCAAAGGATTGGGACTAAAGAGGATAATGCTTTTTGATCTAGAAGTAGACGGAACGACACTTTGTCTTTTGTTCAATCCGAAAAGTGGTAAGGTTCCAGCAATGGGACTTGCCATTCAATCTCCAGAAGACTTTTTGGATAGACGGGAGGGAAGAGTAAGGGCGACCGCAAGAGCTTTGCGAGCTTTTGACAAGAAAACCTTTGGTGGTCAAATTGATACTGATAGGTATCAAGGTACAGAGCATCAAGAACGCTATTCAAAACTCAAAGCAATATACTCTTTCAAATCTAACTATGAGTGTGTACTTAGACCAGCGGAGCGAAAAGCAGTTAAAGAGTTTGCTGAAAAGATAAAAAATGACGGATGAAAAAGAAAAAGTTTATCTTTGGCCTGTTTATGTTCTTCTGGTGAAAATCATCTCTACGAAATAAAGGAGGCTTTAGTTGAGTAAAGAGAAAATGGGTTATCATATTGGAACTCGAGAGGATGCTAGTCATACATGGTATTTGGGAGCGATAGATATTTCTTATCGTGAATTGGTGAAAAAATTTGGCGAACCTACTACCGATGGAGATGGTTATAAAGTAGATGCTGAATGGATACTGGTTTTTGACGATGGAGAAGTAGCGACTCTCTATAATTATAAGGATGGAGTTAATTATAACGGTTCTCGTCATGGGATTCCAAAAACTAAAATAAGAGATTGGCATATTGGCGGGAGAGAGAAGGTTGTAATCGACAGAGTAGTGGAGATCTTGTATGGTTAAAGAATTAACTTGGGATTCGGAGTATAGTTATATTAAAGAAGGGGATGCTGTAATTTGGAAGGACTTTATTTATGAGTGTATAGAAAAAGTTGAATATCGCCCAAGGAAAGAAGCTCTTTATATGATTGTTGAGGATTTGAAGGAGACAGATTTCTTTGATTGTCCTGCTTCGACTCGTTATCATCATGCTTATAAACATGGTCTTATCAAACATACGTGTGAAACGATAGCATTGGCTTTCCTCTTCAGAAATGCCTGTGGTGCTGAAATTGATCATACAGAACTTTTCACTTGCAGTTTGCTTCATGATTATGGGAAAGTTGGTAAATATGATGTAATTAAGGATGAAGGTGGGAATATTTCTGCATTCAAATATATTGATAGGGGTGTAGAGTTAAGCGATCAACTTAGGTCTGTAGTCTATGCTGCTCAGATGCTGCCAGATTTGTCTGATCAAGAAGTATTTGCAATACTTTATCATGATGGCCTGTATCCAGACGAGAATAATCGATCTAAAAATAAGGAAACTCCATTACAATTAATGATTCATTGGGCAGATATGTGGTCCGCTAGAATGGATCAATATGGATGGTGATTATGTTTCATATTGTCAAATGTATGGTGGTAGCTTGTCTCCCTGTATGGTATTTTGCTTTTCTGATGTATTTATTATATCAGGATGCTGAGATGCTGGGAATGATACTGTCACTTGGAACTCTTTGTTTTGGGGCTTTGGGGATGCTAATGTCGGTAACTTGGTTTTCTCCGAGAAATGAAAAATGAATTTGGGTGGCAAATTATGAATATCTTGTTGATACTTGCAATGATCCTTATGCCTTTGGGAATTGTGTTGTTGTGGTTGGCGAATGATGAAGCTGTGATTGTAAAATTGGGTTATACTGTGTGGATGATAGTTCTTATGTTTGTTGCTATGGTTCTTCGTATGAGGATAGATAATAAAGGTGGCAATGATGAAAAACGAAGTAAAAGTAACGACGACTGAAACCAAATTTAGTGTCAATGTTAGTGTGGTTCCGATTTTCCTAATACTTATTTGTTTTGCTAGTGGTGTTGGATTAGGATATTTAATTTGGGGGTAATAAATGGATGAATTCGAGATAACTGAAGAACATTTAATTTTATTAAAACATTCATATGTGAGTTGGTGGAATTGTGAATACGGAGCACCTTCTATAGATCCTAAAAGACCATATGGGAGTGGCTCTGTTCTTGAGAGTATGGCGGACATTTTAGGTGAAAAATTATTTGAGGATATGCATGGGGAAACTCATTTAAGTAAAGAGCAGGGTGACAGATTAGAAAAATTGCATGAGGATATGCAGATAGTTCTTCAGATAGTTTTATGTACTCAGTCTTTTTCTCTTGGAAAATATATTAAAGAAAATGAATACAGAAACAGATCATGGACTAAAGTGGTGGATTAAAATGGATTTTGAAGATGCAAAGAGACTTTGGAAGAAGAAATATGATCCTCCGAGAGAAGAGAAAAATATAGATAATGCTGAGTTACATATTTCAAAACCCATATCTGGTGGGGTTTTGAAGAAGTCTCACAGGATTATTGGTCCTGGAGGAAAGAACTTGCCTGAAGATTGGCGCAATAGGAGGATTGGAAATGTCTGAGTTCGTAGTTGAAGTAATGGAAGTTCATAGACAGCGTGTAAAAATAGAAGCTGAGAATTCTGAAGAAGCTATGCGAAAGGTGGCAAAGGGGGAAGGTGAGGAGTTTGGGGAAACGGTATATCTTCATACATTGGACCCAGATACTTGGGGAATAGAAGGATGAGTGAGTACACTTATACATCTTTATTTGAGAAGATTGAACATATGGCTATCGCCTTTATAGAAAATGATGCACTTAATATAATACCTCATCAAGTAATAGCACATGGTTATGGAGAGTGGAGATTCCTGGTCGCAGAAGCTTTCCCAGAGCTAGGATGGAGAGGTTACTCAAAGGAAGAATATCCATTCGCATTCTATGAGTGGATATTATATGACAGATATTTTATCAATCTTTCTAAAATGCCATGTTTTAAGGCACTAGGTAGCTCAGCATTAACTGAGCTTAAACTAAAGGGATGGAAAGAGTTCTTGGATGATTGAGGTTAAAAATGAGTGTCACATATGTATGTAAAGGAACAAGATGCAATAATTATCCACCGAGTCGCTTTTGTAATAGGAAACCTTCCTGCAAAGCATTGTGGTCATACGAAATTCATAAGGCTAAAAAGGAGAAAATAAGTGAGTGATTATACAGTAGTTTCTTACGTTCCTCGTTTCAAAAAGAACGATATTGTTACAGTCAACAGAGAAATAGAGATTGACGAGAAGACTTTTTGGTCTGGAAAATCTATGGATAAGGGGTTTACTTGGTTTCCTGGAATGACTGGAAGGGTTTTGAGTGGAAGTCATCCTATGGGTGGACATGGACTGTTGACTTATACTATAGAAATGGAAGTTGCAGGAAAGGAGTATAAGGTATTCTATATTCCTGAATATGTATTGGAGGAAGCTAAAGATGGATAGTCCTTTTCACTCTGTTCGCAGGTGGGCAAATCAAATAATAGATGAGCCTGACAATGTACTTATGGTTAAAATGAACGCTGAGTGGATTGTTGCTGTCATAGACGAAATGGAGAAAGAGGAGGCTCGGTTGAATGGATAAAACACTTGTATATGCTGAAATGTGTTCTGAGGCTAACGAGGATCTTCATACTCTAGAGCGTTCTGAGAAATGGGAAGCTGGTGACTTCTACTGTGTTACTATTTCTAGCGGTCCTATAGTATTGGTGTTAGGTGATGCGGAAGATGAACCTTATGAAATGTATCATCCAATTTGGATGCTTAGACAGGATCAATTGCAGGATATAATGTTACCAGATGAAGCTGTGTCTATTGATATAATGCAGTTATTAGAAAAGTTCTTTGATTGGTTGAATGAAACTGATAACAGGGGGAAAAGGTCAATGGAACAACTTTGGTTGGCTTTCGTAATGAACAAGAAGTTTAATAAAGATTGGAATGGTGAAAAATGGATACTACTAACCTCTACATAAGAATGAGTGATTGTCCTGAGATTCAAGCAATTTGGCTAAGTCAATTTGCGATAGCAGAGGTTTATGACTATTGTGTGGTATATAGAGATAGTCAAGATGATGGAAAATATCACACTGGAATATTTGTTGAGAGTCCTTCGAATACCTTCAAAACTGCTAATGGTGCAAAAGGTAAAATGAATGATGTTATCTGGATACCCCGCCAAGGTCAATTGCAAAAGATTGCTAACACTTGTGATTGTACTGATCCAATGTGCCTTCATTTAGATTTTCATAAGTGGTTTATTGCTATTCCTAATCCTGCTCCAGATTGGACTGATACATTTGAGAAAATTTGGTTAGCTTTTACGATGCAGAGAATTTATAATAAAGAGTGGGACGGTGAAAAATGGCAGACTATATAATAACGAATAATCATACTGGTGCTACTACTTCTTTAAATGCGGAAGAGATGGAGTGGATTACGGAATCGGTTGTTCAGGATAAGCTAAGAATAACGACGGAAGGGATTTGGCATTCTTTCTCTTACAAGGAAGGAAATGTTCAAACTATTATTGATAAGTTACGTTCTATTTCAAGCAGAATTTCAGAGCCAGAGCGGTAGGCTTGTCTTAACTTTTTCGGAATGTTATGCTTAATTAAAGGTAAAAAGGAGGCAAAATGGTGGAACTAAGTTTGGACTCAAGACGGATGGGATTAACTCCTCGTCACGGAGTTGACGAGATAATGGAACTAATGGAAAGGGCATTTCCTCCTCCTTCTAAAGATCCTGTCGATGCTGTAAGACAGTGTCGTGTAACTGTAGCAGAGGATTTTAAACATAAAGTTTCTCACATGGAGAAATATGCTCAACTTAGAGGAGATATTCCTTTGCATTATGGTTTCACTATGAGGGCATTGAAGATGTTGGAAAGAATCGGAGCAAATTGGTTTGTTGATGGAAAGTTTGTTAGCAGATTCAAATACTCTGCTTCGGTAGGGGCGAAATTCGAAGATTATCCAGTAATTGGACATTTTTGGAGCAGAGGATTTAGACATGACGCAGCTATGTTGTATGAGGGAGATCTTCCAGAATTTGTTTTAGATAGAGCTTTATTGGCTAAAAAGGTTGGATTGGATTATCTTACGGTACATTCTCATAATCCATTTCCTGTTTCTTATATTGAATTGCCACAGGAAGATCCTGTACTTGTAGCGTGGGGTTTGAATCCAGGAATTGAAGTTCAAGAGCAAGCGAAGTGTCGTGCTAATGGAGACTGTTTGGGAGTTGTGTTGGCGGTGTGGGAGGGTGAAAACGAAATTGATTTAAATGGTGACATAATTTAATTTTGAAGCTAAAAACCCTGTCGGAACGGTAGACTTGCAACTTTGTTCTATTGACAGTATAATTAATTGGTTGGCAAAATGACAGTAATTAAAAGAAGTTTAATGTTTTCTCTCAAAAACTCTAATTCTGGGAAATTAGAATTAATTGATATGTTATGGGAGGAGTATGAATTGGCATTGGTTCACTTTTTGGATTGGGGTTGGGATAACAAAAAACTTCCTACTTATAAAGAAGTGACTGGGTATTCTAACAAAACATATCTTTCTTCACGATATTTACAGTGTGCTAAAGATCAAGCTATTTTGATGTTGAAGAGTGCTTTTTCGAATGGATCTGAAAAGCCTAGCGTTAAACATGTATGCATGAAACTTGATGAAAGATTTATTAAATTAATTTTCAACGACAGCTCCTTTGATTATTGGCTGAAACTTCGGATACCTTGGACGGAAGAATGGTGTTGGATACCTATCAAGAGTTATGAGCATGTTAAGCGTTATGAAGAATGGAATATGCTAAAAAGTTTTGAGTTGATAAAAAAGAACGACGTTTGGTATCTTAAAGCGATTTATTCTAAAGATGTAGAGATGATGGAGTTGGAGCCGAAAGGTATTGATATTGGATATCGAAAACTGCTTTGTTTTTCTGACGGAGAAAAATTTGGGGAAAATTTTCGGGAAATGACCAATATGATCGATAGAAAGAGACAAGGCAGTAAAAGATGGAAGGCTTCTAAGAGATTTTTGAAAACTGAGATCGATAGGATTCTCAAATACGCCATTAATGGTAATTTTTCTCCTGTGTTGGAGGATCTTAAAAAACTTAAATATAACAAGAAAGGAGTTTGGCGAAGAGAAACAAATCGGAAATTCAATAATTGGATTTATTCTTATGTATTAAGACGTATAAAGGAACTCTGTGAGGTAGCTGGTGTCCAGTATCATGTTGTTCCGCCTTATTATACTAGCAGAACTTGTCCTTCGTGTAAATTTGAGGACAAGGATAATCGAAAGGGAGATATATTTAGTTGTAAATGTGGTTTCAGTGGTGACGCTGATCATGTAGGAGCTATCAACATCCTAAATCGATTTCAGGGGACTTTCTAGTGTCCTTGTCTGCGAGCAGTTGTGAAACAACTAGACTTGCATTCTTGCCAATCGAGTAGTAAACTCATTTTGGCAGGTAAAAAAGGGAGGAAGTATGCCTAGACCTAATCCTTGGGATATCCCCGAAGACTTTGCCGAAAGATTTGCTTATCCTGATGATTTTATGGAAAGTATTCTTGATCCTCAACCATTACAAGATGCACTTTTCGGTGACTACCCAGATGTAGATTGGTAAAAACATCATTCACAACCCACAGGTCGAACCGATCATCGGTGTGGGTAATAATCTCCATGGAGGTGTCAGATTGACACAGAAATCAGCAGGTGAGGAGACCAAAGCCAAAAAGGTAAAGACTCCTCCCCCAACCAAAGTCGGTGAAGCGGACAAGGCTGGTTATGTCATCGAGGCTATCAAGGAGAATCGCGTAGTCCTACGTACTCCTACTGGTAAATTCGGTGTCTATTCTGATGCATGGACAAAGGATGAGAAATCAATCCTGCGACCTGTAAAGGATAAAGAGTTAGCCATGTCAGTCCTGGAAACTGGCAAGAAACCGGAGAAACCGCCTAAGAAGGAAAAGACCCCGAAGGCGGAGAAAGCTCCTAAACCCGAGAAGTAGACCACTTCTCCGAATTGGGGGAGGGTAAAACCTCCCCTGATCATGGCAATTATCTATTTTTTATAGTTGATTTTATGGACTGGGGGAATTTTCCCTGACTGGTGGTGCTTGCCTATGCGAGCCTCCTTTTCTCCACTGGTCGCATTGATTATGCCAGTCCATAGAATTGTTTATAAAAAGGAGGGAAAATGGGTTTAGACATGTATCTTAACAAGGAGAGATATTTTAGTAAGTATCAGAACAATGGTGAACGACCTAAAGTTGAGGGATTTGACGTTTGTGAATCTATAACTGTGAGGGGTGAGGTGATATATTGGAGGAAAGCTAATGCTGTTCACAATTGGTTTGTTGAGAATGTTCAGGACGGAGTAGATGAGTGTCAGAATGCTTGGGTTTCGACTGATAAACTCAAAGAGCTTCTCCAACAAGTTGAGTGGGTTTTGGAAGATCAGGATAGGGCTGAAAGTATATTACCGACAACAAGTGGTTTCTTCTTCGGTGATACTAACTATGGTCAATCCTATATTGATGATTTAGAGCATACTAGGGATAAATTGAAAGTCCTATTAGAAGATCCAGACGTTGATAAATATGATTATTATTATCATTCGAGTTGGTAATGATAGCATTAACTTATCTGATATACATCATATTCTGGGAAACCCTTTGTTTGGGTGGTTGTGCTTATTTCGTGATTGAGCATGACGCAGACCCTTTGTGGTTTGTTCTTGCTGTTGTACTTTCTGGATCTTGCATTAAACCAAGTCAATGGAAGAAAATGACAAGTAATAAAACCAAAGTGGTCAAGGTGAAAGAGGAGAAACTTCCTGTTTTTGAAAATAAAAAAGATTTGGGGTTGGATTGATGAAAAAAAGAAATAAGGAAACAAGGAAATTAGTAGGTCGTATAGGAGTTGATGCAGGGTTGTGTTGGATAGGTGATCCTTGCTATGTATTTGATCCACAAAATCCTAGACCTAAAGCGTTTGGCGAGAGTTGGGATGATTTTTGCGATGCATTAAATGATCAAACGACAAAGTTTAACTATGATATGGGACATGAAGGACTTGGAGTTTGTGTGTCAACAGGATATGGCGATGGGACTTATCCAGTGTATGTTGATATTGAAGATGGCAGAGTAAAATCTGTTACTGTTGAATTTTTTGAAGACGAAGAGGATGAAGAGGACGATTAAGGAATGTAGCTCAGTTGGTAGTAGCATCAAACTTTTACGAAATAGGGATATAGCTTAGTGGTAAAGCATTCGACTTTTAATCGAAGGAGCAAGGGTTCGAGTCCCTTTATCCCTACCAAAAAGTGAAATCATGAAAGATGTTGTTGAATTAAAGTGGTATCGAAAGAAGTATAACTCTATGACCAACAATATTCCTTTTTATTTGACGATTGGGGATTATCAACAACTCCTTGATGAAGCTGGCATAACTGCTGAAAATGTTGGACATGACGGTTATCATTTAGCTAGGTATGGTGATCAAGGTGGCTATGAAATAGGTAATTGCAGATTTGTTACTTGCACTGTCAATATTCGAGAAAGAGCTATCTCGGAAAAAATGATAGAAGTTAACAGAGAAAAGGCTAGAATGTGGAGCGAGAACAAAACTGATGAACAAAGGTCAGAGCATGCTAGATTGGGTGGACTTGCTGGTGGTGGTCGCAATAAACTTACTCAAATTGAAATTGATGAGAGGATAAATACAATAAACGAGTCTGGAATAGATGTTTTAAAGTATGGATGGGTATTGAAAGTTTCAGAGTTGTTAAATGTTTCGCATACTCAAGTTAGGCGATTTATGGACAAATATTATCCTTATGATTTTTATAGGAGATAATCAAAAAAGATGGGTAGACTGGTGTTTTACCTGTCTAAATGTTATAATCAAGTATAGTACAAGTTATGGACAAATATGGGGGTGTAGCTCAATGGGAGAGCATCTGCTTTGCAAGCAGGGGGTTGAGAGTTCAAGTCTCTCCACTTCCACAAAAGAAAAATTTAACCTTTGTAGGGATTGGGACGGAGATTGCAATTGTGTTGAAGATAAATCTTGTTGTTATTTCTATGATCCTGAGCAGGGTGTCTGTCCCTATATTATGGGACTAAACTGATTGGAGGAATAAATATGCTGTAGATTATCAGTGTATCGCAAGTTGTTAGAGACCCTCCTTGATTTGAACGCAACTTAGTGGTTCAAAAATAAAAAATTAAGGAGACTCAAAATGACTAGGTATGAACTTTTACAAGAAGTTAAGACGGAACTTAAAACTTGGTCTAAAAAGATCAGGGCTCTTAAATTAACTCGGAAATTTGATAAGCGTGATGGTAGATCACTTGAGGACATAGAAGCTGATATCTGGAACTTCAAACACAAGTATAGACATCAGCATATCGCTTATTGTGAATTCAGAGGCAAAACTAGAGAACAGATCGAGCGACCTGCGGAAGGAAATTATCCTAACGAAACAACCATCTCTAGGCTTAAAACTAAATGGACGGAGAAAATAGATGAAGATGTATGTGTTGTTTCTTGAGTTAAAGACTGATATTCTATAAATTGAAGCATAAGGCAATTCCCGTGAAAAGAACTTACAAATACAGGATTTATCCTAATAAAACTCAAAAAGCTAAGTTAGAAGCTACTTTGGATACATGTAGATTTTTGTATAACTCTGCTTTGAGAGAAAGGATAGAGGCTTACAAAAAGGGAGTTTCCGTAAATTATTTTGATCAGTCACGGGAATTGTCTGATTGCAAATTAGAAATAAGTGAGTTGGATGATGTTTATGGACAAGTATTACAAGATGTACTTCGTAGGCTAGGTAGGGCTTATCAGAATTTCTTCAAGAGAACTCGGTCGAAACAAATTCCGGGATTTCCTAGATTTAAAGGAAGCTCTAGATATAACAGTTTTACTTATCCGCAAGCCTCTAGAGTAAATGTTCATGAAAGAACTATATATCTTCCGAAAATTGGTAGCGTCAGATTAAAGAAACATAGAGATTTTGACGGAGTTCTAAAAACGTGTACTATTAGACGTGATGTTGATCAATGGTATGTTTGTCTCACTGTAGAAGTTGAGGTTAAAATAAAACTTAAAGTTGAAGTTGAAAGTTCTATAGGGATAGATGTTGGATTGTCCAGTTTTCTTACTGACTCTAATGGTAACAAACTGGACAATCCAAACCATTTGGAAAATTCTGAATCGAAGCTCAAAGAAAGACAGGCTATTTTGTCCCGGAAATTAAAAGGATCGAAGAATAAAGAGAAACAGAGACTATTACTTTCTAGGATGTATCGAAAAATACGAAATCAGAGAAGGAATTTTCATCATACTTTGTCTAGACGATTGATTGATAATCATGAATTGGTGTGTTTTGAGGATTTAGATATAAATAAAATGTTCAACGGAAATTATAATAGGTCGATTGCAGACGCTGGATGGGGGCAATTCATTTCTATACTTAGGTACAAAGCGGAAGAAGCTGGTACTTATGCTATAGCAGTGGATCCATCTTATACATCTGTTGATTGTTCAAGGTGTGGTTATCCTGCTTATAAGGATATTCATACTAGGATGCATACTTGTTTCTATTGTGGTTTAGTGTTAGACAGAGATCATAATGCTGCGATAAATATTTTAAGGTTAGGAACTAGCCTCCTTAACAGGGAAGTTTGTTTGACAGACAGTTCACGTGTTGGTGCGTAAGATCAAGAAAAGGAGTTGTTGAAAATGAAAATGTATGTTTTAGTTAGAAAAGACCTTACTGATGCTCAAAGGGCAGTTCAAGGTGGGCATGCTCTTGCAGAATATTTACTCAACCATTAGCAGGATTGGAATAATCATACTCTAATATATCTTGGAGTAAAAAACGAGAGACAGCTCAAACAATGGGCTTTTAAATTAGAAGAGTCAAATATTCCAGTAGCAGTATGGAGGGAACCTGATATGGGGAATGAAATAACTTCCATTTCTGCTTATACTAATGGTGATTTCTTTAAAAAATTAAACTGTATCTGACCGAGGTCGTGTAGCTCAGTTGGCTAGAGCGAGGAACTCTAAATTCCTGTCTCTGAGGTGCGAGTCCTCTCACGACCTGCCAATTAGCCGATTGGTGTAGGGGAAACTCATGAGGTTTTGGACCTCAAGTTATTGGTTCGACTCCAATATCGGTTGCCAATAAAAGAATTAGTCAGGATGGCCGAGTGGTCTAAGGCGGGAGTTTGCAAAGCTCTTGTTCGTGGGTTCGAATCCCACTCCTGATTCCAAAGGCAGTTAGCTCAGTGGTGGAGCGTGGTCCTGATAAGGCCGAGGTCATTGGT
>Ga0114919_10001882_pt1 | contig 16897 bp, 15 predicted proteins | sample BlataG_FD_88682 | JGI IMG/M metagenome (GOLD analysis project Ga0114919, IMG submission 88682) | Deep subsurface microbial communities from Black Sea to uncover new lineages of life (NeLLi) - Black_00105 metaG | ecosystem: Environmental > Aquatic > Marine > Oceanic > Sediment | place: Atlantic... | reverse complement strand
CGGGCACGCCTCGTTTGGACAAAAGAATTCGTCTATGTTCACTTCTCCCATTTCGCCAATCTCTTAATATTTCCTATGGAAATAAGGGTTATATATACTTTTCTGCGAAATTGGGACACGACCCAACAAGTATACTAAGAGGATAAGATCCTTTTGCTATGAGATATCCTATCATTAAATGATGTCTTCTTTGATCTCTTAGCCATTCGTTAAAAACGTCTTCAACCCATTGATTATCAAAAATTTGTAAGATTTTACTCATGGCACGCTCGATTTCAGTGACCTGATATTCCTTAGGTTGATACTCCTTTTTAAGCCACCACTTTCCTTCTATATTCCTTTTAATCCCCGATTTTAACACTTTTACAGTTTCAAGACAGTGGTAATCCATCATTTTATCCCTTTTTTGTTAATTCTCTAATTTTCATTACAGCCTTCTTCAATCGATTTAATGGTATTTCATTAAAGTTATCCAAGAAGTGTTTTTAGCTATACTTTGAATAAGTGGGTATTATTTCATAGTTCTCGCACGGTGTATCTGAAATAGTTTTGATAAGCATACTAAATGTGCTCTCCTCTTTTGGTGTTATTTCGGAGAGATCTGTATAGGTATAACCGCTACCAATCAAGTGTCTGTCTTTATCATAAAGTTTTATTGTCATCTTTACATACTCTGCGGTGGCAGTGCCTTCGTTCTTTATTGTTCCTGTAATCTCATAATACGAATACTTCTTTTTAATGTTGCTACTTGTCACTTTTAAGATAACTGGGGATTTATCCTCTTCTACTTCTCGGGTTGGTATCAGAGTAGGTGTTGGTATAGGTGTTTCGATTGGCGATGGAGCTGGCGTAGGTGTAGGTGTTATTTTTTGAGAAGGAGTTGCAGTTGGTGTAGGAGCAGATACTGGTGTTTCCTCCTCAACACATCCAGCAAACATCACTACCGCTACGATTGCTACTATGGCTATTAATCCAATTATGTTTTTTCTTTTCATCTTTTTATCACATCCCTTTTGTTTTTATTTTTCTACCTTTTATATCTAACGTTAGGCATATTTAAACTTTGCCCTAACTTATGTCTTATCATCATATCCTTGCTTTAACTTCTCCTACGAAGAAAGCCTCCAACCTCCACACCACAGACATCAATATAAGGAGAAGCACCGCATACGCAAGAAAGTAGCAAAAGCAAAAGTATTATAAATCTCATTTAATGATATATTGATGTTATAGCCATTACAATTAATATTAAAAATGAAAATCCCAATCGAGAAGCCAGTTCTGGTAACCTCCGCACTGCCTTATGTTAACGGAGAGTGCCATATAGGGCACCTCAGGACTTATGTCCCCGCTGATATTTACGTGAGGATGCTCCGGAAAATGGGTTACGATGTCATTTTTATTAGCGGTTCCGACACGCACGGAACGCCGATTGTGCTGAGTGCCGAAGCGCAAAGTATCACACCTGAAGAGGTTGTTAAGAAATATCATGAGCATTTCAAACGAATGTTTCAAGCTCTGAACGTCAATTTCGACTATTATGGACGGACCGATTCGGAAAGCAACCACAGAAGGACGACAGAGATAGTAAAGAAATTGATAGAGAACGGGTACGTACATAAGAAGGAAACAAAACAGGCGTTTTGCAGTACCTGCGGGCGGTTTCTACCTGATAGATACGTAGAGGGAAAATGCCCCTACTGCGGTGCTGTGGCAAGAGGAGATGAATGTGACCAGGGCTGCGGTAAGCATCTCGAGCCCGGAGAGATAATAGAGCCGCGATGCAAGATTTGTGGAAACGAAGCGGATTTTAAGGAGCAGGAACATTTCTTCTTCAATCTTTCCTCGTTCGCAGATTTCCTCATTTCCTATTTAGACAACTTGGGTGGTACCCGAAATGCGAGGAACTATGCGAAAGAATGGGTGAAGAAGGAACTGCGCGATTGGTGTGTAACCAGGAATCTTGAATGGGGCGTAAAATTCCCGGGCAGGGATGACCTAGTCGTTTATGTCTGGGTTGACGCTCCTATTGGGTATATATCCTTTACAGAAGAGCTGTTGAATTATACAACGGATGAGAAGGACTGGAGAAGGTACTGGAAGGGAAACAAAGCGACCATTGTGCATTTTATCGGTACGGACATTATATATCATCACTGCATATTCTGGCCTGCAATGCTCAAAGGAGCGGGTTATTCGCTGCCTAACGCCGTTGTCGCCTCCGGAATGGTAAAAATAAACGGGGGGACGTTTTCAAAGAGCCGCGGGAACGTGATATGGGTAAAAGAGTTTTTAGAACGATTCCATCCTGATACGTTACGGTATTATTTAGTGGCACAATCAAGCCACACGAAGGAATTGGATTTCTCCTGGGACTCCTTTTCTATGCGTGTGAATAACGAGTTAGTAGCGATTCTGGGAAACCTTGTTCATCGAGTTATATCATTTGCATACAAAAATTTCGGCGTGGTTCCAGAAGGCGATAGAGAAGAAGAGGTTTTTGCCGCGATAGCGCGTACGAAGCAGGAAATGATAAGTGCGGTGGAGGAATACGAATTCAAGAAGCTCGTTGATTCAGCAATGAAACTTGCGGATTTTGGTAACAGTTTTTTTCAACGAGAGGAGCCCTGGCATTTGATAAAAAAGGGTGATGCGGGCAGAGAAAGATGTGGCGAGATAGTACGGAACGTGCTGCAACTAATAAAAGCTGTTTGTATTGGATTGGAAGCAGTGATGCCTGCGAAGATGGCAGAGGTGTGGTCGCAAGTGGGTATGGAAAGCGACGTGCATTCGGTGAATCTTGATGAGATGATGACGCCGATAAAGAGCGGCCAACCGCTGAAAAAGCCGAAGAGGTTGTTTGATAGGGTGGAACTATATATAGGAGAAAAGTGAAAAGATAGTAATATGGTTACAGAAGAAATGAAACCAGAGGATATTATGGCAGAAGAAAATTGGGAAGTAGTTGAAATAACAGAATGCCCAAAATGTGGGTCTAAATTGGAAATAAAGCAATTTGATATCGATTTTTTAAATGGTAGAATCACGGTACATGGGTTTGAAAAAATGTATTGCCCGGCGTGTGGATATGTGTTCATGAATTCCGAACAGGCACAACTATACGAGGATTTGTTAGATCATTTTACTGAACTAGATAAACTCTATCGCCTTACAGTCCAAAAAATACCGGTGCGAGTAAAGGGAGTGAAAGCAGAGGTTTAAATGGAAAATGGAAATAAGATATAATAATTGGATTCCCGCCATTAAATTCTTTTGGTAAAGCTTTTCTTTTAAGAAAAGGTTTGTGAATAAGAAAATGAAAATCTCCATGGACATCGAACTAACAGACATCCCGGGTCAGTTAGTACTCGCATTGAAGCCAGTATCCGACCTTGGCGGTAATATTCTCAGCGTGCTGCATCAACGGGACAAGAAGACACCTTCAGGGCGAATACCTGTTCAACTCGTATTAGAAATAGAAGAACGGGAATTGGACGGGTTGGTGAAACGGTTAAAAGAAAGAGACGTAAACGTGGTAAGGATAGGAAAAGAGCGGCTGAAGGAATCAATGGTCGTTTTGCTAATCGGGCATATAGTGCATACTGATTTAAGGGAAACGATAGATAGTATAGACAGCACAGGATTTGCGGAAGTTGTGGAACTATCTCTTTCCATGCCCGGCGTGGATAAGAAATCCTCTGCTTCGGTTACGCTCAGCGCAATAGGTAAAGAAGAACTGAAAGAAGCCTTGAGTATTTTAGAGCGTACGGTGAATAAAAAGGGCATTATGGATATCTCATCCATTTAATCGGGCGTGAACAAAGAAGGGGATGTAACAAGAAAGAATAATTTTTGATAATCGGACGCAGATGACCGCAGATAATCAGGATTTTAAATATAAGGTTTAATAGACAGAGGAGATTATTAGAATCTACTATCGAGTTTATAATAAACGTAAGGCATTTGATACTTTGAGGAAATAGTTTTCTGTGTAAATCCGCTAAATCTGCGTCCTAAATAGAAGTAAGCAAATTCTTAAATAGAAGTAAGTAAATTATACTCTATGTATACGATGAAAACAAAATTACCAAAATTAGTACGGATTTCAATAGTCGGGCTTGGTAACGTAGGCAGAGGTGTAGCAGAGGTAATAAGGCGCAAGCAGGAAGAGATAACGAGAAAATATGGCATAGATCTGAAAATCGTCGGCGTAGCGGACTTGCCGGGTGCCGTGGTGGACGAGAATGGATTGAGTGAAGATACGATAACGAAATTCAAGTTAGGGGAAACAACGGAAGATATGACAACTCTAAATATGATAAGGGATGTGGAGCACGAGATAGTGGTAGAAACGACGCCAACCAACGTCGAGAATGGGAAGCCAGGATTAACGCATATAATTACCGCATTGGAGTCGGACAGGCATGTAGTAACCTCGAATAAAGGTCCTCTTGCATTACAGTATAAAAAGTTGATGAAACTCGCTGCGAATAGAGGGAAGGAACTAAAATTTGAAGCGACAGTAGGCGGTGCTATGCCGATAATTTCGCTGATAAATGATAATCTCGCAGGTAACGGGATAATATCCATAAAGGGCATTTTGAATGGCACCTGCAACTATATTTTAACACGGATGCGTGAGGAAGGGTTACCATACGAGCATGTGTTAAAGGAAGCGCAGGAGCGTGGAATAGCAGAGGCAGAACCCTCTAAGGATGTTGGGGGAGTAGATACTGCGGTGAAACTCGTGATTTTAGCTAATTCCGTTTTTGGCAGGGACGTGACTTATAAGGATGTAGAAGTAGCGGGCATCACAGCCATAACACCCGAGGCTTTGAAACTGGCTAACGATGCCGGTTACGTGATAAAATTAATAGGCGAAGTGGACAGGGGAGAGTGCCTTAAAGTTGCACCCCGGTTAGTCCCAAAAGATGACCCGCTTAATGTTGGGGGCACGCTGAACGTTGCAACCATAAAAACCGACTTGGCTGGAGACATTACTGTTATCGGTAAAGGTGCCGGACCTATCGAAGCTGCAAGTGCTATTTTATCCGATATAATTGGGATTTATACATAATCCTTGCTTATTCCGACTCTATTCTCGGTGCGAGCAAATAACCGACTTTTCCTTTGCCCTCTGCCATTTCAAATTCTATTTGTAGCGGGTAATCCTTACCGAGATTAAGCGTTATATTCTCTGCATGGCTCATGCCTTTGCTCATTGCCGAGATGTAGTCCAGCGTGTATAAAGAATGAAGCGTTCCTGGTGTCAGATCTATTAATTGCTCCTTTCGCAACTCCAACCTCAGTTTATCCATCTCTCCTTCTGCCTCCATAAAGAACACTTCTCCATCTACGCCAAGCGCAATGTGGTCCCCTATCTTCTCTGCAGCGCGTATGGCTCTTCTGAACTCTTCCGTTTCGATGATTACCCGCGCAGGGAACTCAAGCTCCGGAACCTTTGGCTCTTTTCGTAGTGAAGAGGGGTCAAGCAAGGAAATGGTGTAGGCGAGACTGCCCATCCTTGTAAATAACTTTTGAGCGTGCTCATCCAGTTTCAACTCAACCTCTTCCCTCCCCCCTATTCCGAGGATTCCGAGCAACTTCACGAAATCCATGCCTATTTCCGTCTCTGCTTTGGATTCCGCCGCAACTTCTGCTCCAGCTTCCGCTTCCTTCGCCGCAAATCGAAACTCGTCAAAAGCATCGGTTTGCAACTCAAAAGAAACCATTGCTACGTTCGCAGGGTCAACAGCCCTCAGCTTTAAACCATCCTCTGCTATTCTTAACTTCCCTTCATCCACTACTGCTGTAATCGCCTCTATGCAGTCTCTCAGCACGTTTGCATCTATCTTAGCTTCAAACATTTTCTTTTTTATTTCCTCCTATGTTTACCCATGTCATAGTATCAAACAATAAGTAAAACATAACTATATTTAAAGGTTTCGATGAAAGTTGGAAGTAATGCAATGGAACACAAAAAAAAACACGAATACACTATTAAAGTTAAAGTTTCTGATTTAACGCAATATTTAATCTGTCCCAGGCTGGTGTATTTCCGCGCAAAAGGGCATGAGCAAACAGGAATAGCAAAGGGGAAAGAAAGGGGGGTTATTGAATCCATTCTGCTGAAGGAGTTAGCATTCAATTTACATAAAATTTACGAAGAAAGAAAGGGAGAAGGAAAAAGGGAGGAACCTGAACCGGAGGAAGCGAGTGCGAAAAAAATAATTGAAGATATCGTGGATGGTGTGGAAATGGTATATAAGGAAGAACTGAAAGGCGTGGAGAAGGATCTTTTTGAGGCGGTAAAAGAAGATTTTATTCGCAGCCAGAGTATGAATATGGAAAATGATAAATGGCTGGGGAAGATAAGGAATGAAAACGGACTGTTGGAGTTAGAGGAAGCTCATGGGTACGAAAGGGAACATACGATGGTATCGGAAAAGTTGTGCATGGGTGGTAGTGTGGACAAGCTGATAAGAACAGAGGAAGAAGTTATACCTTGCATGATAAAAACAGGTAGGTGTCCTGAGTATGGTGTGTGGAAAAGCGATAGGGTGCAATTAGCGGCGTATGCAATGCTTATCGAGGAAGAGGATGAATCCGAGACAACGGTGAAAAGAGGGTTTGTGGAATACATAAGGACTGCGGAATTCCGGGAAACGCAGATAAGAAGGAGAGATAGAGCGCTTGCTTTACAGATATTGAAACGAGTAAAGCGGATAAAAGGGGGTGTTTTTCCAGATAAGGGAGAGAATGCGCCTTGTGATAAATGCGTCTTCGAGGAGATGTGCGAAACAAAAAAGACGCTTCTTTCAACGTTGTTTGGTAAATAACGAATGTTTAACGGCACCGTCTAAAAATATAGTGATTCATTAGTGAAGATTTTTAATAATTACATTTCAAAGCGCCTTGCAAGTTCGATTGCCTTCTTAGCCATGCGTTCCATCTTCTCCGAAGTAACGTTCAGCCCTCGTAGCTCTTATGTTGCCCTCAGTCCTGCTTGAGAGCGAAGTTCCACACCATTTTTAAGCTAACCAACTTCAGTATAAATATTGCTGTCCTGAACCTCAACTATGTCGCCAGCCACTGCTGCTGCCATGGCTGTACCTATAGTTGTGTAGCCACCACTGCCATCTTGCTTCACTGTAATAGTTTTAGCGCTCACAACTGGAAGGGTTGCCATGACGAGCAGCAGCATTACTAAGTACAAATCAGAATCAGCCGATATATAGATACACGCATTTATCTCGGCCAAGGATGCGATCCCAATGTTAAGCGGGAGAGGTTGATGGAGCGATGGGTTACTTAACCGAACACGCATGAATTTGAATTAAATTCGCCTCCTCAACAGTCCATAAAGGAGTGCCACCAATGAAAATCAGTTTATCTCCTCGCTGTATTCGCCCTTCTTCCGTTGCTAATTTCACCGCCTCCTCAAACATCTCATCTATGTTACTATATTTCTCTCCATTCTTCTCCTTACCAATGTTTAATGGATATACTCCGGAACTAACACCAATTTTTTTTGCAGTGCTTGTATCATGAACAACACCTATAATCGCTTTTATACTGGGTCGGAACCGGGATATCATCCGTGCCGTTCGCCCGGTCAGCGTAGATGCAACGATTGCGGCGTTTTCTCCCTCTCCCTCTTCTGAGAGTGAAAGAATGCACGAAGATTCTGAAATACTATCCATGATTCTTTGCCTCTTCCTATTAAGCAACTTCTGTGAATAAAAATCCTGTATCCACTGGCACCACTCTTTTTCTTTACCTGCGGTATCGGGGATTTTTACCGCGGCTTCATCTATTCGACTCTCAAACCGCTTTTCCTTATCATCAAGTAAAGATGCAGAACCCGATGCGATCTCCTGGAACCTCCGGGTATCCAATGATTTTTGCAAATCCTCCTTCAATCCTTTCCGTTCAAAATATTCCTCCGCCTGTTCTACGATATTCACCATCATACGAACAGTATGGGCAGGATATTTACCGCTTGACGTCTCACCAGAAAGCATTACAGCATCAGTGCCATCAAGAATAGCGTTGAATACATCCGTTGATTCTGCTCGTGTCGGCTCCGGATTATCTTCCATTGAACTGAGCATCTCGGTTGCAGTTATTACCGGTTTGCCACGAAGATTGCACAATTTTATTATCTTTTTTTGTATAGATGGCACTTCCTGAGGGTCAACCTGTAAACCTAAGTCACCTCGTGCAACCATTATTCCATCAGCAACGTCAATAATCTCGTCAATATTCCGCCATGCCTGCGTCGTTTCAATCTTTGCGATTACCGCGGGAGCACGAAGTCGGGCTTCTTTCCTTAATGTGGCTTTTTCTTCAGCACGACTTGCGGGCTCGAAAGTTAAAATGTTTTTTATTTCTTTGAACGATTTACCTTTTATCTCCTTCTTCAACTTCTCAAAAAAATAATCCTCGATATATTTCCTCACCTTTAAAACGTCTTCCGCGTCCTTTACAAATGATACGCCTACAAAACCAAGGCAATCACTACCCTCGTCTAAAAGAAACCGCAGGGCTTCTTTATCTCTTTGCTCAAAAGAAGGGGCATCAAGCTCTGCTCTTTTTATTGTTACTCCCTTATGATCCTTTATCTCACCTTCTTTTTCTACCTCACATTCTACCACTCCTTCGGATTCCCCGACAGCCTTCAAAATAACGCTTCCATCAGCAATGGATATAATAACCTCTTTATTATTCCTTATACTCTCTCCGATGTAATCGCCTATCCCATCATATTCGTTTATCTTTTTGACTACCTCCTCAAAAGGTTTATCGTTAACTAAAACGGAAGCACCGGCTCTTTTAGATTTTTCGCCTTCTTCCTTCCTTTTCCTGAAGTAAAGGTCGAAATGCTCACCTTTAGATACTTTTATCGATCCTCCAACACTTCCCAGTCGGATTTTTGGACCGGGTAAATCGCCCAGCACTGCTACGTTTTTTGTCATATCGTTTTTGTTTTCCCTAAGCCATTTAAATATCGCTCGCTCTGTTTTCCCATCTTTATGAAACGCCATGTTCATCCGTATCACATCAACCATAAAGTTACCCGTGTGCTGTTGCACAAACCATGAGAACAGTGCGGGATAATCAACTACTTCATCTTCTTCTTTGAAATCGCCGTTAATATCAAAAATCCCGCCTCGTGGTATCCCAATTGTTGCGACTATTTTTGTTTTTAGCAAGCATCCATCTTTTCGCAGATACATTCTTCTCAGCTCCAAGATTATCCATTAATGTTAATTAGTATCCATTCAGTATATATAAGTTCTATTTTATATGCGAGATTATTAGGTTTTGAATTAAAAACCGAATATCTTTAGGAAAAAATATTTATGTACCAAATACTTAAATCTTGGAAAGAAGTGTGAGGTGAAAATGAAAGGCACGGAAGAAGAAGGGAGATTTTTCATCAACTATGATGAAATGGTATCGAATACCACGCATGGCGAGAAAATAGGAAGATTGCGGCGCGATACACTGTCAATACTCGAACACGCGGTCAAATCCGTTGACCCTTACAAACTCGTAACGACAAATGTCAAACTTAAAGATGGGTTATTGAAAGTCTCCGGCGCGAAAACGAAAGAGGGAATAAGGATAAAGCTTGATAAAATAGGAAAAAAGAGGGTAGTCGCTTTTGGTAAGGCAAGTTTAGCAATGGCAAGTGCTTTCGCAACAATCGTGGATATAGATGAAGGAATCGTTGTAATACCGCATGGTCAGGGAGGAGAGCGACCTCCGGGTATGGATATAATAGAAGCCGAACATCCTGTTCCAGCTCAGGGTTCTTTGACAGCAGCGAACCGGGTACTTGAAATGGCGGAAAAGAGCATGGAGAATGATTTACTTTTCGCTCTTATCTCCGGTGGTGGCTCATCTTTACTTGCAAAACCGGTTGATGGAATTACGCTGGAAGAAAAAATCGAATCCACAAACCAGTTACTCAAATCCGGATGCACCATAAACGAGATGAACACTGTTCGTAAGCATATATCAGCAATAAAGGGCGGAAAACTTGCGGAAGCTGCAAGTCCTGCGACCACAATCGGGTTGATCCTGTCTGACGTGCTTGGAGACCCTGTTGACTTCATTGCTTCGGGACCCACTGCACATGATACAACCACATTTAAACAGGCACAGGGGGTGCTCGAAAAATATGGATTATGGACGAGAATACCTGAACACATGAGGGGTGTTATCGAACGGGGAATAGAGAAAGAGAGGGTGACAAAAAAACCGTCTGTTGAGACACACAATTTCATTATCGGCAGCAATTACATTGCTTCGCGGGCGGCGGTGGAAAAAGCAGAAACACTTGGCTATAACTCGCTTCTGCTCACAACGCATCTGGAAGGAGAGAGCAAAGAAGTGGCAAAGGTATTCACTGCACTCATGAACGATATACGGTCGCATGATACGCCGCTAAGCCCTCCCGCAGCGGTGATAGCAGGTGGCGAGACAACCGTTACAGTCACAGGGAATGGACACGGAGGAAGAAACCAGGAGTTCGCGCTCAGTGCTGCTATGACCATCCCGCAGGATGATTACAGAGTTGTAATAGCTTCTATGGGCACGGACGGGATAGACGGCATGAGTGATGCTGCGGGAGCAATCGCGGATGGGTTCACGCTAAAACGTGCATCTGAAGCGGGGCTGAATCCAGATACATATCTACGAAATAATGATTCGAATACATTTTTCGTGAAGCTCAATGATGCACTTATTACAGGCAGAACGGGGACAAACGTGAATGACGTCGTGGTGATGCTGGTCTCGGATGGGATGTGAGGCATAATAGGGAAATTGAAATTGTCCGAAAGTTTTTTTTTTATGTTACATTACAAAAATCCCTTTTTGTGAGGTGAGATAAAAAGAAAAATGACATCAGAAATAAAAGAAATAAAAGGTAGAGAGATTTTAGACTCGCGTGGAAACCCCACGATAGAAGTAGAAGTGCTTACTGAGAGCGGATTTGGCAGAGCGGAAGTGCCTTCCGGGGCATCTACCGGAAGTAACGAGGCATGGGAGAAAAGAGACGGTGATAAGGGGAGGTATGGAGGTAAAGGAGTACGTGAAGCTGTTAAAAGCGTAAATACAGTAATAAAAAAAGAGCTGGTAGGAATGGACGCTCTCGAACAGAGAGAAATAGATAACCGGCTGATAGAACTGGATGGAACGGAAAACAAAACGAACTTAGGTGCAAATTCCATTCTTGGAACTTCGATGGCGGTTTGCAAAGCGGCTGCGGAATCGTTGAAAAAGCCACTCTTTGCTTATATCTGCGAAGATGTCGCCGGGATGAAGCTACAACCAGAGCTGCCGGTACCGATAATGAACGTGCTAAACGGCGGGGAGCATGCAGGTAACGAGCTAAGCATACAGGAGTTTCTTATCCTACCCTTTGGGTTTGACAGGTTCAGTGATAGTTTGAGGGCAGGTGCGGAGACTTATCACGCACTTAAAAAAGTGTTAGCGAAAAAGTACGGGAAGATAGCTACGAACGTTGGTGATGAAGGTGGCTATGCACCGCCGATGAGCAGGACGGAGGAGCCACTCGAGGCGATGACCGAAGCGATAAGCGAAGCAGGTTATTCTGAGAGCGAAATACGCCTGGGCATGGATGCCGCTGCTTCTACTTTCTTCAACGCGAAAACACAAAAGTACGTGATTGATGGTATGAAAAAGGATGGCTCTGAACTGATTGAGTTCTATCAAGCCCTTGTGGATAAATACCCGGTAGAATCAATAGAAGACCCTTTTGACGAGGAATCATTCGAGTTATTCGCGGAACTCACAGCTAAGATGCCGCGGAAAATAATTATCGGTGATGACCTCTTCGTGACCAACGTCAAGCGACTTCAGGAAGGCATAAACAAAAAAGCGGCAAATGCCATTCTGCTGAAAGTAAATCAAATAGGCTCTGTTTCGGAAACTCTGGATACCATTAGATTAGCTTCCGAAAATGGATATAAGAAAGTAGTCAGCCACAGGTCGGGCGAAACCGAGGATACGTTTATCGCTGATTTAGCCGTGGCAGTAAACGCAGAGATAATAAAGACTGGCGCACCTGCAAGAGGCGAGAGGACTTGCAAATACAATCAATTGTTGAGGATAGAGGAACAATTGGGCGAGCACGCGAGAAGCAAGAAGTTTTTGAAGGTGTAAACCGACAAAAACAGGAGTGAGAAATATGGCAAAAGAAAAGAAGGAAGAAAAAGATACGATTTACCTCGTCCCAAACGCGCATTTTGACGCTCTCTGGGTGTTCACGAAGGAGGAACATTTATACATCAATCTGATGCTCGTTCTGAAGGAGGTGGCTGAGCTTGTTGAAAAGACAGATTTCAAGTTCCTGATAGAGCAAACCTATCTGCTGGAGGAGATGGAGAAAAGATGCCCAGAATTATATACAAAAATTGCGCGGCACATAACAAATGGCGACATAGAGATTGCAGACGGAGAATACCTGATGGCTGATACAATGCTTCCGGAAGGAGAAACGTTGATAAGAGAAATCATGGATGGTAAAAGATACGCGAAGAAGAAGTTCGGGGTTGACGTGCCGGTAATGTGGCAGGCAGACAGCTTTGGGTTGAATGCACAGTTGCCGCAGATATACAAAAAATCGGGCTACCGATATGTTGCATTCAGAAGGGGGGTATCAAAGAGAAAGCCATCGGAATTCCTCTGGGAAGGTCTGGACGGAACGCGGATTTTAACTCACTGGATGTCTTTAGGAACCCGAGCAGGATTGTACTTGACATTGCCAAAGCTGGAAGAAAGCTATGAGAAACTCAAGGAACTGGCGGCAACTTCTCACATCCTGATGCCCTCCGGGGATGAAGTCACGGTGCCACAGCCGCAAATGCCCGATGCTGTAAGAGAGTGGAATGATAAGAAGGGAAAAGTAGCGAGGATGAAGATTGCAACATCATGTGAATTCTTTGAGGCGCTGGAAAAGGAAGCAGAAGCAGGGGACATTGAGTTCGAAGTCAGAAAGGGCGAGAAGTATTCAGGGGAGTATACAGAAGTATTTCCAAGTTGCTGCTCGAGCAGGATGTGGCTAAAACAGGAGCTGCGCGACTACGAGAGTTGGTTGTTGTGCTGCGAGCATTGGGGAACAATATCCTTCCTTCTGAATGGCTACTATCCGTTTGATGAGTTTGGAAGCTGCTGGCGTAAAATTTTGTTCCTCGCATTTCATGATGTAATTCCGGGAACAGGGATGGACAGAGGTTACGAGGAGGTGAAGCAATACCTGAGCTATCTCAAGACCACGCTGTCCCCTCTCAGCCCTAACACATTATCTAAAATAACAGAGAAAGAAGCAGAGGGAGGAGTTGAAAGTGGGGATATAGTTGTATTTAACTCGCTGTCGTGGGAAGTGAGGAACTGGGTAGAGATGGAGTTGAATTTTAAAGAAGGGGAAATAGAAGCGATAAAAGGATTAAAGAGTGGAAAAGAGGAAATAGATGTGGAGGTGATAAAGTTTGCGAGGTATGAAGATGACTCAGTGAAATATGCTCGTATAGGATTTGTTCCTACGGTTCCTGCGACGGGCTATAAGACGTATAAAATCATTGAGCATGAGCCAAAACGGCATCCTTATGACCCGAATTTTATTATGATAAGAGGAAACACCGTAGAAAACAAATTCTTTGGCGTTGAGGTAGATTCCGATACGGGGTTGATAGACGTGATTCAAAAGGAGAATGATGATAAGAGGGAGAAGATTTGCACGGCGAATGAACTCGTGCTGGAGCAAGAAATCGGCGACCTTTACCACCACCGACAAACATTGGATATTCCTTTGAAAACAGAAACCGGCGAGGGCGTGTATTTTGGCGCCTTTCGGGTAGAAAACTTCTGGATAGATAAAAGTCCCCTGAGACGCGTTATCAACGTCGAGACAAATTATTTCTCTCTACGCTGGCCGTACAGATTGAAAGAGGAGATAGAGCCAATTATGTGGCGGCATAGAGCCATGGAGTGCGTGAAGAAAATAATAGTTTATCGGGACATTCCAAGAATAGATTTCATTACGGAAATAGAGGACAAGCACCCGAAGGCACGAATCAGAGTCAAGTTCTCTACGGACATAAAATCCTCGGAGTATTCCTGCGGTACCCAATTTGGCGTTGTCTCTCGACCAACCGGCCTGTGTTACTATAAGCCAGAACCCGGAGAAGAATGGGAAGAAGAACCCAGTGGTATATTTCCCTCGCTGAAGTGGCTTGATTATTCTGATGGAAAAAAGGGCTTAATGGTAATTCACAGGGGAATACCGGAAAACGAGGTAAAAGACGGGGACGTCTATTTAACAGTGCTAAGAAGCGTGTCAATGCTGTCCACGGATGGTATTTCGGGTCCTGCAATACCGGTTCCGGATGCAAGGGAGTTGAACAAACGATACGAGTTCAGATATGCTGTTTACCCGCATGAAGGAGATTGGCGAGAGGCTTCGTCATACAAGCATGCAATTGAGTTCAACACGGATTTGGATACTTTGCAGTTACCGAAGGGGATGAAGCTGCCTTTGAACCGGTCTTTTTTGAAAATAGACCCGGAAAATGTTGTTTTATCCGCGTTGAAAAGGGCTGAGGATGGAGATGGTGTAATTCTGAGATTTTATGAAACGACGGGAGAAGAGACGAATGCAGAGATAACACTGTTCAGAGAGCCAAAGGCGGTCAAGACGGTGAACATGCTGGAAGAGGAGGACGAAGGAGTGAAGAAAGAGTTGAAAAAGGAGGGTGGAAGAATAGAGTTGAAGATGAAACCCTTTGAGATAGTTACTTTGAAGGTGGAACTTTAAAAAATAATGAAAAAAATCGGAAATTTATCCTCACAAACGAATCACTGCCCTAAAATCGTGTTAACCGCCGATGAGACGATGATGAGCAAGTATAGATGGGGGATATTTGTAGGGTTCTCTACCTGCATGCCGCAGGGTATTATCCCAGATTGGTTTTTTTTCAACGTTTGGTCGCCACCCGTACCGAGGGAAAACGGAAAAGCATTGTATGCCGACTTTGGGCTCAGAGTTATAGAAGCGTCTTTAGCAGAAGTCTTTGGAGAAGATGAAGTCGCGGTTGTGCATCCACGAGATTTGGAGCGCGTGGCGGGCAGCAGGACGGGAATAAAAGGCATTAGCGGACACGATTTCTTGGGCATTAATCCGCCGAGTTCGGAATTCGTTGATATGCTTGATATCGGACCTCCTTACAACCGTGTAAAGTTCTTTGAATTGATGCGGAAGCCGGTGATGAAGGACAAAATTGTCGTTGCAGGCGGAAAAGCGGCATGGCAGTTAGCAGATGAGACCACTATGGATAAACTGAATATTGATTATGTCCATCTCGGCGAGGGTGAAATTACCGTTCCGGAGATGTTCAAATCCATACTTGAAGGAGAGAAACTGCCGAGGATAACAAAAGGAAAAGAACCAAACGCAGATGAGATACCTAACATCCGGGGTGCCACGATTCGTGGTCTGGTTGAGATAGCCAGGGGATGCGGAAGAGGCTGCTCCTTTTGCACGCCGGACATGCAGAGGCTCCGGTTCAAATCCATCGAGCATATCGCAAGGGATGCGAAGACAAATATCGAAGCAGGTCAGCGTTCAATCTCTCTTCATTCCGAGGATGTCCTTCGTTACGGTGCGAAACGGATAGCGCCGGATGAAGAGCAAGTGCTGAAGCTGTTCAGGCGTGTTGCATCCATTGAAGGAATTAAAGATGTTGGAGCGAGCCATATAGCCCTTGCAACTGCATATCATAATCCTGGTCTTGTTAATGCGATTTCAGAAACGTGCTACTCCATGCTCGACCAGAGTTGGATGGGAGCGCAAACGGGGATAGAGACCGGGAGTGCAAGACTGATTGCGAAACACATGCGAGGTAAAGCATTACCATCACCCGCAGAGAAGTGGCAGGAGATAGTCACACAAGCTTTCGCGATTCTCGATGACAATAACTGGTTTAACGCAGCAACAATGATAAACGGTCTTCCGGGGGAAACTGTGGATGACGTGATTAAGAGCATAGAACTGGTAGAGGATTTGAAAGGGACTTTGTCGCTTATCGTGCCGATGAACTTCGTTTCAATGCGTGGCTCCGTCTTAGATAGCGAGGAGACGTTTACCATGGCAAAGATGACGCCAGAGCACTGGCAGCTCTTTGGTGAATGCATAGACCACGATTTGAAGGTTGTGCCAGAACTCATGAGGGAATACAAAAGCACAAGAGGCATCAAAAGCTGGCTGCTCAGCGCTACTGCGGAACGTATAACTAATGCGCTGAAGAAATATGTGAAGCAGATGAAGCGAGGGGAGCCGCCAACTGAACGAAGAGAAGTGAGTAAATGGCTTAATCCCGAGATACCTGACCTGAAACTCACAAATTACAAATTTTGAATACAAACTACGACGCTTATGAAGTTGGCAGGCTTGCAAAGGGGCTAAATCCTGACGTTAAGACTGTAATTGGATGACCGCACGTGACTTTTATGGCAAAAGAAACGCTTGAAGATTGCCCGGCACTGGACATGGTGGTAAGAAACGAAGGAGAACTCACTTTTAAGGAACTGCTTGATGCCTTCAAGAAAGGCACACCACTTAAAAATATCGCGGGGATAAACTTCAGAAAAGAGGGAGAAATAAAAGAGACAGAGGGCAGACCTTTTATGAAGAATCTCGACTGAATCCCCTTTCCAGCATACGACCTGCTGCCTATGAACAAATACAGGTTGGGAAATCAAAGATATGCAATGATGATGACGAGCAGGGGATGTCCCTTCAACTGTATTTTCTGCGCTTCTTCCACGCTTTGCGGTAAGAAATGGCGAGCGAGGTCTGCGGAGAATG
>Ga0114919_10001881_pt1 | contig 16899 bp, 20 predicted proteins | sample BlataG_FD_88682 | JGI IMG/M metagenome (GOLD analysis project Ga0114919, IMG submission 88682) | Deep subsurface microbial communities from Black Sea to uncover new lineages of life (NeLLi) - Black_00105 metaG | ecosystem: Environmental > Aquatic > Marine > Oceanic > Sediment | place: Atlantic... | reverse complement strand
GGGTTTTTTGTACTGAACCCCGCCCCACCACCCCCCACACACACCACCCCCACCCCCTTTTTTAGAAACCCCCCCCCCCCCCCCCCCCCTCTCTCTCTGTCTCTCTTTCTCACCCACTAGTCTCAGCACTTTCTGAATCCTCTGCTTCAAATGAAAAAGGAGCAAACTTATACCCATCTCCATGATAAAACTTATTTTGAAACTCCACCCAATGAAGACGCAGCGCATGCAAAAACGCCGACAACGACTCCATCACCATCAACACACCCAATGTAGCTGCCGCAAATATATAAAATCCAATGAAAATTGCTACTGGACTCCGTGTCCTTATCGCAGTCATCAGTACCCTATCGTAAAACACAGCAGAAAGTTGGGAGTGGGCAAGGGAGAGGGCCCAGAGACGGAGGTAGGAAGCCGTGTTGGAAACTGCTCCCAGTACAAATTCAATGGTGTGAATCATCTGGTGAACCATCACCTCTCCAAATTCAAACTCGCCTTCTCCATGTCCTCCTCCTCCTCCTCCACTACTATGACCACCAGCTCCTCCTCCACCAGTAGAAAGAGCGCCCCCTTCTCTATCATCAAACCTAGCAGTCTGGAAATCCATATCGCTACTAGCGACCAGCCCATATGTAACTCTCCTACTCTGCATCCTCTCCTCATGCCTCTTCTTCAGTATATACGGCTTGGGAATGAGCATGATGGGTACTGCAATGAAGGCTGCTAATAGTAGTAAAACCTGGAAAAATCCTTGACCTGGATACAGTTGGTTTTCTGGACATTCCCCACCACAGTCCACATCCCCTGGACTAAGGAACATGTAGATAAGGGTGTGGTAGAGGTCAGCTTCACTACCAGTGGCCCACTTCATGATGATCAAGATGGCTAGATAGCCAAATAAGCAATTCAAGAAGACAACCTGGGGGATGAATTCGCACCATGTTGAAAGGGCATCCCCGAAATATTGCTGGTTGAAGTATGACAGTAAGATACCACCATTCATCTGAGCTACCCCAAACAGAATGGACATCTTCATCTTCAAAGAGTTAAGAAATGGCAGCTCTGTACGTGTTCCATGCCATGCCGGATCTATTCCAAATGCATATGCTTTCCCTGGGAGGGGCATTTCCAGTCCAGTGATGAATGCAGATGGACAGAGGGAAGGATTCATCTTCATTACGTCTGGGTTTGTCAGAGATGCATCTGTAGCACAGGCAAATTTAGACCTGCCAAATATGGTTGTGACCATGGAGAAAAACTCATTGTAAATCAACCCTGTGAAGATGGAAAATCCAGCCATGAGGAGGATCACATATCGCCCTCCAAACATCATACCCAATATCTCTCCTAAATCCCTGCCCTGCAGTCTCTGTTCAGCTGCCACCAGGTAGCCAGCAAAGAGGAGGAGGAGAATACCATGCCCAATGTCACCAAACATGACAGCAAAGAGGAAAGGGAAGGTGATGATGGTGAACACTGCAGGGTTGGCTTCCCTGTATCGAGCCATACCATAGGCGTCAACGATGTCTTGGAAGGCTGCTGTAACTTTGGAGGTATGGAAATGGGTGGGTGGGGGTTCATATGTGAGGATGGGCTGGAAGACAGTGCCGGTGGGGGAGGCAGCTCTGGCGGCGGCGGCTCTCAGGGCTTCTTGTACACGGGGTTTGCCGGACATGGGGACCCATGCTTCTGCGACTAGTACTTTACGCGTGACATCTACTGATAGTTTGTTCAAGGTGTGGTAGATGGCCTTTTCGTGGCGGACTTGGCCTGACCAGCCGGGGAGAGAGGCAGCCAGGGTGGTGAGGAGACCTTGGCGTAATCGCTCTCCTGCTTCGAGGGTGGCACCCAGCTCTCTGAGTCGGGTGGACACTTCGGATGCCATTTGTCTCTGTCTCATTGCATCTTCTGGAAATGGGTATCTGTTAGCATTAAATGCCTCACATATCTTTAATACTTTCTGTTTGGCGCGTTCTCCAGCAAAGAACACCACAAAGACATGCTTTTCTTGCTTTTCTCCGGTAGCGGGATCTGGCACAGCTCCTACTGGCGCTGATCTCAGAAACATGTTACCTCGGGTCGCTCTGAACAGCAGCCGTTCGAATGAAGACAGTCTCTCTGAGGAGATTGTGCCAGCTACGAATCCTAGTTGGACAGATTTTGGTTCTGAAAGTGGTACTGCAGATTCTAGTAATGGTGCACCTATATCGAGGGATGGGTCGGAACCTGAGTTTGGGTTGGTATTTTGAATTTGATGAAAGAATGAAATGGTGGTAGTGTAATGGTATTATGGAAAACTAATAATGTAAAACAAACTTACTGTCGGGATGGTAGCCATCTCCAGGTACTCCTGATGATGATGAAATATCTGCAGATCTCCTAGCATCATCAAAAAAGCTACTGGCCCTATCTAAAACAAGCTCCAACTCCAGTAGTTCTGCATGGGAGCGTCTAAGGCGGTCAGAATTGGCAGTCAGCTGCTGGAGCTCACCTTCCAGAGTGGCGAGACGGGTTTCCAATTGATCTAGGGCGAGAGGGCGGTAATCGAAGCTGGGACGCCCGGCAATGGGGATGGATGCTTTGGTGGCTTCTTCTGTAAAGTATCTGAGCTGACGTGCCATGTCGTCACATCTCTTGATCTGCGTGATTGTGTAATTGGGAGAGGAAAGGAGAGGAAAGGAGAGGAAGGGAGAGGAGCAGAGGTGGTTGTGTGAGTCAGTGAGTGAGAGAGGGTTTGTCGAGAGATCATGTTGTTTGGGTTAGTTTCGAGCGTAGAAACAGCTTTTAAGACATACCTGATTGGCAAATGTTCTCTGGAAAGCACTTTTATCACCGTTAAGATCCTTGAATTGCAAAAGCCCAACTTCACCAAGAGCAGCGATCGTATCGTGTGCAGCCTCAGCAGGGATCATAAGCTGTAGGAAGGAGGAGAGCTGTTAGAGAAAGCATTCAAACATCTATACCGAGGGCGACTATGCTTCTATCTATCTTACCTGCATCAGCTGCATTTCCTCACTGCGGAACAGTTCCATCATTATGCCAGCTTTTATTAAGACCAAAATCACAAAGCAACGAGGTATTTCTTTTAGATAATGACCATCTTTTCAAACGTATTCAGTAACAAAACTAACTATAATTCACTCTGTTGCTTGATGTGTACTCCCAACACACTCTTCAAGGAGCCCCAAAAAAATCGCTCCAAAATCACCCGCCACTCTCTTCTTCCCACAATCCCATCCCATCCCACCGTTCCATTTTGCTTCACTTCCTTATTATTACAAATTACAAGCTCAACACATCTCACAAAATGACAAAAACTACTGTTAATCAAATATACAATCATTATTTACATCCACACAGTAGCATCCCTCCTCGACAACAATTCTGCCAATTGTTTCCTCAACGCCACTACCTCTTGTTCCAAACTCTCTTGTCTACACATTATTCCACTGCACAGCTCTGCCATCTGGGTCTGTTGAGCTTGGAACTGCGTCAACATATCAAAATGAAGAGCCAGTATATCCTCCCTCAATCCATGTCCACTATTGCTAGTATCCCCTTTATCGTAAGTTGTTGGCTGGGCTACCATTCCAGACCCAAATCCACCTCCTCCAAGTAATTTGGACTTGGCTGGAGAGTGAGCTGCAATCTTGAAATCATCATTAGTACCATCATTCCTTGCCATATCAGCCGTCTTCAACACTGATGGTGGTGGGTGTCTCATTGACCATACATTCGCCCCACTCTCCTCCTCTTTATCCTTTTGATGCCTAATAAAAGAAGAAGAAGAAGCAGGGCTGGTGGTGGTGGTGGAGGTAGATGTTGTAACCTCAATGGGACTTCTCTGCACCGCACACTCTCCTACAATATAGAAACCCTTTCTTTCTACAACACCATTACCATTATTATTAACAGTAGTAGTAGCAGATGCATTTAATGGTTTATTGGTGACAACAATACTAGCCAGCGTACTTGGCTTCCCTTCTTGTTGTTGCTGCATCTTTTGCACCAATGGTGGTGTAGAAGAAGCCACATTATTATTATTATTATTATTATTATTATCGTCACCTCCACCACCTCCATGTATCATTGCATGCGCCCTGGATTCAATATTCCTACGGAAGCTAGCCTCCAATGGTGTAATCATTCCCAAACCTGAATGAGATGATGATAATGTTGGTCTAGCTGGAGTAATAATAGTAGTGGTTGTAGCAGGGAGGAAGGCATTAGTGCTATCAAGAAGGACAGGCTGTTGCTGTTGTTGCTGCTGTTGCTGCTGCTCCTCTGTATTCTCCTCTTCTTTGCCTTCTGCTTCCACATCCTGCATCTCTTTCTTCTCCTTCTGCAATGGCATTGCGAAAGGTAGCATATTTTCTAATACAGCTGCCTTGGCTCTTGATGATAGACTAGAATAATTATGTTGCCAATGAATACCGGTAACAGCAGCAGATTCTCCTCCTCCTCCTCCTCCTCCTCTACTCATATTATCACATTGTAATTCATACAGGGGTCGACTAGTAGTAGTTGTGTTTCTTGGGTCGTACAATACCACCTTACCGTCGTGGGTACCCACAGCTATGAGACTGCAATCCTCTTTGATACTCAAAGATGCAATTCCAGCAGCTGTATATTTTGTAGGAAAGGATGCAGTAGCACCAGTTCTGCGATCTAGCATAGAAAGACAGCCATTGGCCGTGGCGGTGAAGAGGATTGTTGGTTGAAGAGGGGCAAACTGTAGGGTGGTGATTATTGCTGAATCGCCAGAATCAGAGATGTTGTAGGATTCTTTGAGGGTTTGAGATGATACGTCCCATAGAAGGACAATGCCTTTGTTGGTACCAGTGGCAATGACATTCTCTGTGACTGGTGAAGCGAGAGCTGTGTGGCGGTGATGGCGGTTGGAAGATGAGGTGGGTAGACTGAGGTTGGCAATGTGTTGAAGAGTGTTGGCAGCGTATAGTTTGAGTGTAGAAGTAGATGCTACTGCCAGGTACTTGTCATCTGATTGGAAATCCACTAGAGCAGGAGAGGAGGAGAAGGCTTGTGGGGTGGGAGAGGAGAGGGTGTGGCAACTCTTGGTCGTCATCTCATGAACGTAGACGGCACCATTGGTTGTTCCAGCTGCGAGTCGTTTGGATCCTACGCTCCACGAAAGGCTTGTGATGGCTCCAGAATCGGGTGGAGGGCCACCACGAGGGAGTTCTGTCATAAGTTCGCCACTTCCATACCTCAACTGGACTGATCCGTCTACTATTCCAGTTGCGAGCACTTTGTTGTTTCTGTTCCAAGCAACTGAAGTGAGTGGACGCACATGTTCAACACTTGTGTCTTTGTAATCTGTGCCGTTGAGCTTCCAATAGTGGAGGCTCTTTCCACAACAAGCAGCAACAGCATTCACATTATAGTCTGCCATAGTTTGTTCTCTCTTAAGACTCAAGGAATGGTTTGATATTGTAACTATACCGTCAACATTACCAAAATATGAACGTTATCCTCACCAATCACCCCCTTCTTGACACCCACCTGTGTTTTGACTCAACGCCGAGATTGAATTGAGCGGCCCGCTCCGCTGTCGATCAACCCTTCTTGACACATTACCTGCACACACCACTGTCTTACTCAGTAGTTTCTTGCCTTTAACTGGTCTTGTAAGGTACATCACAAGGATACCAATAATATACAGCTGTGATCTTGCTTTTCTACCGATAATTTTTTTTTTGGAAACAACAGCAGCCTGTAGGAGAAAGTAGAAGCATGCAATTGGGGTCGCGGCTGTCTGCTGGTGCACCTCTTGCTGAATTGTGAGAGTGAGATTGGCTCGTCCCCAGATTAAATATAAGGATTTGCTTCTCTATCTGCTGCTGGCAGGGGGTGTTAGAGTTGCCGCTCTATCAAATCATATGTTTAGTATTTTGTGCTTTACACTGACAAAAGACGACAACCGACACTGCAAATGCCAGAGGACATCATGTTCAACCTCCTGCCGATATTTTTTTTTTCAAATAGATAACCTACAATGCGCACAGCTAGATACTCTATGTGTGGGCAAACGCGAATCAAGCAGCCTTGGCAATCAAACACTTCTCAAAGGAATCATTCAACTCCTTTCTGTCAAGGTTGCGCCCAATGAAGACCAATCTGTTCAGGCGAGGCTCGTCCTTGCCCCAAGGGCGGCCCGTGCCCTCACCAGAGTTGCCAAATGTGAGCAACATATGAACCCCTTGAAATACATGTCTGTCATCAGACCCATGAACATGGAGTACCCCCTTTGAACGGAAGATATCTGCACCCTTGTCTTTCAAAAGCTTGCCGAGCCATGCATTCAGGCGACCAAAGTCGCAAGGTCCCTCGATCTGGATGCCAACCGAAGTCACTGAGGAGTCATGCTCATGTTCCTGATCAGGGTTCAGAAAATCTGGCTCTGAATCAAGGATACGACTCAAATCAAAAGCTTTGATGCCCAAAACATGATCCAAATCAACTTGGGAATAAGTCGTTTCAAGGACCTCAGCAGCAGCATTGATCTTACGGATGCGGCCTACCACAACAGCCTTTTCCTCTGGGGTTACCAGGTCAACCTTGTTGAGGAGGATGCGATCAGCAAAAGCCAGTTGTTCCACTGCCTCATTCTCGGTGCCTTCAGACTTTTCATCATCGAGATGTTGCACCAGATGTTTACAGTCGACCACTGTGAGGATGGCGTCCAGGCGGGTGTGTTCCATGAGATCCTCATCAACGAAGAAAGTTTGAGCAACTGGAGCTGGGTCGGCAAGGCCTGTTGTTTCAATAATGATGGCATCGAACTGATTCTTGCGCTTGGTGAGTTTACGCAGGATGCGGATCAGATCACCGCGGACGGTGCAGCAGATGCAGCCATTGTTCATTTCGAATATCTCCTCCTTGGTTTCGAGCACCAGGGCATCGTCCACCCCAACTTCACCAAACTGCACATTAAATGAATTGGGTCGTCAGTAAGCAGAGAGAAGCAAGGGACTGCCAAACTCTCAATCTCCTCTCCAATTTCCAATCTTACCTCATTTTCAATTATGGCAATGCGCTTGCCATGATTGGCAGAAAGCACATAGTTAATGAAAGTGGTCTTCCCACTACCCAAGAAGCCTGCAAGAGTAGAATGGATAGCTTAAGCTTTTAGTGAAATTTTCGTTTAGGGATTGAAAACCTACTATGCCTCCCTTACTACCAAACTTACCAGTTACGACTGTGATCGGGACTTTGTTAATTGTCGTCATCGCAGGGAACCGTAGGGTATATGAATAGAGTATTTGACAATTTTCTGGCCCACCATTATTTGGGGATAGAGATCTAAACCCTCCAATCCCCCAAAAAAAACAACTCTCAGGGTCAATAGCAGAGTGAAACTACAGCTTTTCTGTAAGACAAAAACAGCTGACCTCTATCTTTTACCACCACTGGAGTCAAACACACCATTTATTTTTTCACTTAATCTTATTCAGTACCTTGCCGGAAATTCTTGTTTTAGCACCACCTGCCTCAAAGCACCCCAACGATACACATCTCTACATTACCCCCCTCCTCCTTGGACTCCCCCCCAACCCCCACACCCACACCCTCCTCCTCCCTTCCTTCCTTCCTTCCTTCTTGCACCTCACCCCTCCTCTCTTTCACATCCCTGACACCAGAGACCAACGCATCCTCCGTTACCAACACATCCAGTACCTTTCTCCTCCCTCTCCAAGGCACACCCCCCAACCTCCATCACTTCCTGGATACTGGCAGAGTCAACAGCCGTCTACCAGATTTTCCACACATTTTGCTACATGGGCAAGATTCCTTACTTCTCCATGAATAAGGCTCACTGCCCAGACCTCAGTCAGAGAGGTCGTTGCACCTCTCTCTCAAGCGGAAAAGGGTAACTTCGACTAGTAATACAGACAAATACATTGGATAAGTAGTATTTGTAGCAGGTTGTGCTTTTCTTCTACGTGTAGGTTTGTATGGTATAAGATGTGGTCCTTCCCTTGGCCAAAACCTCTAGTTCAGCCTTTTAGCTTCAGTACTGAAAACCCTGCCTCCACGTTGCCTGCAGCTGGCCAGCTAAAAGCTGAGAGAGAAGGCTTGCGGATCTGCTATACTTAGTATTTGACTTAAACCTACTATATTGTTGACACCAGCTTATAATAAGTCATATTTATACCATAAAGCGGCCAACTTCCTGTGATTTGCTATTTATTCTGAAAATGGGAAGACCTTGGTCAAGTTAGACGCATTATGAACTCTATATCCATTGGATCTGTGTTGGAAGCTGGCAAAGGAACCGACGAGTGAGTTGTATTCCAAAGATTTTCTGTAACTTCATATCCCCCCCCCATTGAATTATTGCCGCTCCAACCAATTTCCCACTCCCAGTCTCACATACCACCGTGCATTCCATCTCCTTCCTTTGACACAAGTAGACATACCCAACAAAAAGACACTATTGATAACAACACACAAGATCCAGTAGCCAAACAAGAAGAAGAAGAGCTCAACATAGAACCACCACATCCTTCTGCTGCTCCATTCTCTACCAACAACATAAAGAGTATCACACCATCTCTGGAAGCATTTACAACATCAGATGCAGAGGCAGTAGTAATAGATGTTGGGCCGTCTTCAACAGTAGCAGAAGCAGCAATCACCTCCACTACTGCTCCCACCACACAAACCAAACCAAACCCAGCTTACCATTCCTCCATGCCACCCACAGCAGCCGGTGGAAGAGTCCAGCCCATCAAGGGTGCCAGCAGGTTTCGAGGCGTGTCATGGAATAAAAACTGCAAAAGATGGAGAGCTCAGGTCTGGAAGGGAAATGAAGTCTTCCACATTGGTTACTACGACAATGAAGTTGAAGCAGCAAAGGCCTATGATGAAGGCGTGCTAAGATTAAGAGGAGATACGGCAGCCACTAATTTCCCTGCTGATGATTATAATGTTTTATTTCCAGTGAATGGAGTGCCTTTGCATCCGTATCCTCCTAAGAAGAAGCGGAAGAGCTTGGGAAGAACTACTACTGATACTGATACTACAACGACGGAGATAGGGCAAGGGCACTTGTACGGACAAGGAGATGGAGGCAACAACAATAACAACAACTTGGTCGGTGGTTCATCCATTATGATGAATAAAGACAATCCAGAATCACTGGGAATGCTGGCTCAGCTGCTGCTACAGAATTGTAATGGTGGTAGTATCATAACTAATACTACCACCTCATCACTTCTACCTCCAAAATATACAAACTACCACGGCGTCAACTGGTGCCGTAGAAAAGGGGTATGGGTATCCCAGTACTGAGATGGAGAGAGGTATATTGAAGTTGGAGAGTATGATAATGACATTGAAGCTGCTCGTAAACATGATCTAGCCGTGTTGAAGTTTCGGGGCGCAGAAGCAGCTTCTTCCCCTGCTGGTGGTCCCCTTAATTTTTCACTGTCAAGTTACTTGAGAGAGTTTGATGAAATGAAGAGCATTCTGGGCATTATGAAGGTTCAGCAAAAACGACAGAAACAGCTGCAGCAGCAGCAGCAGGCAAAGGCAGTCTGGGATCAATCCAGACAGCAATGGTACTGTGAAATTGAATTTGGAGGAGATACTATTCCATTGGGTTTTTTTTCTAGTGAGCAAGACGCTAACGAAGGGTATCACTATGTTGCTAGCCAGTTGCTGAATGCAAACTCGGTATCAATTAAACAACAACAACAACAACAACAACAACAACAACAACAACAACAACAACAACAACAACAACAACAACAACAACAACAACAACAACAACAACAACAACAACAACAAGCCCATAATAATAGTGGTGTTCCACCTGCTCCTGGTATGTCTGAAGTAGTAGGTATGCAGCAGCAGCAGCAGCAACAGCAAGCACAACTGAATAGATTAGAAGAAGCACTGCTTGATGCCATGCCACATGGTGCAGCAGTAGCTACCAATGGTGAGGATACAGCTTCTGCTCTTGTGAATTTGCTTCAACAACTGCAGCAGCAGCAGCAGCAACAATAACAAGGACAGCAGTAATGAATAGCAGCAGCTAAATCATCAACATCAGGAGGAGAATCACCTTCAGGGTCTATTTTGTCTCCGATTGCTTTTCCTCCTACAAGCAGCAACCCCAACAAACAGCACGCATAGGTAACAATCATCATGGTCAACAATAGTAGAATACGCGTACCAACATACTAGGTATAGATTGGATGGTCAGTTAATTAATTATTACAATGCAATAGAACACAATTTGTGGTTATATCCTTGATATCCTTAATATTCTAAATTATTTCTTTTTTACAAGTGCAGAGTAATACTTGGTACTGTACTGGCATTTCCCCCCTTCCATGACTATCATATCTTTGAAGTGTCATTCATCTTTTCCCTTGGGTTTGTTTAGGGTTTTCTTTCCTCGTACATCGTATTATTTTCCCTGTAACTGTCAAATATGTAGAAAATATCCCTTAACTCCCCCCCCAACCACCAGTTAAGCCTTGTCCCCACACCCTGGTTTTGGTAGGGTTGAATGTCAGAGAATGCGGCGTCGCCAGATCAAAACCCTGTTAAAGCCTTGCTTGAGAAGAAATTGCAGCGTGTCAATCGTGTGATGCTTCTTGTTGGTATTTTATTCTCTGATCTAATAAGCTGTGCGTATAATTCCCCAAGAAAACACTAAGATTACAGAAAGCAATAGGGAAATATTCTCCAGATCAGTGTCCTCACTCCGGCAGTAAAGAGAAACAAAAACCCAGAACTTTACAAGCAACGTGTCTATATTGTTCTTGGTACATCAAAGAGCGTTCCATCAATCAAAAAGATCTGTATTCAATGGGGGAAGATACTCACAGATGGAAAGCAACATCGCTCCAAGACCTCCGACGCTCTCTCCAAGTCTTTTGCACCGAAAGAGACTGGGAACAGTTCCACACCCCTAGAAACCTTCTTCTAGCTTTGGTAGGAGAGATAGGCGAACTTAGCGAGCTATTTCAATGGAGGGGAGAAGTAGAATCTATGCTGACAGACTGGAATGATGCTGATAAGAAACATCTTGGTGAAGAACTGGCAGATTGTTTGTTGTATTTAGTAAGGCTATCTGATAGGTGTGGTGTAGACTTGGCAGAGGCTGCGTTGAAGAAGATAGAGAAGAATAGGGTGAAATATCCTGCTGAGAAGGCTAGGGGTAAGGCTGATAAGTATACAGCTTATGTTGAGGAAAAGGAGGAGAAGAAAGACGAGGAGGGCGGTGAGGAGTTTTGACAAGATTCAAATATTAGGCAGGTTTGTAACGCAGTTGTAAATAATGGTTTCTTCAGAACATGAATGCATTAACACAGATTAAAAACACACAGAAGGCCAGTAGGTGTGTCTACATTCATTGTGAAAGCCAAGGTATTATCCCGATTTAATCATCAAGTCACCCTTCCCCTTTGATTATCACAGGCAAGAAATAGATCTAGGCATCAGTGACAAGAGCTCATGGCACACTCGCTTCAAACACTCTGCATACGTCTACGCTGGTGGCCTACCTTTTGAACTCACTGAAGGCGACATCCTCGCCGTCTTTTCTCAGTATGGAGAGATTGTCGACATCCACCTCGTCCGGGACAAGAAGACAGGCAAATCCAAAGGTTTCGCTTTCTTAGCATACGAAGACCAGAGATCTACAGTATTAGCAGTAGATAACCTCAGTGGATCCAAGGTTACAGGTAGAACTATTAGAGTAGAACATGTTGACAATTACAGGCGGAAACGTGCTGAAGTTGAGGGTGATGATAATGTCATAGCAGTAGCAGCAGGTGGAGATAGAAAACAAAATCTAGATACTAAAAACAATGATAGATTGTATAGAGATAGAAAAAAAGCTTCTACTACTACAAGTAACAATGATGAGCCTTGGGCAGCTGGCAATAGTGTGTTTGCCTTATTGAATGAGGCCAGGATGAAGGAGGAGGCAGAGAAGGGTGGAGAGAGAGGAGAGTGGAAGAGGAGAGGGTCTGTTACTTCTTCTTCTTCTTCTTCTGATGAGGATAGAAGGAGGGAAAGGAGGAGGAGGAGGAAGGAAAGAAGGCATAATGGTGATAGAGATAAGAAGGAGAAGAGTAAGAAACACAAGAGACGACACGATAGAACACGATCAAGGTCTAGAGAGAGGAGCAACTGCTGAGATGGATCGAGGGTGTTAAACTACAATACATGTAATAACACCATTACTACTATCAAACTGAGAACAATGAAAGAATACTTTATTATGATTAATGTTGACATCCCCACCCCCCAAGCCATTCATCTCCCCTCATCCCCAGTCCCCTACACCACCACCACCCCACTCCCCCCCAATTTATTCCAACTCTCTTGTATCCCCCACACCACTCTTGCACTAATCCCACTCTCCTCCACCACCCTCCAAAACAGATAATGTCCAGAAACCAACAAAAATCCAACACTCAACACTATTCTGACCATATCCGGTACATGCACCCCCAACCTCTGTTTTAACAAGCCCAGGAGGAGCAGTCTCTCAGCAATCATGGCCAGTGGCTGGATAGAGAAGAAGAGGAGCCAACAGCCTCCAGTGAAGTGGGATTGCAGGTAGAAGAAGATGCATTCGTGGACCAGGCCGCTTATTATGAATGATGCAAATGTGCCTAGTAGTTGTGTATACATGGATATTTTTGCGGGGGGTGGAGAAGAAGAACGCTCTTTATAACTGCTGCTACTCCTAGTACTCCATCTACTACCACTACTACTATCTAGTAGATTAGTAGGGGCCCCTACTATATTATTACCATTACTACCATTACTACTACCCCTAGTACTCCTTCTACTACCACTATTATAAGTAGTATATGCATGCTGACCAATAAGTGTCTGTTCGATTATAGGGTCATATACAAGCTGCCTAAGAGTATTCCCCGCTGCTAAATCCCACCTCTTACTCCAGAAACTCGCGACTGACGTAGCCCTCCAAGGATGATCAAAATGTGGACTGCATTTCAGGCCCAGTAATGCAGTCACCATTGCAGCTGGTCCATCCATCACTGCTGATAACAAGCCATACAAGCCCATTGAGTAGATGCAGGTTCTGATGAAGGGAGGGAGGTCGTAGAGGAGAAGGGAGGCGACGACGGTGCCGACAAGGGTGAGTTTGAGGAGCCAAAAGAGAAAGAGGGTTGCAAAATTACCTGCTTCTTCTTGGAGACGGCCTTTGCTGCCTACTCGTTTTATTGTTGGGGATAGTATGGGAGTGATTGGGATTAGCAGGATGGCTGCTACTTGAAAGAATGAGAAGAGAGAGGAGGAAGAAGGAGACAGGGAGGTGTGAGTGGCAATGTCGGGGAGAGGGCCTCTGTTGATGAACCATTGTAAAAGCTTGAAATTAGTAAGCCACATAAAATTGAAACACAAGAGTGTGACTGTGGTAGCAGCAGTGACGGGGGAGAATAGAAGAGGGAGCCAGAGGTTGAGAAGGATGGGTGGCGTTGCCGCTGCGAGTCGAAGGGCGATGGGGTGCGGAAATTTGAAACTGTCCAACGCTTTATACACCCAGATTGCTTCTAAGAGGATGGAGAATAGTGTGGCTAAAAGTGCATCGCCATAAGCTAAAGACGGGATGAATTGCTCCAAGGTTGACGACATTGGATTGAAGTCTAAAAAAACCGGAATTTTGTTTTTAGTTGTCCAATCCTGATGTCATATCGACTGTTCCTGCTGCTGATAAACCGTATCGTGATCAAATCTATAAAACAGTTTACCAATTACAAAACAACGCCACTACACTATAATTTCATTTTAGCAAAGCTTTCAGCGATGCTCTGCGCTTCCGCCAACGCCTCCACCTTCCCTCCCATTCCCTGCGCTTTCGTTGGCTGTCCACCTCCTTTACCCTCCAGTGGCTTCAACGTCTCACTCACCCAGTCTTTGGCAGTTATCTTATCCGTCATATCTTTTGGCACTCCAGCCACTGCTACCACTTTACCGTCTTCTTGCCCTCCTGAGAACATCATCACAGGCAGCGCAGAATGTTTCTTGGAAATAGCATTGACCGCCTCGGTCAAAGCCTTTGCATCCAGCCCCACATCAATGTAGGTGATTAAGAAGGATTCTCCTTTTTCAACTGCCTCATCAGCCTTGGCTATTGCTGCCTCTACCGCAATAAATTTCTTAGCAGCTGCCTTTTTCTTATTCTCCTCCATCACAGCTTTGTTCACTGTCTGGATGCGATCTCTGAGCGACTGTTTCCGAACTGCAGGAATGACAGCTTCATCTACTGTCTGTTTCAAAATATTCAACTCATTGCCCAAGTTTTCATCACTCACTGGCTTGCCCTCAGCAGCTGTCATTTTGGCATCCAGCTCATCCGCCAAATGGCAAGCTGTAGCAGCTTCTTTCCCCGTAACAGCCACAATGCGTCTAATTCCTTTCGCAATGCCTTCTTCTGTCAGCAGAGCAAAGGTACCAGCTTCTGAGGTGTTGTCTAGGTGGGTGCCTCCACAGAATTCAATAGGGAAATTCATATTTTCTGGATCTGTTGGGGAAGATAGGAGGGCTGAAACTTCCCTTCCTACTGAGACTACTCTCACTGGATCAGGGTACACCTCCCCAAACACAGCTCTCAGGCCATTAATGTCTCTGGCTTGGGCCAGTGGGACCTCAGTGGCACTCACTGCTTTAGGCTGGGCCAAGAATTCATTGCAAATGGCTTCAATTTCAGCCAGTTGTTCAGGAGTCACTGGGCCAGGGTTTGAAAAGTCAAACCTCAGTCGTTCAGGGAGGACGATGGAGCCCTTTTGATCAACATGATCGCCCAGCACTCTTCTCAGAGCAAAGTTGAGAATGTGGGTGAAGGTGTGGTTGGGTTTGATGCATGCTCTTCTTTCGTAATCAACCTTGGTTGTCACTGCATCCCCTACTTTAAAGCTACCACCATCAGAAGAAGAGAATTGCCCGACATGCAAAACATATCCAGCAGCATACCTGACATCAGTAACATTAAACACAACCCCATTTGGACCAGCAATGCATCCAGTGTCAGCAACCTGACCACCAGCCTCAGCATAGAAACTTGTAGATCCAACAACCAGGCCTACTAGTGGACCATCACTGCTACCATCATCAGGAGAGACATCAACAGTGCTCTGAACAAACCCATTACGGGGGCTCAAAATAGCAACAACAGTAGTGTACACGTCCTCGGATTTACTGTACTTGAAAGAATCATTAGTATGATCTATGCCTTCACTTCCCAACCACCCAGTGGCTTCAGCTTCAAATTTAAGTCCTCCAGCTGCATTCTTCTTAGCGCCAGCACGGGACAGTTCCTTGGCTGCAGCCATTGCTGCTTCAAACCCAGGCTTATCTACATGCAGGCCATGTTCTTCTGCCATCAGCTCCGTCAAGTCCATGGGGAACCCAAAAGTATCCCACAGTAGAAAAGCCTGAGGACCTGAAATAAGTGCTTTCTTTCCATTTCTTTTAGCCTCAGCTTCAGCTTCTATAGCAAACTTTTTAAACCTCTCAATACCCTTGAGCAAAGTCTTTGAAAAAGATGTTTCTTCCTCTGCAATCACCGATTTGATAGTGTCCTGAGCGCGCACTACTTCAGGGAAGACAGGGCCCATCACCTCTACTACAGTGTCAACCAAGGACGCAAAGAAGCCTTCTTTTCCTCCTAATACTTCTCTACCGTACCTCACACCACGTCTGAGCACACGACGTAGGACATATTCTCTGCCTTCGTTACCAGGGCGGGAACCGTCCGCGATGGCAAAACAGAGTGTACGGATATGATCTGCAACTACTCTGTACGCCATGTCTTTATTGTCGACGTCATCTGTGCCTAGACGATCAGTATAGGGCTCTGGATGACCTGTTACTTTTTGAATTGCTTCGAATATCGGTGCTGTTTTTATTTTTATTTATTTTTTTGCAAAGGAAGAGTACAGAAGAGGAGGGGGGAACGGAGGAGAGAGGTCTTGGTTAGTATTAAGGAAGAGGAATGTAAATAGATAAATAGATAAGAATCTCAAGATGATGATAATGGTAGTAGCACAGCAAGGGTCAGCCATAAGTTGCGTAATTCAATAAAAGTCTATAAACAATGCCCACACATGTATATGTGTCAGCTTCATACAGCTCCAATAAATTGAGATCATCCTCCCCTTTCTATGTCGATAGCACTACTACCAACATCACACATCTACACATATACTTACCAAAGACATCAGTATCATAATTACTCATCTTGCCCTGCAGAATACTCGTCACTCTCTCAAACCCAGCACCAGTATCCACATGCTTTGCAGGCAAGGATTTCAAGCTACCATCAGTCTCTCTGTTGAACTGAATGAACACCAAATTCCAAATCTCCAAGACATTGGGATCATCTTGATTAACCAGCTCTGGAACGCTGCGTCCTCCGATTCTATCAAAATGTACCTCTGTGCAAGGGCCACATGGGCCTTGGTCTCCCATTTCCCAAAAGTTGTCCTTGGCGCTGCCGGGGATGACTCGGGATTCGGGGAGGAAGCGGAGCCAGAGCTGGCGGGCTTCCTCATCAGGAGGGAGCCCCAAGCGGTCATCTCCTCCGAAATAAGTGGCATAGAGGCGGTCAGAGGGGAGGTGGAAGACGTCGGTGAGGAGCTCCCAAGCCCAGGAGATGGCTTCTTCTTTGAAGTAGTCGCCGAAAGACCAGTTGCCGAGCATTTCGAAGAAGGTGTGGTGGTAGTTGTCTTTGCCGACGTCATCGAGGTCGTTGTGCTTGCCTCCAGCTCTGATGCACTGTTTGGTTTTGTTGATTAGGAGCAGGGGGGGGGGGGGGGGGTGGGGGGGGGAGAAAGGGCTGGGAGGTAGGGGGGGGGGGGGGGAGAGTTGTTTGAGGGAGAAAAG
>Ga0114919_10001880_pt1 | contig 16900 bp, 14 predicted proteins | sample BlataG_FD_88682 | JGI IMG/M metagenome (GOLD analysis project Ga0114919, IMG submission 88682) | Deep subsurface microbial communities from Black Sea to uncover new lineages of life (NeLLi) - Black_00105 metaG | ecosystem: Environmental > Aquatic > Marine > Oceanic > Sediment | place: Atlantic... | reverse complement strand
TTTTTTTAATTTATAAAATTTGATATTGCTTATTTAAAAAATATTTTTATTAATTTTTACATTTACATATTTTAATAAATAAAAATAATAATTTGAAAAAACAAACTGATAAAAAAAAAAATAATGAAGACGAAGACGAAGAAGAGAAAAAACATAAAATCGAATCTCTTACTAAAGCTGGAAAGATTGCTCAAGAAGTAAAGAAGTACATTAAACCGCAAATACAAGTTGGAACAAAAGCGTTAAATTTAATTGAAAATACAGAGAAGAAAATCGTTGAATTAGGAGGAGGGTGGGCATTTCCCGTTAACATTAGTATAAACAACATTGCAGCTCATTATACATCTCCGATTAAAGATGATGATCTTTCGATTAAAGAAGGAGATATTGTTAAAATCGATTTAGGCGTTCATATCGAAGGATATATAGTGGACACAGCTTTTACCGTAAGTTTTAGCGACGAGAAATCTCTTGAAAACATAATTCAAGCAACCGAAGTCGCTCTAGAAGCCGCAAAAATGATGGTTAAACCTAAAATCAACACGAAAGAATTAGGTAAAAAAATCGAAGATATCGTAAAAGGGTTTAAATTTAATCCCATAAAAGAACTTGGTGGACATCAAATTGAAAGGTGGACCGTTCATGGAAAAAAACGCTTGCCAGAATTAGGTACTCAAGGTGGAGATATAATGGAAGAAGGTGAAGTCTTTGCCATAGAAATCTTTGCTTCAACGGGGGAGGGTACAGTTCATAATACTAAATATTCTTATATTTACGAATTGAACCCATATTCAGGAAGAGTACCTCTACGTAGAAAATTATCTAAACAAATTTTAGGGCACATAAATAAGAAATACAAAACGCTTCCTTTTGCAGAAAGATGGTTAGCAAAAGATTTTAGAATGGGAGTAATGTTTGGACTCCAAGAACTAGTACAACAAGGAAAAATACAAGTTCATTATGTATTAGCGGAACAAAAAGGAGAATTTGTAGCTCAAAGTGAACAAACGATTTTAATAACTGAAGATGGATTTAAACAACTAACTTAAAAAGTTGAAACTTCAATAAAACAATGTTTGATTTTAGATGAAAAAGCTAAAAATTTGTTTAGTATCATTAACAGTTTCTCCTGATAGCGCCGACGGAGAGGCAAAAGTCATCAGAGCAATTTTTGAATATCTAAAAAAGCAAGGACACAACGTAAAATTAATTACTGGTAAATGGAACAAAGATTTAGAAGACCCGGATATCGTTCAGTTTGATTTAATTAGAAAAAGATTTTTTTGGGCTCCAAATTTTTGTTACAAGGTAATTAAATTCTTAAAGAATAATAATTTCGACATCGTACATGCTAACAGTGCCAAAGCAGCTTTACCAATTATTTTATCTAACCAAAAAAGATTCATTTGCACGATCCACGATTTTACTCCTTTCGAAACAAAACTTACAAGAATTCCTTTAGAAAAGTTTTTGATAAAACATGTTTCAAAAAAAGCATCGTTAATAACTACTGTTTCTAATTATGTTAAGCAAGAATTTCAATATTTTATTCCAAAAATTGATAAGAATAAAATTGTCACCATTTACAATGGCATTGAGGAAAAGTACAATCCTTACCCTATCGAAGCCCAAAGATTAAAGGAAAAATTAAACATTAAAGGCCCCGTTTTATTATATATCGGAAGAATTGCTCCTTATAAAGGAGTTGGTAACATAATTGAAGCTTATAGACTGGTTAAAAACGAAATTCCAAACCTTAATTTAGTTATTGGAGGTAGACCAGATTATTTGATGGAAAAAGTGTACAAAAATTGGAAAAATGAAAACAAAGACATTTATTTTATGGGATATCTTCCAGAAGAAGAAGTCCCTTTTTATTATTCTATGGGAGATATTTTTATAACTTTTTCTTCATCTTCCGAAGGATTTGGATTAACTCCGCTAGAAGCTATCTCGTGTGGAACGCCCGTAATATGTTCCTCAATTTCAGTATATCGAGAAGTTCTAAAGAACCATGCTTTGTTCGTCCCTCCTAAAGATTCGAAAAAATTAGCTGAAAAAATAAAAATTCTCCTCAATGATAATGAATTAAGAAATGAAATAGTAAAAGGCGCTCAAGGTTTTATAAAAAAATACAGTTGGGATGCGGTTGGTAAAAGATTAGAAGAAGAATATGAAAAATTTTTAACTAATTAGATCTCTTTTATTAAATTCTCCTTTACAATTTTAAAGCAAATTTCGTTTGGGTTTTCAAATTGCATAATTTTTTTTTTAAATAAATCGTTAAATCTGTCGTGATGAGGTTTTTCAGAAAGAATTTCTATAGATTTCCCTATAATTTTTTCAGATTCTTTTATATGCTCTAAAGGGAAACCATTATTTATTAAAAAATATTCCTGAGGAGCGGTATCTCCAGGAAAAAATTCAATGCTTGGCACATTTAATAAACTCGATTCACGAACGATCGTACCTCCACCACTGATTACTAACGCACTAAAATAACACAAATCGACCATATTCGGCATAAACCGCGTAATAATTACGTTGGAATTATCAATATATTTTTTCAACTTTTTTTTCAGGTATAGTTCTTGTTTTTCTGTTCTTACAATTAAAAAATATTTAAGATTTGGAAATTGATTAAATATTGTGGGAAAGAATTGACTAATTAATGTTTCTTCTGGTTTTAGTTTTCCTATGAAATAACTAGCAAACGAAGGTTCACTTCTAATAATTACGAATTTTCCCTTTTCTAAGCTGTTTTTTTCAAGTACATTGGGATTAGGTTCGTATTCTGAAAGCCAAGCTATCTCATCGATACCATTATATCTGATTAATCGCTCAGGATTGGCGTGGAGACGGGTATACCATTCTTCTGGAACACACATCGGAGTAATTATGTGATCTAAATATGGAAATATTTGTTTACACACCGGAACATTTCGAGGCTCATCGTTATAACCTATTGAGGGAATGTTCAAACCGTAAGATATTCTAGTGCCTTCCACAGAAGAAAAAGTTACAAAATAGTCTGGACTAAATTTTATAACATATGGGTATAGTTTAGACAAGCGATCGATGTAAGTTTTTAATTTATCTTCCAATTTTTCACCTCCGTGCTTCCCAACTTTCTGATAATTAACATGTAACTCGTCCAAAATTTGAAAAGTAGAATCGTAATCTCGAGCAGTAATTAAAAGTTCTGCACCTTCCTTCTGAAATTTTTTTAGAAGACGATTAAACATAATTCCCGTTTTGGGTTCTTCTATATCAATCCAAATTTTTTTGTTTAATAAACTCATCTTAAGATCAATTTTCTCAATAATAAATTGAATAAATTAAATTAGAATTGCCAATTTTTTATTTCCAATCTTTAGGAATTTTTTTTAATAACTTTGCTGGGTTTCCTACAACAATGTCGTTTTCTTCAGTATTTTTTGTAACTACGGATCCTGCTCCAACGATCGTTCCCCTTTTTAAAGTAATTCCCGGCATTATTACTGAGTTTGCCCCCAAAGAAACGTAATCTTCAATTTTAGGTCCGTTTAAATTAAATTCTTTACGCATCATATATTTATCATTTGTTAATTTGCTATACGGACCCATAAAAACGTTGTTTCCAATTTTAGAGTATAAAGGAATGTAAACTCCTGTTTGAATACTTACATTGTTTCCTATAACTACGTTTCCATCAATAATCGTGTTAGTACCTATTAAAGTGCTTTTTCCTATGGATGTTTTTTCTCTAATCATAACATTATGTCCCGTCTGGCATTTGTCCCCGATAATCACTTCAGAATATATTATAGAGCCTGCTCTGATGGTGCATTCCTTTCCTATTGTAATTGACGGACTTTCAAAATCTGTAATCTCTTTCTTGTCTTTAATAATAGCTGTTAAATCCGCTCTCTGTGGATGTCCAATAATACAATTCTCGCCTATATAAGTCTCTGAGTGAATCAAAGCGTTTCCATAAATTTTAACTCCCTTGGAAATATAAACGTCACTTTCTATTTTAACTCCTTTTCCAATTGATGTAAAATCATCAATAAATGCCGTTTCGTGGATAAATGCCTTTTTATGGATATAAGATAAATTTTTTCTTTCAAGATTCACTTTTCCAGCTTCACCTTAAAATAGTATTTAGTTGAATTATTTCTTAAAATAATATTAACTTAATCATTTTCCACATTTGCAAGGGGAAGAGTTGCATTTTTTGCATTTATTTGGATATTTACTAAATAAAACTTTTTCCATATCAATTTCTAATAAATTTGCGATGGAAAGAGTCCATGCGATAATATCAGCTAATTCCTCTGAAACCTTTTCTTTATCTATATTTTGGGAATTTAATAACGTAGCTAGCTCCCCAATTTCTTCTATCAACCAGATAAATGTACTTTTAAACCCTCTATTTAAGTCCTTTTGATAATAGAGCTTCTTTATTAAATCCTGGAAATCTGAAATATTCATAATTTAAAAAAGTAATTTTCTAGAAAAGTTTTCAATTTCTTGTATAAAAAATTAAAATAACCAAGCAAAAATGTCTAACCAAGCAAAAATTACCATTGTAATTAAAGCCACGGCAAAAAGAATAGTAGTTATAGGACTTACTTTAATTCCTATTGAACTATCTTCAAAAAACCTCATTAAACCCGCTCCACCTAAAGGCATTGGAGCATTTCCACTTCTTCTCTTCTTACGCCTTGATTGACTTTGTCGAGATGACATTACTCAATTATCACAAAAATAATAATTAATTAAATAAAATTAAAACATCAAAAATAATAAGGTTTATCTTGAATTAAAAAAAAAAATATGATAAATTTTTATTAATTGTATTAATTATTGTTAGTTAATTTGAGTAAGTAAAGGTTAATTTATAATGAGAAGAAAAAAAAAAATTTTACTACTAATTAGTTTTTTTTTATTTATTGTTGTATTTTCATATATTCAAAATGATCCTTCATTTAATTATCAAAATCAAACTGAAAATGATCCTCCTCAATTATCAGGGGGTTTAGAAGGAGCCGAAAACATATTAATTAATGGGATTATAAGGAATACTAATATTAGTTCATATGGTTTAGTAAATATAAATGATCGAATCACAATATTAAATCAAAATGACAATCCTATTAATTCAATATTATTTGGAATCCCGCTAAAGGATTCAAATAATTTAATTTATTTTGGCGCAACCGGTCAAACACATAACACTTTATTAACAGAAAGATCACACGAGGTTATGCGGAGTTATGAAATGATAACAATATATTTTGATTCGCCTCTTTTACCATCGCAAGAAATTACCATAAATGTTTTGCTTACGTACCAAAATTTGATAACCTATAAATTTGAGATTATTGGTGAAGGAATTACTCAACTAGTCAATTTCACAGGATTGTTATTTCCAATACTACCTTATAAGAGCGAAGGAAACATAAAATCAAATTATCTTTTGCCAGAGGGGACAACATTGAATTTTCATAAAGAGTTTGAAGGAATGGGCATACCTGTAGGTGGTAGAAATGTGTTGTATGATTTAGCGCAAAGTTCTACTCTGAACTTCTTAGCTCCATTTTTAGAAAATTTAGGTGAAAATAATGAAAGGACAATCACTTTTGAAGATAGACTATCGACAAAGTTAGAAATTGAAGAATTAAATCGAGAAATATTTATATCCCCTTGGGGTGTGGTTAAAATCAAGGAAGAAATCAAAATTGAAAACTTAGGAATTATAGCAATTCCATCACTTTCAATAAACCTTCCCGTAGATATTAAAAATTTACATATTTATGATGACCTTGGTGAATTGTTGGGAGTAACAATAACCGATTCCATCGAAGGGCCCTCAAGAAAGGTGTTAACTATAGCTTTATATCAAAATCGAGTTTCATTGGAGCCTTATTCTAAATTTAACTTTTTCATAGAATACAATTTACCTTATGAAAAATTAGTTTCATACAATTGGCTTCAACAGTCTATTCTAATTAATATTTTTACAACAAGCTATGAATTTTTAATACACCAACAAACTACTAGTGTTATTATAGAGGGATGTAGTAATATAGATTACACGTCGTCTTTACCTGAAGCAATGTCAAAAACTGCTGGTACCAGAGTTTTGGTTTATAATTCTGAAAATGTGAGTCCTATAGAAAGAAAAACAATACTTTTTACATTTACTGTAGATATCTTTGATTTAATTCTACGACCTCTCATTTTCATGCTAATTATTGCATTTTTATCATCTGTATTTGTTCTTATTATTAAAACTAAAGAAAGAGAAGAACAATTATCCGTGTTTAAAAAGGAATTCATACCCACTAATGAAATTAGAGAATTTTGTTCTTTGTATGAAGAAAAAAATGCGTTAATATTAGAAATTAGAAAAGCAGAAGATGAAGCAAAACGTAAAAAGTTAGCTAAGAAAACATATAAGAATTTATTAGCCAAAAATTCAACAAAAATCGACCAAATTAAAGACGAAATCACGCCATTTAAAAAAGTTTTAATGGAGACAAACGACACCTTTAATAATATTGTAAAAAAACTTGATGTTTTAGATGCCGAGAGATTTAGCGTAAATGATAGTTTAACCCTTCTGGAGACTCGATATAAAAGAGGAAGATTACCTTCTAAAGCCGCATATCAGAAATTATCAGACGATTTCTTTAACAGAAGAAAGAAACTAGATAGAACAATAGATAAATACATACAACAACTAAGAAGCTACTTATTATAAATAACATTTAATTTGGTGACTCAATGAAACCGTGGTTGTTTGACATTTTAGCTTGTCCAATTGACAAACATTTTCCCTTAGATTTGTATATCTTTTCATATGAAACTAATGAAGAAGAATTTAAGAAAATCTTGAATTTTTTTGGGAAAAGAGACATTGATCTTATTAAGAAGGAAAATATTATCGAGATTCACGAGGAAAAGGGAAAAATTTATATTCGGGATGATATAGTTATTGAAAAGAGCTTGATCGATACTTATCTAAATTTAATAATTTTGAGTATTAAGGAAGTCAACTATATACACGATAAATCGCCATTAAAATTAAGTAAAAAATGTTTTAACATTATCAAACACGATATAAAAGATATAATAACCAATTTTTCTAATAGCTTAGGATTTGAACAAATCGAAAACATTCTACCAGAATTATTTTTTTTAAATAAAATTAAAATTGAAACTGAAATTGAAACGGGAATACTGTTCTGTTCAGAATGTATGCGATGGTACCCAATCATCGAAACAATACCTCAAATGCTCCCTGATGAATATAGAGACGAAAAAGCAGAGATTCAATTTCTAAAAACCAATAAAGATTTATTGGATAATGCATTTTTTAAACAAAATTTAAAACCTTTCAATGTATAAGTAATAAAATACATAGCCCGGTAGTGTAGTGGACAAGCATCTGGGGCCTTGAACCCCGTGACCACGGTTCGAAAACTATCGATTAAGTTCGAATGTCGAAATTCCGTGCCGGGCTATTGTTTATTTACTTTTTGTCGAAAAAATAAAAATTTTTATTAGAACAAAATTAAATTTTTGTTAGTACAAATAAACTACTTAAAAAAATTCATCGATCAATAATGATTCGGATAACTGATTTAAATTGGGGCGTCTTGGAAGTTATTTATTTGATAATAGTTTTTGCTGTAGGATTTACAATTACAATGGCAATTATCCCCTATATTATAAAAATAATGAAAAGGAGAGGTCACATCGGAATCGATATCCATAAAAATTTAAAAACAGAAGTTGCGGAATCTGGTGGAATTAGCATCGTAATAGGAATTTCATTTGCATCAATGTTTTTAATTATATTCTTTCCAAGTTTCTTTAACGAAATCATAATATTTGTTTTAACTGTGGTTTTATCAGGGTTAATTGGTTATATTGACGACAGAATTAAATTAAGATCGAGATATAAATTAATACTAACAATCTTTACAGGAACCTTGATTTTTCTGGCAAATTTTTTTGGTTTTATTAAAATTGAATCCCCTACAATCCCTCTCCTAGGGCAATTAAGATTAACGATTATTTATCCTATACTTGTGCCTATAATTGTCGCAGTATTTGCAAACACAGTGAATATGTTAGAAGGATATAATGGTGAAGGATCTGGTACATCCATTATTGCACTATGTTCCTTGTTTGTTTGTTCAATAATATGGGATTCCGCAGAAGGAGTTTTATTTACCGTTATCGCTTTAGCAATTCTAATTCCATTTTACTTATATAATAAATTTCCTGCAAAAGTCTTTCCTGGAGATGTTGGAACGCTAAGCATTGGCGCATTATTTGCGGGTATTGCTTTGTTTGGCTCTCTTGAAGCAGCAGTTTTTTGTGCGCTTTTAATTCATATATTTAATAGCTTTTATGTTCTATATTCAGTAAAAGGGTTTTTCGAAAGTTCAGAAATTCAAGAAGATAGAAGTGATATTATATTGTTAGAAAAAGATTTTATAAAAGCATCCGATGAGAAAGACGCCGCTTTAACTTTACCAAGATTAATCTTAGCGAAGGGACCTTTAAAAGAACTAAAATTAGTTAAAAATTTTTACATTATTTCAATTATCTGTGGATTTTTTTCCATTATAACAACACTATTAATGGTTTGGACAATTGGAAATCTGGATCTAATTACAATAGCAATTGTAATCGTTATTTTTGGACTTTTATCAGCAACCTTATTATATAAGTTTCCTAGGATAAGAGGTATTGTAATCCTTATGGTAATTTTGATAATCGTTGGTTTTATTTATCTCTTATGTATTGAATTGTTTATTATGCCAATAGATTTCGTAGATATCAATATTTTAGGCTTTTTGGTTCTTCCAACTAATATAGTAATCTCATTAATTTTAGTTATCCCTGGATTAGTACTATGGTACTATATTACAGTCAAATATTTTTGGTTTGAAATTAACAAAATGAAAGATGCGCTTTAAAATTAAAAAAGAAATAAAAATAAATGGTGCTCTTATAAATAACACCAAATTATGGTATTATTTCAGCTCGACCAAGCATTTTATCCACCTTATATAATAGTTGAGATGTGTTTAACTTATTCTTAGAAAATTGAAACTAGAATTTTTTTAAACTTCTTGTTTTAAAAAAGAAAGGAAAATAGGTGATGTCATTGTAATAGACATCTAATTATGGTCCTGTACCGACATGACCAGGCATTTTTTCTCACTTTGTTTGTTATGTGAATTGTATTTAACTAATTTTTTTTTTAATTTGAAACCAAAATGGATGATTTAAGTTTAATTTTTTCAAGCTTATTTATTAATTAGACAAAGTTTATTTAAACTCCTAAAAAAAGTGAAAAGTGATTAGCATAAGATAACCAACTCATGCTCTTGGGGATTTTTAAAAATAGTTTTTTATAAATGTAAGTCAAACCAATTCTAAATTTTTTACATCATCAAGTTTAGTGCTAGACGCTCTAGTGAAAAATGAAAGAAACTATAAGAAGTATTTTTTTAAGTATATACAATGAAGTTTTATATTAATTCTGAAGGTAAAATTGGATTAACGAGAAGATATCGAAAATCTTTAACTGAAGGAGGTTCTCCGTACTTGTTCTTTATGAGATTGCTTCCAAGGTTATACATAAAAGCGTTTTTTGAATAAACTGGGTTAGAGAGTTTTTTAAGTTGAATTGTTATGTTTTCTTTACTAACAATTTCAAATTTTGTTCCATATCGCATTAATTGCTCGTCGTTATATTTATCAATAAGCGCATGATATGCAAAATTATACCAAAAAAGCGTTATATTTCTTTTTACTTTGTTTTGTGCCATCATAATTTCGAGAGAATCTTCGTTTGATGAATCTGGACACAATTCTCGTAAACTAATTTCTACTGCTTCCCGATTTGAAAAGAGCACATTTACTGCTAAATCTGCGATCCCTTCTGAGAGTATTAATTTAGGGCTATGTAGCAGTAGTATTGAGTGTTCAAATTGATTTAATTCGCGGTATAACACTTTTTCTTTGATAGCAAATTCTGTATGGTGGCCAGGATATCCCTCATGTGCGGCAGAAGACAAAAGTCCAGTCCAATAAATGTTATAATTCGGATTAACCTCTATTCGGGAGTAAAAATTACCCATATACCAATTGTAATAAGACCATTTTATTTCATCACTATTTTTGACTAATTCTAAAACAACTCGTTCTTTTTGAGGTAATAAATTAGCAAATAACTCTTTGGTTCGCTCTCTCGTAATGTTGAGAGCTTTTTTGAACAAAGCAAAAACCTTTTCTTCAGGAACCTTACGAGTAATTCTTAATTTATTAATGCATTCTTCTAAACTACCAGGACCTCGATATGCTTCATTATACTCCTCTTTTAAATTATCCAACTCAGCTTCGTTAACTGGTTGTAAATCTACATCATAAAGCCTTAAAAATTGATCTTTAATAGAAATATCGATTCCGATTAACAATTCTATTGAAGTCCTCATTGCTATAAGCATTTTTTCTAAGTATCGCTCACGCTCTTTATCATAACCTTGTGACCCCAACTGTTTTAATAAAGTTTTGGAGTCTAATAACAGTTTTTTTGGCGATGTTATAGCCTCGCTGTCAACAATTTTTCGTAATTTTTTTGGACCAAAATAAAAATCGACATATCCCTTAATATGTTTGTCAATCCGTAGCGCCAGAAGTAAAAATTCTATTCCAAACTTGGACAATTTCAATTTTAATATCCAACCGCGAAAATTTCGTCTTTGAAAAGTTAATCAAAATATCTAAATTACCAATAATTATTAAAGTTTATATCCTAATTTTGCTCCTCAAATACAATAAATGTAATTTTTTAATAGATGTAGGAAATAATTTTAAGGAATTCATATTTAAATAAAAATAACAATAAAAATAAGCCATAAAGGGTTTTCTATTGAAAAAAAATTTAAGATACTCGTTATTTATCCTTTACATTTTTAATTCAATTGGATTATTTTTTTTATTTCAGTTCATATTGTTTCAACCAAACTTGTATTTAACCTTCAGTGATTGGAGTTTTTGGGTAGTTCTCTTTTTGTTTTTAATTACAATAGAGGAGTTTTATAGGTTTTGTAAAAATGGTAAAAGGAGCGAAATGAGCGATTTGGTTGCGCTTTTATTTTTCTTTTTTCTAATTTTCTTCCTTTCGAAAGACGTTTTGACTTCGATAATGGGTGCTTTTTCGATCTATTTATGGTTTGGAATATTTGAATTGAAAGATTACCCCGTTTTAAATAAGATTTTAATAATTTCTTTAGCAACTTATAACATTATTTTCATATCGGGGATAGTTTCAAATGTAATAGGAGACCCAATTGTTATTAACACGGCTTTTGCGTTTTCTTTTTGGATCATTCTTGGATTAGGTTTTATATTATTTGGTAGAAAATATATTATCATTTGGAGGTTTATGTCGCCCGAGTATTTAACTTTATTTCTGTATGTTATTGCGTGGTTAGCTATTGTTTTTATAAATCAATATACCCCCCTTAACTTCGTTTCACATAAAGCTTTCCTTTTTAGCCCATTTTCCATTTGGGAACTCTTCATGAATGTTTATGTGATATTAATAGCAATAAATTGGGTTATTTACTTCCTTTCTGGACCTATTTTAGATTTTATGCTTGGCATAAAACCATTTGAGGATAAAAGGTTATTGGGTTTAATCAATGAAGTAAAAACAAAAATTGGAATAAAAGGAAGGGTAAAAGTTGGTTTTGGAAAATATCCAATCCTAAACGCAATGGCATATGGTTCAATTTTTGATAAGAGAATCGCCCTTATTGCGGAGGATTACGAACAAGTGCCGGAAGATGAGGTTAAAGGAATTATCGCTCACGAGTTAGCCCATACTAAGGGAAAACATACTTTAATATTAACGTTTATAACAACAGGAGATTTAATCTTTAGGATGTTATTTGGCGTGCCTGCTACATATTACGATTATACATTTGGGAACCCCACACTCCCATTTATTTCGTTTATTCTCTTAAACTTATTAGTATATCTCATTATATTTATGTTTGTCAGAATCTTGGAAGGAAAAGCGGATCTAAAAACTAAAAAAATCGGCTACGCAAAAGAACTCGTAAAAGCGCTTTATAACTTAGAAAGTTTTTACGCCACAGGCCGGGAATTTGGCTTAAATACGATGCTTTTGTGCGATGAAAAAATTACAAAAAATAATGAAATTTTAAATTATTTTGACACGGCCGATTACATCAATAGATCAATAATTAAACCAAAAAGACTCTCGCTCGTTAGCAACATATTAAACTCCCATCCTCCCACCTATCATAGAATTGCAGCTATATTAGACGATAAGTTAAAACCAACAAAAGAAACGCTTTTACCGATCATTTGTTTGAAAAAATCAAAACAAAAATACTACGCAAAAATATTTGAAGACGCGAGAAAAAAATTTAAAGTCATCGCCAACGAGAAGTTTAAAGAATATTTCCATATTGAAGATATTTCTGCTTTTATGCGAAATCTAAATAGAAAAGAATTATATAAGCTCGAACTTGGAAAGGATTACATGTTTAAGAATAAAATTACAGACGAAATTGTTATAGGTAAATTAAAGGATGTTAAATTTAAAGACGATATTTGCGATACTGACGAATATATCATCAATGACATAAAAAATGACAACGAAATTCTTTTAAATTCTTCTTTATACACAAAATCTCGGGTTGATCTAGAAGAACAATATTTTTTAAGAAAGGAGGGAATTTTAAACTTAGTAGATATTGAATTGAACGAGGATAGAAAGAATGGCAAATATATTTTTTTAGGTAAAGAAGGTCGCAAGATTTTTAAAAACCTAAAAAAAAAATTACCCAATTCAATAGGCTTAATTAGAGAATTTAGCAAAAACGATATTTTTTTCATAACAAAAGGAGAAATTAGAATAGTTAAATGCTTAAATGTTAACATCTCGGATAATTTCACAGAGTCTGAATTATCTTTTAGTGAGATACCTCAAAGTGATGACAACAAAACAATTCAATACAAATTAAAGGATTTGATCGTTAAACCAAAAAATATTTATGTACAAATAAGAAGAAATGAAATGTTCCGAAAATCTGAATTAAACGTAATTAATTGGCTGATAGAAAAACAAATTAGATCTTTCGTTTATCTCAAAAAACCAGTGAATAACCTTGAAATTGGTTATATCCAAGACGTTAAAATAAATATTAAAGATTCAAAAAAAAAATCAAATAAAGAAAAGAGTGAAAAAAGTAATCATATTTCTATGAAAAATATTTTCGGTGAAGATATTAAAATTCCATACAATTCATTGGAAGTATTGTCATTCCAATATAATACTGCTATTATTCAAAAAAAATCAGAAACGAGCATGTTTAGCAAATTAGGATATTTAATAGTGAGAAAATTTAAACCAGAAAAAATATTTTACCTTACTAAAAATATTTAATTGATATGTTTTGTTTAACACCTTATAATGACAAGTAAAATTAGAAGTATCGTAGACCTTTTACGCGTAAGACAGTACTATAAAAATGTTTTAATATTCGTTGGTGTGTTTTTTAGTAAAAAAATATTTGAAGTTGCGCTTTATTTTCCTCTCATCTTAGGTTTTATTTTACTATGTTGCGCTTCTTCTTTCAATTACATTATAAACGATATACGAGATATCGAACGCGATAAAAAACATCCAGAAAAAATGAAAAAAAAACCGCTTGCTTCTGGAGATTTGCCGGTGTATTTTGCCGTATTATTATTATTCATCATATCAGCATTTATGATCTTCTCCCTCGTATTTTTAATACCAAATATCAGTTTCATTTTTATGATAATTCTTATCATCTTAACAGGACAGCTTTACAACCTTTTTTTTAAAAATTACGCGTTTATTGACATTTCAATCTTATCTACAGGTTACTTATGGAGAGCGTTATCCGGGGTCGTTATAATAAATCAATACATTTCCGCTTGGTTGTTTTTAGCAATTTTTGAAATCGCGATGTTTTTAAGCATAGCTAAAAGAAAGGGCGATCTAATACTTCTTGGAACAGACAAAGCTGTTGAGCATAAGAAAGTTTACAATCAATATTCTTTAAAATTACTAGATCAATTCCACATCATGATTGCGTCCTCTTTATTTATGACTTATTCTCTTTATCTGATATTAAAATTTAACCTTTTTGACCCTACTATAAATTTACAAGAATATATCGCGATTTTTACCATCCCTATTTCATTGTATTTAATCATGCGATATATGTATTTGACATCCACTAAGCCTGAAATAGCAAGGAGAACCGAAAAAGCTTTTTTCGATAAAGGCATAATTCTCGCGGGATTTTTCCTCTTTTTGATCCTTTTTTCCTCTTTTTATTACGATGTATTAGTGGGGTTATTTAGCGGTTAAAGTAATAACAAGTACTTCTTAACCCAATCGTTTTAAATATAGCTATAGAAAACTGATTTTAAATTAATTGGAAAAATCAAGACTATCAAACAATAACATTTAATAAGAGCTAATGAAAATTTTGGGTTAATTTTCCAAAGGAATGATAAATTATAAACATTTTCATCTAATTTCGTAAATTAAGTAATTCTACCTCTTTTCTTCTTTCTTTCACCTTATTATTGGGACAATGCAATTCAGTGAATCTGAGATTTTTGTCAGCGTTTAGTATTATTATTTTTCTTCTGTCAAATTAAGTTGAATAGTTCAATTTTTCATCAAAATTCTTTTCTTATCTAATCCTCATATTTTTAATACGCAGGCAGAAAAAATAAATCCATGATTCCTCTATATAGGGATTTAATTATCGTAATGAAGGGTGTAGTTGAATTATTGTTAAGGCAAATTCCGATCAAATGTCCTCTCTGCGGTAGTTGGATGGTTTCCACAAATGGTACCCGCCCAAGGAAGGATGGAAGGATAAAGGCGTTTATTTGTAAAAAACCGGAGTGCAAAAACGGAGACCGTAAGACTCCGAAGCAATTCATCCTGACTACCTCTTAAGAGTTTAAAAAACAAATCTTTAATAAGCTTGAGAGCCTTTAAAAATACTTACTTAAAGATGGGGCAAAAAGTAAGACATTTGCAAAAAATACAAGGTCTCGCCGTCCCAAATTTCAGCATTGCGTGCTGCTTTTGTAGAATCTCTTGACAAGTTAGAGGAGCTCGATAAACTCGTGAAGGTGCCGCAACCCGACAGGGCAATTTGCATGGACGAGTCATTTTTAAAAATAGAGGACATTCCCATCTATATCATTGTTGCTACGGGATATAAAACCCATAAGATTTTAAGTTTAAAAGTTTCCAAGACTAGAAAGGAAAAAGACCTGCGAGAAGGCTTTGATGAAGCCGAACAAAATACAGAAAAGCCTATCTCTGATGTGATTTCGGATGGTTGGGGTGCCACCCAAACAATAATTGAGAATTTAGGTCGAGAAATTAAGCATATCGTTCATAAACATAAAATGCCTTACAAAAAGGTGGTAGCAAGGCATTATTCTTATACAAAAACCGACCGAATAACCTCTGAAATCGGAATAAAAAATGATGTGTTTAAGAAAAAAGGCAAGCGAGAATTCTATTATACCGTCTCTAAGACGCCGCTTAATCCACCACCATCGAGAAAACATGGAAGACCCCCTGGTTCAAAAAATAAATCAAAGAAAAAGAAGAAATCCGTGAAGAATAAGAGATGTGGGAGGAAAGGGCTCTTTAAAGTGTTCTATAAGAGCCAGTGAGGGTACATGAAAGTTGATCCTTATAGAATGACCATAAAATTCAGCAAAAATATTGATCCTAAGATTGTTGCTACATTAAAAGAGCTTTTTGGACTATTTTTTCGCAAGACCATTCAAAATAATGTTGCAGAGGGTTCAAATAGTGTGATTCAATCGTTATTGAAGTTATGCGGGCCCAAGACGGAATCATCCGTCCAAAAAAAGATACATGCGCTTGTAATTATCAGAAATAAGCCTGAACTCCTATATAAAATACAAATAGAGAGGAATATACGCGGTGATTTTATAATAAAGGATTTAATTTCTCTGGAATTAGCTCGTTTAATGAATTGGGGGTGTGCTTCTTGAGCTAAAATAAAAAGCGGTTAATTTTTAATTTATCTTTCATTTGAAAAATTAACCAAGAAACTGCTTTCAAGAATATTTAAAAATTACACAAGTGAAAAATTAAAAATAGGTATAAAATCATACCATAAAGTTGCGGTCGGTGTTCTTTTATTACTGAAACGATACAGTCTCCCTCTCAGGAATAGCATTTTCTTCTTTTATCACCAAATTTAATGTAATTTACAATTGAAAAAAAAACACCTTCTCATTTAAAAAAAAGTAATCCCTTTTAACCCCACGTAATATAAAAAAAAAACAATAAGACTTATAAGTTTACGAACCTAAAACAATACTTAACATACTATTTAATTAAAAAATTCAATAAAAAAACTATATGTGATTAAAAAATGGAAAAAAAAAATATAGCTCTTATAGTACTTATCGTTGCTTTAGTAGCGTCTGGAGTAGGCAACATCGTCCTTTATGTATTAAGTATTCCAGAAGAAATAACTGTAGACACCAGTAATGCTTATAGAAGATCTACAAGCGCTGGTCCATATACATTAGAAATTGTAGATTCATGGGATAGTGCATCGAATGATGTGCTTGAACAAGTTGTTGAGACCTTATTTTTCTATGATCTATTCGATGAAGATTTGCCTTTGATTAACGAACTTGCTTATTCCTATTGGTGGAGTGATACAACTCATCTCCAGATAGAACTTAGGGAAGGTGTTTTATTCCATGATGGAACCGATTTTAATGCTGCGGCCGCAAAATGGAATTTAGA
>Ga0114919_10001879_pt1 | contig 16905 bp, 16 predicted proteins | sample BlataG_FD_88682 | JGI IMG/M metagenome (GOLD analysis project Ga0114919, IMG submission 88682) | Deep subsurface microbial communities from Black Sea to uncover new lineages of life (NeLLi) - Black_00105 metaG | ecosystem: Environmental > Aquatic > Marine > Oceanic > Sediment | place: Atlantic... | reverse complement strand
TTGACCGCATTTTTGAGCCTTTCTTTACCACAAAAGAAGTCGGAAAAGCAACTGGTATGGGACTTTCAGTTGTGTATGGTATTGTTAAGCAGCACGAGGGGTGGGTCAATGTGGAAAGTTCCCCGGGAAAGGGGTCTATCTTCAGGATATGCTTGCCAGCAGTGTCAGGGGAACCAGAGGAGAAACAGAAAGAGGGTGTTTCCTTAGAAGAGGTTAAAGGTAAGGGAGAGCGGATTCTCCTGGTGGAGGATGAGGAATCCGTAAGGGCCCTCACTAAAAGGGTACTCTCTAAGAACGGGTATGTCGTATTTACTGCGACGAATGTGCAGGAGGCACTGGATATTTTCAAAAAAGAAAAAGGGAATTTTGACCTAATTTTTAGTGACATAATCCTACCTGATGGAAGAGGACCTGAACTATTGGAAGAGATTCTTAAGCTAAAACCTAAAATCAGTGTTCTCTTCACCAGTGGGTATAGTGACGAAAAATTAGACTGGAGTACCATTCGTGAAGGAGATTACCCTTATCTCCAGAAGCCGTATTCATTGTCCGCCCTGCTTAGAGTGGTGAGAGATGCCCTGAAAGTAAAAGGGGCGTAACATTAAGATAAAAACTCGTTACATTCCTTATATACTCACTCTTCTACCTGTCCATATCCATACGGATCCTTTGGACGGATTCCATATCCACAAAAGTGGTTTTTTAAAAATTTAGTTGCAAATTTTTCTTGACAAAATGTAAATTTTGTGATATAATATACTATTGTGAAAATTACATAAAAGATATAAGACAAGAGACATAAGACTTAATACAGAAGACATAAGACAAAGAGATAAAGAAATCTCTTCCCTGTCTGACGGCAGGCAGGAGTTCCCTGTTGAAAAAAGAAATTGACAGGGATTGGAAGAGAGAATAGTGGTTTGAATCAATGTAATCAGGTATAATGGACGTTATACCAAGGAGGTAGTTATGAATATACAGCCAATTGGTAGAAGGGTGCTCGTTGAGCGTCTGGAACCAGAAGAGATAAAAAAAGGGGGGATAATAATCCCTGATACAGCAAAGGAAAAGCCTCAGCAGGCTAAAGTAATCGCAGTTGCTAAACCGGGTAAGGATGAAGAACCGATGCAGGTAAAGAAAGGAGATAAGATATTATTTAGCAAATATGCAGGCGCAGAGATTGAGATGGATGGCAAGGAGTATCTTATGATGCAGGAAGATGATATTCTCGGTATAATAAAAGAATAATTATGAAGCCACAGATTACACAGATTTATTAAATCCATAAAAATTCGTGCAATCCGTATGTGTGAAATCAGTGGCTAAGAAGGAGGTAAAATTATGGCAGCGAAAGAGATAATTTATAGTGAGGAGGCGAGGGCAAAGATAAGGAATGGTGTTGAAAAATTGACAAATGCGGTTAAGGCAACACTGGGCCCAAAAGGAAGAAATGTAGGTCTGGAGAAGAAGTTTGGTGCCCCGACAGTTACAAAAGACGGTGTTACTGTTGCCAAGGAGATAGAACTTGAAGATCCGTTTGAGAATATGGCGGCACAGATGGTGCGTGAGGTAGCTTCAAAGACATCCGATGTAGCTGGAGATGGAACCACAACCGCCACCGTGCTCACATGGTCAATATATAAAGAGGGAATAAAGAATGTTGTTGCTGGAGCAAATCCAATGGCATTAAAGAGGGGTATAGAAAAGGCAGTAGAAAAGGTTGTAGAAGAACTGAAAGAGATATCTACCCCTGCATCTGGAAGGACTGAAATTGCTCAGGTCGGTAGGATCTCAGCAAACAACGATGAGGAGATAGGGAATATAATTGCAGATGCTATGGATAGGGCAGGTAAAGATGGTGTTATCACAGTTGAAGAGGGAAAAGGTGTTGGATTTGAGCTTGAGCTTGTTGAAGGTATGCAGTTTGATAGAGGTTATATATCTCCTTATTTTGTGACAAATCCTGAGAAGATGGAGGCAGTTCTTGAAGAACCGTATATCCTTATACACGACAAGAAGATCTCAGCAATGAAGGATTTCTTGCCAGTATTAGAAAAGATAGCACAATCGGGCAAACCAATGCTCATAATAACAGAGGATTTAGAAGGAGAAGCACTTGCTACGCTGGTCGTCAACAAGATCAGAGGAACACTTCAGTGCTGTGCGGTGAAGGCACCGGGATACGGTGATAGGAGAAAGGAGATGCTGGAAGATATTGCAGTCCTTACAGGTGGAAAGGTCATCTCTGAAGAGAAGGGAATGAAACTTGAGGCAACAAGGGTGGAGGATCTTGGAAAGGCAAAAAAGATAAGGATTGACAAAGAGAATACAACCATAGTGGAAGGACTGGGTTCAAAGGCAGATATACAGGCAAGGATGTCTCAGATAAAGTTGCAGATAGAAGAGACGAAGTCTGATTATGATAAAGAAAAACTTCAGGAGAGGCTCGCCAGACTCGCTGGTGGTGTTGCAGTGATAAATGTTGGTGCAGCTACAGAGGTTGAAATGAAAGAGAAAAAGGCAAGAGTTGAGGATGCACTCCATGCAACCAAGGCAGCAGTGGAGGAAGGCACTGTCCCTGGTGGAGGGGTGGCATATTTGAGATGTATTCCAAAACTTGAAGAGTTGAAGTGTGAGGGTGACGAGGCGATAGGAGTGAATATTGTGAAACGCGCACTTGAGGAACCTGCGAGGCAGCTGATTGCAAACGCCGGGGAGGAGCCATCTGTGATACTGAATAGAATAAGGGAAGATAAAAACAAGAACTTCGGATTTGATGTTGAGAAGTGCGAGTTCACTGATATGGTCAAGGGAGGAATTATAGACCCCACAAAGGTGACGAGGATTGCCCTGCAGAATGCAGCGTCTGTTGCCTCACTCCTCGTTACAACAGAGGCTATGGTGGCCGAAAAGAAAGAAAAGGAACAGGCACCGCCTGCAATGCCCCCTGGTGGTATGGGTGGATACGGATATTAAGGATATACTATTCGGTGGGTAACTATAGAGGGAGGTTGGATTATGCCTACTTATGAGTATGAATGCACTCGCTGTGGACACAGGTTTGAGCGATTCCAGGGGATAAATGAAAAGGTAGAGATTCTTTGTCCTTTGTGTAGCGAGAAGGCGAGAAGATGTATTACAAGTGTAAGCGGTTTTATATTGAAGGGGTCAGGCTTCTACCAGACCGATTATAAAAATAAGAAAGAGAAAAAGAGAACAGAGGAAGAGAAAAAGTAGGTAATTTGGTTTTCAATATGTAATGTTTGTATATTTACCTGGCTCCAGAACAAGACTATGGTTATATGCGCATAGGATACTTAAGACAAGGGAAATAGATATTCCTGTTATTTCTGTTGGAAATATAAATCTTGGGGGGTCTGGGAAGACCCCCTTTACTATATATCTATACAATCTCATACAGAAACCTGCCTGCGTATTGAAGAGGCCCTACAGGGATGAGACACTTCTCTATGGGAGGTATAATATCCCCGTATTCGAAGGAAAGAATCGCCTGGACTTTATCCTCCATGCAAAAGAGTTAGGATATGAGGCAGTCCTACTGGACGACGGCTTCCAATACCTGAGAATACAGAAAGCACTTGATATTGTGCTTATAAACGCAAGAAAAGGTGTAAGTGGGTTTCTGAGAGAGCCTCCCTCAGGTCTCAAAAGGAGTGACATAGTTGTGATAACAAGCCCGACAGAGGGATTTGATACGAGCAGATTGAAACATAGTTTATCAAAGCTGGTCAAAGACAAACCTATTATTGAGGCATTTTATAAGCCCGTTTCATTTGTTGATACAAGGGGTGATGAAAAGTCTATCTCATATTTTGCGGGAGAGAATGTTATACTTCTGTCAGCAATAGCAGACCCTATCTCATTTGGATACACTGCAAGAGATGCTGGGGTAAGACCCTTCTTTCATATAAGATATATAGACCATCACGAATATAATTTAAAAGATATTATAAAAATCAAAAAGAGGGCTCATCTTCCCATAATAACCACTGAAAAAGATATGGTGAAACTCGAGAGATTGCATCCTGATATTGATATATACGCATTAAAGATTAGATTAGAACTAAAGGAGCAAGAGGTGCTTGCTGAGAAGATTCAGGCTATGTTCTGAATTTTTCAATTTCAAGGTGTTTTTGAATTTTTAGGTAATTATATATGTTATATAAAGACGCTGGCGTAGATATAGAAAAAAAGGAATCCCTACTTTCGTATGTAAAGAAGTTTTCGGGTGAGATAGGTAGATTTGGAGGAAGGTTTCCACTTGGCAAAAAAACGCTTGTTGCATCTGTTGACGGCGTTGGCACCAAACTGCTTATCGCCATTTCGCTTCAAAAACATGATACGGTTGGAGAGGACCTTGTAAATCACTGTGTAGATGATATACTCTGTGAAGGGGCAACACCACTCTTCTTCATGGATTATATAGGTATAGGTAGACTGAATGAGGCAATATTTGAGGGTTTGATTTCCGGGATAGTAAATGGCTGCAAGAAGAATGACATTATTCTTCTCGGAGGAGAGACCGCTGAACTCCCTTCTTTCTATACAGGCAACAGATACGACCTCGTTGGGTTTATTGTTGGTATGACGGATGAGAGAATGGAAAGAGATGATATAAGAGAAGGCGATGTGCTTGTAGGATTGCCTTCAAATGGACTTCATACCAATGGCTATTCACTGGTGAGAAAGATCATTGAGGAGAAAAAGCTATCTCTTGATAAATATATACCCGAGGTTGGTCATACCTTGGGGGAGGAGCTTCTGAAGGTGCATCGCTCGTACCTCGACTTACTATCTCCTTTTCCTCCTTTTTCATCCTCCTCTCTCCCACCCATAAAGGGAGTAGCGCATATAACAGGTGGCAGTTTTTATGGCAATATACCAAGAATTATTCCCAAAGGATACGGAGTTGTTGTAAAGAAGAATAGTTGGGATGTTCCATACATATTCAAATTTATAAAAGAGATGGGCAAGGTGCCCGAAGATGAGATGTACAGGATATTTAATATGGGAGTAGGTATGGTATTGATTATAGGTAAAAACAAAGTGGATATCGCATTAAATACGCTCGGAGAGGGCTTTAGAATAGGTGAGATTACAAGGAAGAAAGGCCTGGTTTTGGCATTTTAATTTTAGTATTGACTTATACATTTTTTTGTGGTATAATATTTTATGGTTTGCAAAGAGAGAGTTAAGGTTATAAATTCTCTTGGGCTCCACGCTCGTCCTGCCTCTATGCTTGTGCAGGTTGCAAGCAGATATAATTCTGATATCACACTGTCCAGAGACGAAATGAAGGTTAATGCAAAGAGTATTATGGGGGTGATGATGCTTGCTGCTGAAAAAGGAACAGAGGTTGAGATAGAGGCAGCGGGAGATGATGCTAAAGAGGCGGTGGCTGGTGTCAAGGAGCTTTTTATCCGTAAATTTGATGAAGAATGAAGAGAAAGAGAAATAAGATATTACGAGGTATACCTGCATCTCCGGGAATTTCACTTGAAAGGGTGTTACTCCTTGAAGGAGAGCATAGTCTCGTTATGGAGTATGGTGTAACTGATATTGAAAAAGAGGTGGAGAAGTTCAAGAGGGCAGTGAAGCGTACAAAAGAAGAGATTATCGCTATTAAGGATAAGCTTGAAGAGGTGACCGATCCATACAGCGCGAAGATATTTGATGCACAGCTTCTCTTTCTTGAAGACAGAATTATAATCCAGAGGATCATACATAATATAAAGAGAAACAAGAGAAACGCTGAGTATGTGTTTGAGCGGACTGTGCGGGATATGGCTTCGTCTCTGGATAGGGAGAAGAGTGTATTCTTCAAGGATAAGTGGGGAGAGTTGGGTGATGTTGTATCAAGGGTCATCAGAAATATCAGGGGGAAGAGTTCAGCAGTTTATGAGGAGATAACGGAGGAGTGTGATATTATTGCCCACTATATCCCAGCTTCTAATATGGCACTGTTACCGAGAAAACGGGTCAAGGGTATTGTAACAGAAATGGGTGGCAAGACTTCGCATACGAGTATAGTTGCAAGGGCATTTGGCATTCCGGCAGTGGTAGGCGTACAGGATGTATTGAAATATGCAAGTGATGGAGATTTCGTTATTGTAGATGGCACAAGAGGGATTGTGGTCATAAATCCGGATGAATCTACCCTGAAGACCTACGAGGAAAGAAATCGTAGATACACAGATTATATGAATGGACTTGTGAACCTGTCAGACATTTCGCCGACAACAATAGATGGCCATACGATTGAACTCTCGGCAAATATTGAGTTGCCCATAGAGATTGAATCCGCTCGGAACCATGGAGCGAGAGGCATTGGACTTTTCAGGACAGAATTTTTGTTTATGGATGCAATTCCAACTGAAGACGAGCAGTTCAAGGTATATAAATATTGTGCAGAAGCAATAAAACCCGATTCAGTGATAATAAGGACCGTTGATATTGGCGGTGATAAACTCTTGCAGGATGCATCACTCAGTGACGCAAATCCGTTTCTGGGATGGAGAGCGATAAGGGTATGTATGAAAGAGAAAAAAATATTGGAGACACAGCTGAGGGCAATATTAAGAGCCTCTGTTTATGGTAATATAAAGATTATGTTTCCTCTCGTATCAGCAATGGAGGAGATAAAATTCCTAAAAGGTATATTTAAAAAAACGCAGAAAGGATTGAAGAAAGAGGGTATACGATATGACGAGCGTATAGAAGTTGGTATTATGGTAGAGGTTCCATCTGCTGCAATTCTTGCAGAGGATTTTGCAAAAGAGGTCAACTTTTTCTCTATAGGTTCAAATGACCTCACACAGTACACCCTTGCCTGTGATAGGGGGAATCCAAGGGTAGCAAATATCTTCAAGCCCTTACATCCTGCCGTCTTAAGACTTATCAAGAGCACGGTGGACGCGGGTCACTTGCAGGATATATGGGTGGGACTTTGCGGAGAATTGGGCAGTGAGACGATTGCAATACCTGTCCTTCTTGGCTTAGGGCTTGACGAGTTATCTGTATGTCCTGCATCAGTGCCAGAAGTGAAGAGCGTGATAAGGCATCTCACTATGGCGGAGTGCCATGAGATAGCATCAAAGGTGCTTTCTATGTCTTCTGCCGGGGAGGTAGAGGGGTATCTCACCTCAATAATCAAGGAAAAATTTGTAGGAATAGAGGATATCCTGTTGGGTATGTGATTTGGAGAGTTCTGTCTTGAAGTTAATTAGTTCTCGGTAAAAAAGGTATCCACAGGATCCGTATGGATAAGCAAGGAGAAATGGAGAAGGCAAGAAAGAGAGAGAGATTTATGGGTGTAGATAAGCAGAATATGAAAAGAGTCCTGAAAGATTTTCCGCAACAGGTTATGGATGCGATACGGATAGGTGAAGAGGCAAAAATTTCCCGTCTTAATTTTAACAGCATCGTATTCTGCGGTATGGGCGGTTCTGCTATTGGCGGAGATATAATGGCGAGCCTTGTTAAATCCGTTCCTGTTTCGGTCCTTCGGTCTTACGATATACCAGAATGGGTTGGAGAAGATACCCTTGCATTTGTGGTTTCTTATTCGGGTTATACCGAGGAAACCCTCTCTGCGTATAAAAAGCTCAAAAAAAGTGGAGCAGACATAATTTGTATAACGTCCGGTGGCAATCTTACAGAGGATAAACCCCCTTTAATCGTAAGGATTCCGTCTGGTTTCCAGCCACGATGTGCAATCGGGTATCTATTTTTTCCGGCATTTATGGTGTTACGAAGATTGAGTGTAGTAGATTTCGACATAGACGAGTTATTGAGTAAACTAACCGATATAAGTAGGAATCAGGATAATGAGGATAGTGTTGCGTTCACTCTTGCATCAAAATTACTGGGTAGATTTCCTATTATATATGCAGCATCGCCACTTGAACCTGTTGCAAGAAGGTGGCAGGCACAATTTAATGAGAATTCCAAGGTGCTTGCACACATAAATATCTTCCCAGAACTCAACCATAACGAGATAGTGGGATTTGGAAATCCGGAGATAGATAATCTGGTCATAATTTTGAAGGACAAAGATTATAGTCCAAGAATAGATAAGAGAATAGAGATAACGAAGGAGATTATCTTTCCTTATACATCAGGCATAGAGGAAGTTTATACGGAGGGAGATTCACTGCTTACAAGACTCTTCTTCCTTATGTATATTGGTGACTGGACAAGTTACCATCTTGCAATAAAGAGAGGTGTTGATCCAACACCCGTAGAGAGAATAAAATACCTGAAGAAGCAATTGGACGCAGATTAACGCAGATGAACACAGATAAATTAAAAGAAAAACTCTTTGAAATAAAAAATCAGTGTAATCAGCGTAAATCTGCGTCCCCAAAAACGGGATATGAAACTCATACTTCCAATAGCGGGTGAGGGAACAAGACTGAGACCCCATACGTATACCGTCCCAAAGGCACTAATTCAGGTGGGAGGGAAAGCCATAATCGCTCATATCCTTGATGGTATACTCTCGTCTGTTGCAATAGAAGAAGTTGTATTTATAGTTGGGAGACTTGGAGAGAAAGTAGAGAATTATATCAATAAGCACTACAATATAAAGGCCACATACATTGAGCAGACTGAACGTCTGGGTCTTGGACATGCAGTGTTCCTTGCAAAGGATAGATTTAAGAGATGGGACCCCGCACTTATAGTTTACGGGGATACTATATTCAATGTTAACTTAAAGAAGGCAATAGGAGAGGTTGATGGATGTATTGGAGTTAAAGAAGTAAAAGACCCGAGAAGATTTGGTGTCGCAGAGGTAAAAAATGGGGTTATACAAAGGCTCATTGAGAAGCCCCAGAATCCAGCGTCCAATCTTGCAGTAGTTGGAGTAAATTATATAAAAAACACAAAACTTCTCTTCGCCTTACTGGAACAGATGATTAAAAAAGGTAAGAAGACAAAGGGGGAGTTTCAGCTCACCGATGTCTTTCAGCTTATGATAGAGGAGGGTGCAAGACTTGAAACCTTCATGGTGGATGAGTGGTATGACTGCGGCAAGCCCGAGACATTGCTTCTTACAAATAGATATATATTAGAGAAAAACGGGTATTATGAAGAACAGGAGGATACAGTAATTCTACCTCCTGTATATATACACCCGAGTGCAAAGGTGACGAGATCGGTAATAGGACCCTATGTATCTATATCTGAGAATGCCCACATCGTCTCTTCAATTATCAAGGATTCCATAATAGGAGAGGGTGCATATATAGAGGGATATGTTCTTGCCTCATCAGTAATAGGAGAACACGCAATCTGTAAAGGAACATTCAAACATCTGAATGTTGGAGATTCATCAAGTGTGAAAATAACGTAGTCATATTAAATATCAAAAATCAAAATGCAAAAATCCAGGAAGAAAGACCATAGACAGAAGACCACAGACTGCAGACCACAGACTGCCGATCACTGATTACCGATAACCAAGACTTTGTGGTAGGGGATTTACCACGAAGACACCAGGGAATTATTTAGTTATTTTCTACATTAAATTACTCTCTTTTGTGTTATTAGTCCCTCGTGGTTGTGCCTCTATTTGCTTTTTGATATTTCATATTTGATTTTACTATGAGGGGGATTTTATGTCAAATCATCGCTTTTTTACATCAGAGTCGGTTACAGAGGGGCATCCAGATAAAATTTGTGACCAGATATCCGATGCTATTCTTGATGAAATAATAAGAGAGGACAAAACCGCAAGGGTTGCCTGTGAGACATTTGTCTCCGTGGGTCTTGTAGTTGTCGGGGGTGAAATAACTACACGGGTTTATGTTGATGTAAATAAACTCGCAAGGGATGTCATAAAGGAGATAGGTTACACAGATCTAAATTATGGATTTCATTACGGAACCTGTGCGGTGGTGAACACAATAGGAAGACAGTCACCTGATATTGCACAGGGAGTTGATACAGGTGGTGCAGGCGATCAGGGACTTATGGTGGGATATGCCTGTAAGGAAACTCCAGAACTTATGCCTATGCCTATAATCCTTGCGCATAAGCTTGTGAGGCAACTTGCCTATGTAAGGAAGGAAAAAATAATTCCCTGGCTTGGCCCAGATGGTAAATCGCAGGTGACAGTTGAATATATTGATGGTGTACCCAGAAGGATTGAGACAGTAGTTGTGGTATCTCAACATATCGAGGCTGTTCTTGATTCATCCGGGAGATATATGACAGAAGATGCAAAGAATGAAATCATAGAAAAGGTTATAAAAAATGCCATTCCTCAAGAACTTATAGACAAAAGAACAAAGGTATTTGTGAATCCAACAGGCAAGTTTGTTATAGGTGGACCACAGTGTGATACGGGAATGACAGGGAGAAAGATAATAGTTGATACATATGGTGGTCTTGCACTCCATGGTGGGGGAGCATTTTCGGGTAAGGACCCGACAAAAGTTGACAGATCTGCATCGTATATGGCGAGATACATTGCAAAAAATATTGTTGCAGCGGATTTTGCTGAAAGATGCGAGATTTTGTTCGCCTATGCCATAGGGGTTGCAGAGCCAGTATCTGTTACGATAAGCACATTTGGAACAGGGAAAATTCCTGATGAAGATATCCTGAAGCGCGTGAAGATGGTTTTTCCGCTTACACCGAAAGGCATAATAGAAAAGTTAGATCTCTTGAAGCCCATATACTACAAAACTGCCTGCTATGGCCACTTTGGGAGAGAGGAAGAAGGATTCACCTGGGAAAAGAAGGATATGGTGGATGTCCTGAAACGTAAAATGTAAGCCACAGATTACACAGATTCTCAGACACAGATTACACAGATAGTATTAAATCCGTGGCTCGTTCTAACTTTTTGCATTTTGATATTTGATTTTTTATTTGAGGAGAGGCTTATGAAAAGGATTCTTTCGTTTGAATTTTTCATAATAGTAGTTATAGCAGGTCTGGTTGCTTGGGTGGCTATACAGAATTATACAGAGAAAGAGGTATCACTTGAAGATAGACTTATTGAGAATATAAAGATGGTAAGTGAGGCGTTGGATAAATACAAAAAGCTGTCGGGTGGAATTTTACCGTCCCGTCTTGACTTGCCAGTTTCGATCCTCACAGGAGACATACTTTCTGGTAAGTCCGTAACAGGCAAACTTGACCCTGCAAGGGGATTGGATATACAGGAGGACACGATATCCCTTCTATATGGAAAAGGATTTGAAAATCCATACAACCCAAAGGCAATTGCAGTTATGACAGTGAAGGATTCCCTTGAGTCCAAGCAACCAGGTATTGTTTACTATATTCCCGAAGGTATAATGGGCGAAAGATGTATGAAGTGTAGATTGGTTGGCAGTGTTAGACAGGGTTTTCTGGAATTTGAACTACGCAACTACAGCGAGCAGTTCTAAGTTGGAAGAGATTTCTTTTTTTCAACAGGGAAGAGGTTGGAAGAAGAAAATTGCTTTTTTGAGGAAATAGGAGGAGGAGTTGAAAACAAAAGAAGGTAGATTTTCTACAAAGAAGGGTATAATAGTGAGAAAGATACTCCATCTAACAACTGTACTGGCACCTATCTATTATATATCCGGTAGTAAAGCGAGCTTGATACGAGTTCTCTTCCCACTCACGGGTATCTTTATAATTGCCGAGGTTGTAAGGTGGTATGTGAGACCAGCCAGACAGATATTTTTAAGAATATTCGGGAGCATGCTGTGGAAGGACGAAGAAAAGGGATTTACTGCTGCCACAAGATGGTTTATTGCAGCCTCCATAGTATGCGGTTATTTTCCAAAAGATATTGCGATACTAACACTTTTTTTTGTTGCTATATCTGATACAGCTGCTTATACCGTTGGGCGGTTTTTTGGAAAAAAGGAAATTGTAAAAGGAAAGACCCTCGGCGGAGCGTTCATATTCCTTATTACAGCACTCGTAATTGCTTTCTTCTCTCCACTTCCAAAAAGCATATCTATTACAGGTGCGGTTATTGCCACAGGGGTTGAACTTATCCCAAGATACGATGATAATCTGTCAATACCCCTTATAACAGGTATCATTTTGTGGGTAATGGCCTGGGCGATAGGAGTGCCTGGCTAAGGATTCTGTAGCTCAAAGCTTTAGCTTTGGCTATCAACCCTAATTGCAAAAACATAATGTAGGGCAAACCCACCGCCTGTGGGGGGTAAACTTTAGAGTTGCTTTCTATACGGTTGGCGGGGAGAGTCTCTCAACGGCTCGCGCAATCCTGCCAGTGACATCAAGAACCGAGAGAATTTTTTGGGGTTGTGTATCTTTTAGACTTACATTACGCTTCAGAAGAGTTATATTTTCACCACCTATAACTATACCCTCTCTGAGGAAGTCCTTAAGGGCAGTGAGATCATCCCGGGATATTGAGAGAATGAGGGATTTTGCCCTTTCAGGGCTGGAAGAGGTTACTGTAAACCGCTCGTCTATTTCACTCACGCCAGTTTTTATACCCTCCTTTTGTTGCATACGTCCTTTTGCATATATCTTTACAGAAAGTTGTGAGGATATTTTCATAGTGATTCTCATATTTACCTTCTGCTCATTCTTTTTTCGCACAAACGATATATTTATCCCGTGATTTCCGTAGTTACCTTTAAAAGAGGGGAGCTTGTTCTCCGTCATATATACATCACCGGGTATATATTTCCTCAACTCCAGAAGGTCTTCCCTTGCCTTTCTCATCAGCCTCTTGAAATTCCCCTTTACTATAAGTGGAACAATAATAAAAAGCAGAAAGGGAATCAGAACATTAAGAATGGTAGTCCATATCTCTTTAAAATTTTTCATAATGTCAATCATCAACAGGTAATAGTCATTAGTCAATTGTAATTAGTCATTAGTCAATCGTCAATTGTCTACGCCCTTGGGTGTGCCTGTTTATATATCTTTTTCAGCCTCTCAGGTGTGATATGCGTGTATATCTGTGTTGTGGATATTGAGGAGTGCCCGAGAAGTTCCTGAACTGTTCGAAGGTCGCATCCTCTGTCGAGGAGATGGGTGGCAAATGTGTGTCTGAGGGTATGAGGAGATGAGTGTGTAACATCCGCCACAGCCCTTATATACTTTCCAACTATCCTTTGGAGACTTCTCTGTGAAAGCCTCTTTCCAAACTTGTTGAGTAAAAGGGATGTATTCTTATTCCTTGAGGGTGAAAGATAATCTCGAATGGCATCTTTTGCCTTTCTTGTGAGTGGAAGGATCCTCTCCTTCCTCCCTTTTCCCATCACCCTGACCGTCTCATTTGCAAAATCTACGTCCTTTGTATTCAATGAACAGATTTCACTCGCCCTCATCCCTGTACCATAGATGACTTCGATAATCACCCTGTCTCGTTTGGATAGGTTGTCATCAAGCAGTTTATTCATTTCCTCAATGGAGAGAAAGGATGGGAGTTTGCGTTTTGGTTTTGGGTATTTTATGTCCACAGCAGGGTTTATATTGACTATGTTCTCCCGTAAGAGGAACTTAAAGAAGGATTTAAGCGACGAGGTCTTCCTCGATATTGAACTGCGTTCATATCCATATCTTGCAAGGCTTCCGAGAAAATCCCGCACATTCCTTCTTGATATTCTCCTTACATTGGTAATCTTAGCGAACTCTCCCAGCCAATCTGCAAATTCTGTGAGGTCATTTCTATACGCCCGCAGGGTATGTTCCGATACATCTCTCTCATTCTTCAGGGAATAGAGGAATCTATTTACATAGGTTAAAATAGACATAGAATATTAGGCAATCGTCAATAGACATTATGTATTGGTCATTAGTCATTGGTCTTTTGTCTGTGGTCTTACTTATGGGTAAATTCTGTCTATGGTTCTGGGGAACGGTATTGTCTCTCTTACATGATGGACACCGCATATCCATGCAACTGTCCTTTCGAGCCCAAGACCAAAACCTGCATGGGGACAGGTTCCATATCTTCTAAGGTCAAGGTACCACTCATAGTGCTTTCTCGGCAGGTTATACTCGTCTATTCTCTCTTCAAGTTTGGCGAGGTCATCCTCCCTCTGTCCTCCTCCTATGATTTCCCCGTATCCTTCTGGCGCAAGCATGTCAAAATTCAAGGCGATTCTGTCATCCTGAGGGTTTCTTTTCATATAGAATGCCTTTATCTCGTGAGGGTAACCAGTTACAAGGATGGGTTTTTCAAACATATTTGAAAGTTTGGTCTCTTCTGGAGCGCCAAAATCACCTCCCCAATCCATACCTACAAGATTCACTGCCTCGGTATATGTGATACTCTCAAAAGGGTTTTTTATTTTTTTAAGTGGTTTTGTATCCCTTCCAAGGATTTCCAATTCCAGACTATTCTTTTCAAGAACAGAAACCACAATATATTCAACAAGTCCTTCCGCAAGTTTCATAACATCTTCAAGTGTTGCATATGCCATCTCTGGTTCCACCTGCCAGAACTCTGTCAGATGCCTTCTTGTCTTTGACTTTTCTGCCCTGAAAGAGGGTCCGAAACAGTAAACCCTGCCAAGCGCCATACATCCCGCTTCCATATACAACTGTCCGGATTGGGATAGATATGCCTTTGTATCAAAATAGGGAACCTCAAAGAGAGTGGTTGTACCCTCGCAGGCAGATGGGGTGAGTAGTGGTGCATCAAGTCTTACAAATCCTCTTGAATCAAAGAAATCACAGATTGCCTTTATACAGGTTGACCTTATTGTCATTACTGCGGATGGTTTTCTTGAACGAATCCACAGGTGCCTGCGCTTCATAAGAAACTCTATGCCGTGTTCTTTCGGTGATATGGGGTAATCCTCCGCAAAGGAGACAACATCAATATTTTCAAAGGACAGTTCATAACCTCCCGGAGCCCTTTCATCCTTATATGCCCTACCTGTAATAATAACTGAGGATTCATATGGTATGGTATCACAAAGCCCGAATACATCTTCTGAAACCTTACCCTGTGATACTACAACCTGTACAATCCCCGTTCCATCCCTTATCAGTAGGAATACAATCTTACCACTGGAGCGTCGGTTGTATACCCATCCCTTGATGGTAACCTCTTCTCCCTCATATTTATACAGATCTTTTATGTAGCACATATGCCTGGTTGACTATAATGAGCTTTATTTTCTCTTTGGATTCCAGTTTTCAGGGTATGTAAGTTCGTAGTAACCGAGCCCGTGCATATCGTAGAATACAAATTTCTCGTTTGTTGCATAGTAATACCATACCTCATACGCCCAGGAATCCAGTTCAAACGGATGCCTTTCTATCTCATCAGGTCTTCCCATAACCAGCCACACCCTTCCCATATCCGTTTGCCAACCCCCGAGATACCTGTCCGCGTATTCTATTCTTGCTATATACTCGTCTTCCAGTTCGTTCTTCGCTGTTTTAGGAGTGGGGTCTCTTATCTTCCAGAATGCTCGCCACACACTGTCTCTATCCTCAGGACTTGCCAAAAGAAGCGTATCCAGTTCAGCGTTATTATTTGTCAGATATGCCAGTGCCTTAACCCTGTTTTTATACAATTTTTCATTCGTAAACACTGTTCTTGCAATAAAGAGGGTATCCATTCTTATGAATCTTTCCTCTCCGCTTTGAAGGATTGCAGATACAAAGGCGCTCTTACCAGATAATGTGTCCAATGTAGGTTCTATCCTGATGGGAGTTATGCCGGGAGTGATGTCAGTGCTATCCGTGTAATTCTCAAGGGTGAAATACAATATTGCGTCTCTATCAGAGTATGCCTCAAAACAGTATGAAATTCCATTGATGTTGGTGACAGTATTACCGCTGATCAACCTTTCGTATTTTCTAGGTATCATACTTGATATCGAAAAGGCAGATAGAGTATCTATAGAAATTGTGCTTTCTTCCGTCGTGCTCTTTTGCGAGTTCAAGTCAGAGACAATAACGGTCATCTCGTACCTACCAGACAATATATTCACCCCGACTGTATCAAAGAATGTTCTGCTTGTCCCATATTCCAATCCTCTACACTTTCTTATCCACACGTCTCCTTTCTCCTTGTTTTCTTTCTTTAATGTGACGGACACGGAATATGCAGCAGTGAAAGTTTCACCCTCCTTTATGAATGTAAGCCCTCCACTCTCTGTCTCAAGAAATACACGGAGTTCCAATCCCCTATCGCCCTTGAAAATCCCGGGAGTATATACAAAATCAATACCGGGAAGGGTAAGCACTGTTAGAAGTATCGTGAAAAACGCATGCATGTACTATTATTAACGTAACTTCAGCTCTGCTGTAAACTCACTGTATTCTCTAAATAATGATTTAATCCCAAAGCTTTTATAATCACCTACTTTAATTATAGCACATTTTTCCCGGAATTGCAAGAATTTTTTTGGAAAAAACCGAAGACGAGATAGTGGTAAGAGGTGTTTTGTATAAAGAGGAGGGTGTCAAACAGTAAGGAGATTTGCAATAAACTGAACTCCAAAGATGCTGCCTGCAAGTCCTGCTATTATTAGAAACAGGATAATCAACTTTCCCCAGTCCTGTGCTTTTATGCTGCCAAGAAGCACAGGCTCTTTTGAGAGATAGGCAGATGCGGCATACAATTCTTCACCTATAATTGTATAGTCGCATGCAGTGACAAAGAATGGCAACTGCGTTACTGAATCAGTGCCTGCTATCTGAACTGCACCCGTCATATTTCCTGTCTCTGCCAAAAGGAGTGACTCTGCCCAGAACATCCCCAAAAAAAGGTTTGTTGCTGGTTTTTCCCTCATCATTATTCCATCAACGGCAGCAGCGTAGGCAAACTGACTATCTGTAACAAAAAATACATTATCCTCATTAAAGGCATCCGGCCGACCTGCCTCCATATACCCCTCTTTTGTGACCTGTCTCGTAACCATATATACGATTGGG
>Ga0114919_10001878_pt1 | contig 16908 bp, 11 predicted proteins | sample BlataG_FD_88682 | JGI IMG/M metagenome (GOLD analysis project Ga0114919, IMG submission 88682) | Deep subsurface microbial communities from Black Sea to uncover new lineages of life (NeLLi) - Black_00105 metaG | ecosystem: Environmental > Aquatic > Marine > Oceanic > Sediment | place: Atlantic... | reverse complement strand
TAGAGCATTTTAAGATATGATGTACTGGTTTAGACCGTTATGAGGATGTCGCTTACAAAGAAGATTATACAGCCATATTGAAATATTGTCAATAACTCTGATGCCACCAGCCGAAACCGCAATAGGCATAAGCCGGACACGAAAACTTAAAATGCTCTAAACATCGCAAGCCTTCACGGCCTGCACGAGCGATTTCATCGGATCCCGCGTAGGTGTGTACTCGTGGGCAACATAGCCCTGATAGCCGCTCTCGACAATTGCCCTCATTACTGCGGGATAATAAATCTCCTGGTTCTCATCGAGTTCATGACGACCGGGAACGCCGGCGGTATGGAAATGACCGATGAAATCGATGTTCTTGCGGATTGTGGCTATGAGGTCACCCTCCATGATCTGCATGTGGTAAATGTCGTACAACATCTTGAAACGCGGCGAGTTTACGCGCCGGCATAACTCGAAGCCCCACGCGGATTTATCGCACATGTACCCAGGATGATTAACTTTGCTGTTGAGCAGTTCCATGCAGATGGTCACATCGTGATCCTCGGCGATATTGACTGCCTCCTTGAGGATGGTATGGCAATTATCCATTCCCTCCTCGTCGCTAATTCCCTTGCGGTCGCCGGCCATACAGATTACGTTAGGCCACTTATACTCGGCTGCTGCTTTGATGTTCTTTCTGAAATCTTCGAGGAATTTAGGATGCATCGATTTATCATTAAGGCCTTTCTTAATCGAGCCGGCGCCCGGTACCATTGTCGCTACAAGATCGTGTTTCTTGAGCGTGGGCCAGTCATTCTGGCGCACCAGGTCCCTGCCAGCCAGCCCCATCTCTACGAGAAGTGTTGCCGTTTGTTCCGCATCCAAGCCGATCCCTCGCAAACAGCCGCTACAGATAGACTGTTTGATACGTCCATTCTTCACGACTCTTTTGGTTTGGCCTCCCTCAACTCGGGGCAATCCCGCCAACACAGACGAGGCACCGACAAACCCTGTCGCGATTGTGAGAAGGTCGCGACGTGTAACAGAGCTGTGGTCGGCAGGCTTTTGCATATCCAAACACCTGTAAATACGATTCATTTTATATCCCTTTCCACCATTAAGCTTTTACAAAAATGGACACCACCGCCGTGGACGAGCACTGCGTCATGACTACTCATGCACTTGGATAATCCGAAGTTCTCCAGCTTGGTATTTGCCAATGCAATAACGCATCCTATCATTTGGATCATCGGGAGTCAACAAACTTTCGGACCAAAATCCACTGTTCTCAGTCGTCTTGACGGTATTGGGCCAAGCTCTCAGGCAAGCCCATTTTGCTCGCTGACAGCGCCGTCCGCACAAAGCCCAGCTCGTCTGGGGGCTCACTCTACCCAAACCAGCATCAAGACCCGGAGGCCTATGGAGACATCATGCGCGTGCTTCAACACATACCAGGATGCGTAGGATTCCACCTCTGCGGGGCCTATATCTGCAATCGAGTCCGTCGTGCTGGTCTACGGGATGAACAGGACTGAATTGACACCGAAGCGGAAAAGGGAATCGCGAGAATCAACGAGGAAATGGCTCGATGGGTGAGCGAGTCAGCGCAAGAGAAACCACGCTGATGCGTGCGCCAACAACAAACTGAGAAGTGTAAGCGGTGGCTCCACCCACAACCACCGCCAAACACCCCACCCCGACCCGCGACTGCCGGGAGGCGGTTTGGTTGTAGACCACAGGCGTAGCCCTGGACTGTCGAAGTTAAATTGGTGTCGAGCCCCAAACCAGTAAGAGAAAGCGGCTTCGTGACATAAGTGCTTGACATTCTTTGTGTTCTTGCGGTGCGGCAAGTTGAACCTGCCCGAATATTCTTGAGATTGAGATGAAATCAAGTTATTATGAGACTTGAAGTTTGCAGGAGTGTTTCAGTGAAGTGTATATGGGAGATCCCGGATTACTCAACGCGTCACCTGGCCTTCTTTGGAGTGTCGCGTCCATTTGCAAAGCGAGGTCGGATATGAAATCTTTGCTCCAATCCATGATCTCTTCGCTCGCCGCAGGAGCCTGGATCGTGTTGGTCGTACTGATTGCTGTACTGGGCGCAGAATCGGCTTCCGTGACAGTTCACGCGGCGAAACCCATGCCCACAGGTGAGGTGCCTGGGACTCGGCCTTACGAGATGGTGTGGGCCGATCGCAAGCCGCCGCATGTGCCCCTGGTCAATTTCGACTCCCTCGAAGGCTGGCAGGTCGAATCAGCCGAGGGCGCCATCGCGGACCTGATTGGTTCACAAAGGCAGCGCGTGTGGGAATCACCGGTCGCCCGGCTCGTTTATCGTGGTACGTCGAACAAGAGCACGGTGGTCCTGCAGCCGAGCACGCCGGTGCCGATCCCCGATGCAGCGTCGGCGACGACGATCTGGGTTTACGGCAACAACTGGTCCTGGGCGCCCGAACCGGGGACGCCGCGAACCACGATCTCACTGCTCATCCTGGACAAGGACAACGCGGCACACACGCTCGATCTCGCCCAAGTGGGTTGGAAGGAGTGGTGGCTGGTCCACAAAGTCCTGCCGCCAAGTCTGCTCGACAAGAAACCCCTTCGTTTCGCCGGCATACGAGTCATGGGCGGCTCCAACAAGGAGGACCGCGAGCTTTTTTTCGAGGACCTCGTATTTTTCAAAGAGAGTTTTACCCCGCTTTCCTTCGAGCCGCGGCCGAAACGCGGCATTGATCCATTCCCCGGCCAATCGCCCGGCGCCAATACCGGCCCTGGCCGATTACCCTTCCCAACCCGCGAGGAGACGATCCTGCCCGACAACCTGACGGCAGACTTCAGCACGAAGTTGGAACAGGCGGGCGAGGGCTGGCGGTTCATCTACAAGGATGCGGACACGCAGATCGAGTATGAGATCAAGCCGAACGATAGATTCTGGGAGCCCGTGGTCGTCAAGCTGAACGGAGACACCATTGGTCAGGCGATGACGGAGGCAGGGCTGAAGTTCGTCGCCGAGCCTGTAGACGCTCGGCTGATCCAGGTGCAATCGACCGACAATGAGTTGAAAGCGTCCTGGCGAACGACCGTGAATGACACCGAGGTCGTGATCCAGTCCACCGTGCGTCTGTGGCAGAAAAGCCTCGTCATAGATTGCATCTGCACCGGCGGACTGGCGACCGAGCTTTCGTATGGGAGCATCGAGGGCGTCGAGAAGCCGGAATTGCTGCTGTTGCCTTACATGAATTATGGGGGCCATCATCTGAACGTCCTGATGTCAAAGGGCAAAGTCCCGTACTTCGCCTCGGTCTGGATGGACTGGTATCGCTCGAATGCCTCTGCGCCTTATTCTGTGGACAAGATCGAGGCAGACCAAGTTCAGTTGAATGGTGGCGTGCGCTATATTCCGAAGACCGACGGCCGGCGCAACGATCTCTACGAGCGATTCTTCGTCACGTTCTCACCCATCTTCGAAGAGACGCTGCCGACAATCGCGAATCCTCCGGCGAAGCGCGGACGCGAGGCTGCCACGCGCCTGTGGCAGGAAAGCTGGGGTCCGGCCAGCTATGAGCGCGAGCACGACCGGTCAAAGAAGCTGCGTGCGTACGGCATTGAGATGCTGACCCAATGTAACCATGAGATCACGTGGCGCGACAGCGGTGAGAGCTTCACGTTCCGCGAGGTGGCCGCACCGGGCAAAGGCGGCGATGAAGCTCTCAAGAAGTACGTGGCAGCTCAACATTCGCTCGGCTGGCGGTCGGGCCTCTACACGAACTACACCGACTTCGCGCCGGTTAACGCCTACTGGCATATCGACCGGGTGATGCGCCGACCCGACGGCAATCTGGTAAGGGCCTGGATGCGATGTTATTCACCCAAGGCGCTCTTTGCCGTCGAGATGGACCGCAAGCTCGCCCCGCTCATTCAGAGCAAGTTCGGTACGAACGCCGCTTATACGGACGTCCACACTTCTGTCAGTCCGTGGGATCGAACGGACTTTGACGCCCGTGTGCCCGGGGCGGGGACCTTCGCTGCGACCTTCTATGCCTATGTCGAGTTGCTCCTGCACGATCAGGACGTCTACGACGGCTACTGCTGGTCCGAGGGCAATCATCAGTGGCTCTATTCCGGTCTTTGTGTCGGCAACTACGGCCTGGCGTACAGCAGCCTGCATCTCTGGGAGTATCCGTACCTGCCTCACTTCGACCTGCTCAAGATGCATCCGCTCTCCGTCGATATTGGCGTCCCGTGGACGAGCCAATTCTTCAAGGGCAAGGAAGGCTGGCAGAAGCCGGAGAACATTGTTACGAGCGTCGACCAATTTCTGGCAGCCACGATTGCCTACGGCCACATCGGCTGGCTCGTTGAGGAAACCTACGGCATACGGCAGACCTGCCGGTCGTACTACATGCTCCAGCCGCTTCAATCGAGGTATGCGATGCTCAAGCCGCAGGAGATCCGCTACGGCACAGACCGCGGCCTCGTCAGCTCCTCCCAAACATTCTCGAGCGGTGACTGGCGTAAATCGAAGATCTTCGTCCACTACTCCAATGACCTGCGCATCTGGATCAACGGCAACGCAGAAGAATCATGGTGGATCGAGCACCAGGGCACCACGCACGAGCTACCGCCCTTCGGCTGGCTCGCTGTCGGTACAGACGGCTTCTACGAGTGCTCGGAATCCCTCGATGGAAAGCGATACGATCGCGCCAGCTCGCCCGAGTGTATCTTTGTTGATGGCCGCGGCACATGGCACAGCTTTGATGGCATCGCGACCTCCGGCAGTGTGGCCGTGCGACGTGCGGAGGAAAGTAAAGGCCTTTCGATCATCACAATTGAAGACGTGGATCGCCTCGTGATTGCAAAGCCCGGCGACACGTTTGCCTCGGACGATGTGCGAGCAACCATCGGAGCTGTTGCTCATGCGGAGGCAATCGCCGCGCAGGCTTTCGACCTGAGCGACAAAGACCTTGGCGAGGTCGCAATTCAACGGACCGAATCCGGATGGGAACTCAAGCCACCCGTGTCCACGGTGCGACTGGACGTTGCCGCGAAGTAGCACCATGTTCTACAGGTTGTGGCCTGTGCGGGAGGAGATTGCCTCGTCGCTTCGTTCCTCCCAAGAAAGTAGGTCTTCCGCACCACTTATGCCATGCGGTATGGACATTCAGTAGGCTGACCTTCACACCCCGACCCGCGACTGCCGGGAGGCGGTTTGTGTGGGAGACCTGGAGTGGTAGCCCTGGATGGCTGATGGTTATTCCGACGGCTTAATTCACCTGGAACACACATAAATCTCAGCTTTAATTGGACGATTATTGTTCCGCATCCAAAAGATGGTTCAAGCCAACACACAAGCGTTCAACTTTCTCGGTCATCAACAAAGCTCTTACCCTCATAGGCTTTTGCTGTTAAACTGTATGAAGGCAAAATATGTTATAGTTTATAAAGGATTTAATCATGGATAATGCGGGACTCCGCAAGATTGTGCTGTACCCAGTATTTATGTTTGTTGTCGCTGTATTTCTGCATAATTGCTGGGCCCAAGCGACTCCTGCCGGACACAGCAACCCATCGGTTGATAGTTGTTTCAACCAAGAAAGCTTTCTGCGCATTGATGGGACTGCTCGACTGATAATTGGCTTGTACGAGTTGCCCGAAGACGATGAGAAACTCCGGGAAGCAGCCGAAAGCGGTTTCAATCTGGTTCGGGCACCGCAGGATATCAAAGCGCTTGATCGGATCGGCAAACACGGTCTCTATGCGTGGATTTGTCTGGGTTCTGCCGCTCAGCTGAGAGAGGCTGACCAGGACAATGAACAGAAATTGGCAGAAATCATAAACAAGTTCAAAGATCAATCATCCCTTCTGGTCTGGGAGTTACCTGATGAGGCGCTTTGGAATATCTGGTGGTCCCGGTTCAACTGGGTTTTTGGCGGACAACAACAAGAATTGCGCAAACATATCAAAGAAGCCAGGAACGCGACAACAAACGTCGATCCTGCAAAAGGCATATTGTTGTTAGAAAAAGCCAATGACTACAATAATCGCGGATTGTGGAACCAGGCAGAGGAAATTTATGATACATTGTGGAGCCAACTGCAAGCAAAGAATCCCCATCCGGATTGGAAGATGTCTCAATGCCCTGCACAGGCGAATGACTTGGCCGATGCCATTGCTCGAGGCTGTCGAGCCGTGAAGCATCTCGATCTAAAGCATCCTATCTGGCAGAATCATGCGCCGAGAAACTCCGTTCGTAGCTTGGCGAAATACAACCATGCTATTGATGCCGTTGGATGTGATATCTATCCGGTGCCCTTCAATCCCACGTCTGGTCACAGCGATCTCAAAGACACAAACCTCAGTTCAGTGGGAGCTTATACGGACCGGATGCGTGAGGCAGCGCCAGGCAAGTCAATCTGGATGGTCCTGCAGGGTTTTGGGTGGCGCGACCTAAGTGAAGAAGGAAGAGAAGATACAGATCCTCGAAAAGGCCGTCGCCCATATTTCTCCGAAACTCGCTTTATGGCCTACGATGCTATTGTGCACGAAGCCAATGCGCTCTTGTACTGGGGAACTCATTACATTGAAAAGGACAGCACCTTATGGCGAGACTTGATGAAAATAGCCAAAGAACTCCGGGCCCTGGAGCCAGGAATTGTTGGTGAACGTCCCAAGAACACACCAATTTCTGTAGCGGACGAGACGTATGGCTCAATCGACGGGCAGGGACCGCGCCTGATGCTTCGCAAGGCGGGGCAAGACTGGCTCATAATCGCCGTGAACGAGCACAGCCAGGGGATCTCATTCACAGTATCCAAGTTGCCAGCAGAATTGGAAGGTAAGACCCTATACAGCCTGTATTCTGAAGAGACTCACAAAGTTGAGAACAGTGCATTTCACGATGGTATACATGGTTTTGGGGTTCATGTTTATGCCACAAGCCGGCGTTTTGAAGCCAAGTAGTTCTTAGATGTAGAACAGACTGCGGCAGACAGCTTCATCTTGTCTTGATCCAATACCCCACCCCGACCCGCGACTGCCGAGAGGCGGTTTGTATGGAGACCCGGAGCGGTAGCTTTGAATTACCGACGGCGGATTCTCATCCCATTTGCAGGAAATCCTACTTGGCGTTATAATTGTATGGCTATCTGACGACGAACAGGCTGGACAGCAATGCAGGATTTGTACCTCTGGAAGGAGAACATTATGAAAGTGACTTCAAGACGTGACTTTCTCAGGAACCTGAGCTTGACCGCAACGGCCCTTTTTGCCGGCCCCTTGCTGCCGAGAGCGAGCGCCCAGTCGGGAGCAAGGCGTCTTAACGTCCTGATGATTCCGGTGGATGATCTGCGCCCCCAGTTGGGCTGTTACGGTGTTGACCGGATCATCTCGCCCAACATCGACCGGCTGGCCGCAACGGGCACGCTCTTTAGGCGCGCCTATACCATGGTGGCGACATGCAGCCCATCCCGCACGTGCCTGATGACTGGCTGCCGCCCCGACACGACGCAGGTTTACGACCTCGTCACGCACTTCCGCAAAACGCTCCCGGATGTGGTCACGTTGACACAGCACTTCACCAGGAACGGCTACGAAGCCGTAGGCATGGGCAAGGTCTTCCACGGCAGCCTCAACGACATGGCATCATGGGACCGATGGATCGACGTCAAGTCTGACTCGGCGTGGCTCGATCCGAAGACCCAGAGGTGGCTGGTGCGGCTGCGAAAGGAAGCAGACGAGAAGGGCCTCAAGGGCAAGACGCGCAGTCGCTACATCCGGGGGACAGTGACCGAATGCCTGGACGTACTTGACAACGCCTACTTCGACGGAGCCATGACCGACCGGGCTGTCCGGGAACTCAAGGCCTTCGGCAGGTCCGGTAAGCCATTTTTCATAGCTGTCGGCTACAAGAAGCCACACCTGCCGTTCATAGCGCCGAAGTGCTACTGGGACCTTTACAAGCGCAACGACATTGCGACGGCACCCAACCCATTTCACCCCAGGAATATGCCAACAGGAGCCGTGGATTCGTTTCCCGGCGAGATGGGCGCCTACTGCGACGCCAGAGAGTTAGCGGCAAAGCAGAAGGCGGCCGGAAAGCAGGACTGGCCTGATGAATTTTCACGGCAACTGATTCACGCCTATTTCGCCTGCATCAGCTATATCGACGCCCAGATCGGGCGGCTTTTGACGACGCTCGAACAGACCGGCCTGGCCAGGAACACCGTTGTAATGCTCTTGGGCGATCACGGCTGGCATCTCGGAGAAAACGGCACCTGGGGCAAGCACACCAACCTCGAGTGGGGCACTCACTCGCCGCTCCTGTTGCGCGTGCCCGGCCAACCCAACGCAGGCATAGCCACAGACGGTCTGGCGGAGTTCGTGGACGTGTACCCGACGCTGGCCGAGGCATGCGGCTTGCCTGTCCCCGAGCACTGCGAAGGTACGAGTCTGATACCGCTCGTCCGCAGTCCCTCCAGACCGTGGAAGAGCGCGGCCTTCAGCCAGTTCCGCAAGACCATCAACGGCATCCCCTGCATGGGTTACACAATGCGAACGGATAAGTTCCGCTACACCGAATGGCGTAATCGAAAAAACATGGCCCGCGTTGTAGCTCGTGAACTGTATGATCACCGTCAAGATAACGACGAAAATGAAAACGTGGCAGACAATGTAGAGCACGCAAAGATCGTTAAGGAACTCGCCGAGAAAATGAGGGCCGGCTGGAAGGCGGCACGACCAATGTGACACCCATAGTGACGCGTGCACCTGCGTAAGACAACGGCAGATTTGAGCGTCTTGCTCCGCCCCAACCACCCCACCCCGACCCGTGACAGCCTGGAGGCGGTTTGTTGGAGAGAACGGGAGCCGGAGCCCTGAATTGCTGATGGTTGTTCCATATTTGCTTGGACAGTTGATTACCATCCAATGGGACCATTGGGGATTCGAACACGCTTGAAGAATTCAAGTGTCGCAAGAAGTCTATGTGGATTATTATAGTTACGGATTGACTTCGCTGCCTGTTCGAAAGGATCATAAGGTGCTTGAAATTCGACAAGCCAACGAATCCGATATTCGCGATCTGGCTGATCTGGACAATGAGTGCTTCGATACCTACTACTACAAGAAGACCAAGTTCAGTGAATCAGACTTTCAAGCGTATCTTTGCCGCAGGAAGTCCATTCTGCTTGTAGCTGTTCGTGATTCTTGTCTTGTCGGATACGTTGCTGGAACACTGCGTACTTCACGATTCCGGTCTATAGCTCACCTTGATAGTATTGCTGTCTCCTCCACAGCACGAAATGAAGGAGTCGGAGGCCGTCTTCTGGATCTCTTCATTCAAGGCGCAAAACAGCAGGCTTGCCAGATTATCTTGCTGGAGGTGGCGGAAGCCAACAAAGAGGGACTTGATTTCTTCTCGAAGCGCGGCTTTCAAAGAATCGGTGATCTGCCGGAATATTATGGAAGAGGTCTCGATGGCATACTAATGCAACTGAGTATTTGAACAGAGAGACTCACACCCCTCGCTTCTTCTCGCCCACACCCCCAAACCCCAACCACCCCAATCCCGACCCGCGACTGCCGGGAGGCGGTTTGTTGGAGTGACCCGGAGCGGTAAACCTGAATTGCCGAAGGTTGTTCTGGATGGGAGTGACGGCAGAAGGAAAAGAGCTGGCATCTTCTGAAGGAAGTCAGTAGGCAAGAATGGTTCGGATTCTTTGTTCTCACAGACTTTTCAGAGCATCTTCCCAACCGGCCAAACGCACTCTCGCCGCTCTACATACAGGAGGATCTGGCGCAATCGGCGGCACAGGAGGAGAATGTGGCACTCTTGGAACAGGAGGAACTTCTGCTTTTCTTCTCAAAATATAGTTATCCTCATAAATCTCTCCTAAGAATTTTCCGTTTGCCTGCCAAACTTTTCTACCCTTAATCCACCCGATCCAGTTCGAGTTTGCGTCAAACAGATTATGTTCACTAATGAACCCGAAGTACTCACCAGTCCATCTATAAATAAATACCATGACAAGTTTGCTCTCAATCTACGCTGACCAGCATGTTTTCCTATCAGCAGTGGTCTCGTTTCAACTCCATAACTCAACTACCCTAAATACACAAAGACTGCTATCACAGGCCACGTTGTTTGTCAACAATAGAAAATCCACTAGATCGAGCCTTTGCCTCGAGAACGGCCGTTCCATACCAGACCACCATCCCACCCCGACCCGCGACTGCCAGGCCTCGATTTGCGTGGAGAACCCGCATCCGTAGCCCTTGAATCAACGAAGCTCTTGCTGCCTGTCCCGTCCAGAAGACTCATACCACCTTGCCCCCTTAACTTGCCGGCGATCGTTCCGTGGAGGGGTGATGGTGAGGGAAGATACCCTTTATCTGCGAGGCTTGTGTGAGGTGATGATGGAGAACACAGGGTCAGCTTAGGTACCAAACCAGAACCATCTCCCAAAAGCCTACAGCGATCTTGGAGGAAACTGAGCTACTCTTCACCTCGGCTTCGATGGCGTGCTGCCAGAGGAGAAAAAGCTAAAAGGCACACCGCCATTGGGGCAAGTGAGCCGTGGTCGGTCAATGGCGCTATGTTGATACGAGAAACCGCTGTCAGTATTTGTTCTCTTGGTCGTCGTCCAAATCCTCTTCAAGTTCGTATCCTTCATGTTCGTCGTCACCTTCTTCGGGAGACGTGTCTGGGTCCAGGCGAAGAGAATCATCGTCAATTTCATCTTCTAAGTCGTAATGTTCCAATTCTTCCAGGATTTCAAAGTCCTTCTTTTTTCCCCGCATATTTGCCTTCTTTCTCTGAGCACAATAACCAGAATTTGTTGTTTTATGGTTATAAGTTTCTACACAACTATAGCCGCCATTTCAGTGTTGCAGATATTGATATCAACTGGTTTGACAGTGTCTACGATCTTCCTTGACAGAGGTTCAGAGTTTTTCCTCCTTTGTACGGACAACCTTTGTACCCGTTATCGACCTTTGCTTGATTCCTGGTCATCGCCTACAAAAAGTGCATACGAGCTTCAGAACAACCACCAAGGTTCTTGTTGTATTGATTCACACCCAGAAATAGTCCATTCACAATAGAATCCGTTAAATACCCGCAAATCCAAATCTCAAAAGTGTAAATGAAAAGTGTAGTATCACAACTTTTGGCCCTGCTACAGCTAAAAAGTGGTTGTCTATTCTTGAGTGCAGTTTTATAATCAAGCTCTTGAGACCACACTATAGAAATTTCTATAAAAGATTTGACAATTTTGCCATGGAATATTTGCTAAGAAGCAAATAACAGCGATGAGTGAGATAAGATTGACACCGTCTGGACAACTTCGCTGGCAGGCTGTTTCTGGTGAGCCGCAGCCGCCTGAATTCGCGAAATTACAGAAATCATTTGAGCAGGACTGGCCTCAAGGGCTATTCAAACTTGCTGCGGACAAATACAAAACAACGAATTCTCTGACATTAGGATATTGGCAGGGGCTTGCAGAACATTATTTAACGGGGCTGTGCCATATACCGGAATCAGTGGATGATATCGTTGTCAGTCCGCCTTCCGAGTCGGTTTTTTCGACATTACTATTGTCGGCACCGCCAATGTCGGGAGGAGAGTACCTTACTTTATCTGTTTTGCGCCAAATATGGATTAGCCTGAGCAGGTGGGGCAATCAGGCTATTGGCTCAGCTGGGGGATTGGCGAATTTTCTGCAAACACACGCTCCCAAATGGCATCAGGTAGGCAGGGTCTGTTTCCATCTTGCCGAAAATAAATCAAATGAGGCATATCCGTTTGCATTTTTAGCTACTTATTCCATAGGATTCGGCTCAGGCGGTCGAGTAAAACACATACCGCTTCGCAGAGCAATGGAGCAATATGCCGGCGCCAAAAATCGTTCCGCCCTGATAAAACTGCTTTCGCCGGTAGAACAGGCTTCCAAGCAGATTGACTGGGTTGGCAATCTTGTTGACTCCGGCGAAATTTATCAACCGTTGGCATGGCCGGCATATTTTGCACATAAGTTTTTGCAAACGGTGCCAAGCCTGGAAGATTGCGGTCTGACTGTACGAATACCAAACTGGTGGAAAAAACGGCCTCGACCACAGGTATCGGTAACAATTGGCCAGAAACGGCAGTCAAAATTTGGAGTTGATGCATTGCTTGACTTTAATGTTGCCGTTGCCCTTAACGGCGAGATGCTTTCGGCAGATGAAATAAAAGATATTTTGGCCGGCGGAGATGGGCTGGTATTGGTTAAGGGGCAGTGGATTGAAGTTGACCGCGAGAAATTGCAGGAAGCAATAGAACACTGGCAGGGATTACAAGAACAAGCTGAAAATGGCGAGATATCGTTTATCGAAGGGATGCGGCTTCTGGCGGGGGCGTCTTCTGATTTGACCAGTGACGAGCAGGCCAACCAGGAAAAGCAGTGGGTTCACATTTCTGCCGGCGGTGCTTTGCTGGAAATTCTCTCTGGATTGCGTGAACCGGCCAATCTTGATTCCATAAAAATCGGTAAGCCGCTAAAGACACAATTGCGTCCCTATCAGCAGCGGGGCCTGGCTTGGTTGCGATTTCTTGCAGAACTTGGCCTTGGGGCGTGTCTGGCTGATGATATGGGGCTTGGCAAAACTATTCAAGTGTTGGCACTGCTGTTATACAATCAGCAAAATAAAACGATGAAGAAGACAAAGCCATCATTGTTAATTGTGCCCGCTTCTCTTCTCAGTAACTGGCGTAAGGAAGCCGAGCGTTTCACGCCTTCTTTGAATTTAACTTTTCTACATCCGGCAGAAACAGATCGTAAGAAACTTGAAAAAATTACCAAAAATCCCGACAAGGCACTTGCCCAAAGTGATTTGCTTGTAACAACATATTCAATGCTGACCCGGCAACCCTGGCTTGCCGATATTGACTGGCAACTTATAATTCTTGATGAAGCCCAGGCGATAAAAAATCCATCAACTCGCCAGAGCAAAGCTACTAAAAAACTTTCCGCCCGGTCTCGCATTGTTCTAACCGGCACGCCGGTGGAGAATCGCCTTGGTGATTTGTGGTCGTTGTTTGATTTTTTAAATCCGGGCCTGCTGGGTTCTGCCAATGTTTTCAAGAAATTTGTAAAAAGCCTGCAGGACAGAGAGCATAACCAGTTTGCACCGTTACGGCAATTGGTGCAGCCATATATTTTACGGCGATTGAAAACTGACCGTAAAATTATTACAGACCTTCCTGACAAGATTGAAACACCATGTTACTGCAAACTAAGCAAACAGCAGGTAAAACTTTATGAACAGACGGTTAAGGCGTTGAGAGCAACGCTTAAAGACGCGGATGGCATCGCTCGTCGCGGGACGGTGCTGCAATCGTTAATGCGTCTGAAACAGATATGCAATCATCCCAGCCAACTTACCGGCGATGGTGATTATATCGCTTCTGAAAGCGGCAAGTTCCTTCGGCTCGGTGAAATTTGCGACGAAATCGCATCTCGTCAGGAAAAGGCTCTTATTTTTACACAGTTCCGTGAAATCACAGACTCTCTGGCCGATTACCTGGCAACTGTTTTTGGCCGAACAGGTGTGATACTTCATGGCGGAACAGCGGTGAAAAAACGCCAGGCTCTGGTTGAGCAGTTTCAAAGTGATGACGGCCCGCCGTTTTTTATACTGTCGCTCAAAGCCGGTGGAACCGGCCTGAATCTTACAGCCGCTTGTCATGTAATTCATTTTGACCGCTGGTGGAATCCTGCTGTGGAAAATCAAGCAACCGACCGGGCGTTTCGTATAGGCCAGAAACACAACGTCCTGGTTCATAAATTTATAACCACCGGCACGGTCGAGGAAAAAATCGATGCGATGATTACAGAAAAACAGAAAATGGCTGATGAAATCCTTTCTTCAGGCAAAGAGGTGAACCTGACGGAGCTGCCTGATGATGAGATATTACGACTGGTCAGCCTGGATGTAACTCGCGCAAAATTATAGGAGACTAAATACAGTGTCGTACTACTCTTGGAGACCGTATGTTTCGGTGGCTAAGCGAAGAGCTAAAGCGTTAAAACAAATGCAAAAACTTCGCAAAAAAGGCAAAAAGATTGAGCCGGTTGAAATTAATGGCCGTACTATTGCCCGCAGTTTTTGGGGCAAAGCGTGGTGTAATCATCTGGAGTCGTTTTCGGATTTTTCCAATCGTTTGCCTCGCGGCAGAACATACGCACGCAATGGATCTGTTTGCCACCTGGAAATTCTTCCCATCCAAATCAAGGCGATTGTCAGCGGCTCGGAACTTTATAATATCTCTATCAATATCAAACCGCTGAAAAAATCCGTGTGGAAATCAATCAAAAAACAATGCAGCGGCAAAATCGGTTCGATGCTCGAATTGCTTCAGGGCAAACTGTCTGATTATGTTATGGGCATTGTAACGAAGCGAAATAATGGACTGATGCCTTTGCCTGGTGAAATCAAGTTGGGTTGCGACTGCCCCGATTGGGCAACGATGTGCAAACATGTTGCCGCCGTGTTGTATGGCATCGGCAACCGACTGGATAGTCAACCGGAACTTCTGTTTGTTTTGCGAGGCGTTGATGCAAGCGAATTGATTAGCGGTGATATAGATATGACAATCGCCGACGCAAGTACTGCTACCAAAACCATCGCGGATGATAAACTCGCTGATATTTTCGGTGCTGATATCGATCTGGATATTACCGAGCAAACCGCCCCTGCGACAAAAACCCACAAGAGATCATTTTCCCGGCAGGCTAAACCGCTCCGCAAGAAAAAGAAGCCTGTTGTCCGCACACAAAAAGCAGGCAAGGCTATAACAAAAGCCGGCAACACAAAAAAACTCCTCCGTATTCGTCCAACTGGTAAGTCTGTAGCCAGACTGCGAAAACAGTTAAAGCTATCGGTTGCCCAGTTTGCCAAACGACTTGGAGTCTCCAGTGCGAGTATTTACCGATGGGAAAAAATTTCTGAAAGACTGAAACTGCAAAATAATACACTACTGAAATTGGCAAGACTTCAGCAGCAAGCCAACAGGAAATAGTTCGATAACACAAAGGATTATAAAAAAGATTATACGTGCCTTGCTCAAAAATTAGTTGGTGTAGAATTGAACCTGAACGAAAACTTTTTGGAAAACGTCGCAGTTTGACTTAAAGCGAAGAGATTGATCGCATTCAGTGCGTTTCTTTGCAAACGACAATGGCAGATACAACTAACCCGAACATTATATTCTTTAAGATTATTTTCCGAAAAAATACTGTATACCTCCTGCAAAAATTGCAGGCAATCTCCAAAAGAAGGTCCTGCGTTTTTGCCGGGCCTACGAAGTTCCTGAAATGCTCCAAACACAACAGAACCGGTTAAATACCTGTAAACCCAAATCTCAAAATTGTTAATCAAAAGTGTAGTAGTCTTTGACCACACGCTCACAGATGGGCCAAAGATTTTATGACCACACTCCATTCACAAATGTGGCCTAAATACTTTATGACCACATGGTTCAATTAAGTGTGGTCGTGTCGTTTCAGATGACACAATACTTCATAAATAAGCATATCAAACTCAGGGATTTTGAACCGGCGGGCAGGAAAGGTGATCAGTATTATATATACTATTGCTCGCTGGGGTGTGGTCAACGTATTGAACATACGTTGACCGCACGACCACAGGTACGTGAGGTCATGAAGCTGTTAGCAAGCAATGGTATCAGGGTAAAAGCCTTTGCAATCTTATGTTTTATCCGAAGATCGTAGTTTTATATTCCATCAAGGAGAGCTGTCAATCCTGAAAAGAAAAAAGCCTTTTTGGCTTATTCTTGGCAAACTGCTGCAGCCGTGTGACATCTTTGGATTTCTCAGACCACATCTCCGTAGGCGCTGTTTGTGATATCAAAAAAGATAATCCTGAGCAAAAAGTTTCGGAGCAGGAGGTTTCTGGACAATCTTCTGCTCAGGTGGCTCGCAAGCAGCAGGTTCCTGAGTCTGAGGTTTCTCCTCAGGTTCAGGCTCAGGTTCGGGACAAGAGCACTTATTCCGGAGTATTTGAGGAATAGGGGTATTGTGAAGTTCTTTTCTAACCTTTTTCTGTGCCGAGACAGATTTTTGATGCCGATCGTGCCGGTACGTCTCCTGCTGCTCAAAAGTTGTTTGTCCTAAAGCCGCCTGGACTTCTCTTAGGTCATTGGAATTTGAGCCTATAATGGTTGCATAAGTATGGCGAAGGATATAAAAACCTATACCATATTTTCGGTTCAATCCAGCTTTTTCAAATAGTCGTTTGAATCGACACATTACTGCATCTGAGCGTTTCAATTTTCCCTTTTCATCTACCTTTTCCCAACATAAAGGATTGCCTTTTCTACCGACGAATACGAGTTTTGCAACATCCTCATTTACAGGTTTGCCGCGGTATTCGGCAATATATGCCTTTAGAATTTCAACTGTTTCCGGCCATAAAATGAAATTACGCTCCACACCGGTCTTTGGACGCGGATGCGATATAGTTCCGCCTTTTAGATCAATATCAGATAATTTCAACGTACCTATATCCATATTGCCAAAACCACAATTAAGACCGAGCATAAGAAGTGCTGAATCTGTCACATTTGCAACAGAGAAGAGTTTCTCCAACTCATCCCAGGTTAAAGGCTTGCGGCACTGTTTGCGGCCATGACCTTTCTTAGCTCTTTTTTTGGTTGAGAACTTCTCTATTGAACCCATAGGAGGATGGCTGATCCCATGTATTCGCCAACCCCAATTAAGCAGCATTCGTATATGGGCAATATAGTGGTTGGCGGTTACAATTGAAATGGTGCTGTCATCGGCTAACATCTGGCGATAACCGGCAAGAATCACCGATGTCAGGTCATTGGTCTTATTCTGGCCTGGATCGAAACCCTGTTTTTTGAGCCAG
>Ga0114919_10001877_pt1 | contig 16911 bp, 20 predicted proteins | sample BlataG_FD_88682 | JGI IMG/M metagenome (GOLD analysis project Ga0114919, IMG submission 88682) | Deep subsurface microbial communities from Black Sea to uncover new lineages of life (NeLLi) - Black_00105 metaG | ecosystem: Environmental > Aquatic > Marine > Oceanic > Sediment | place: Atlantic... | reverse complement strand
TTCAGGCTTCAGCTCAAAGTAGTAGTATAGCAGCTCTTGGTCTGGAGTCTGGGTAGGAGTAACTATGCCGCGCTCTTCAAGTAGTTTGGCTCTTTCCTCAAAGGACTTAGGCACATCCTTGTAAGCAGGAGACTCACCAAGGATATAGGCTGCTTCTGACAGCCCATCCTGAATGTCATTGCGAAGGCTTCTCCACTGGTTAGGACCTATCGTTCCATCTATGAGCTGCTGGTTTATGTCAACTATACTAGGCTGAAGTAGATTACCTTCATCATCGTACCTGCCATGATACCTAGCTCCGCTGAATACCTTATCCAGCTCATTGTAGTAATCGCTAATCTTGATGTCTAGTGCCTGCCAGCTGGAAGGATATAGAGGAGTGATAATACCTTGATAGCGACGGTAAGACTCCCACTGGTACAGTAATGCCTGCTGCTGAACATCCAGATGGTAGTAGTCACTGAACCGTTTGCCAGTTACAGGATACATCTTGTCTATCCACTCCTGAGTCTTTACAGGTACACCAGTTGCTTCCTCTATGGCTAATCTCATCTGCTGGCGGATTTGAGTAAACTCATCAGGACGGATTCTAAACAGTCCTGTCTGATTCATAAGGATGCCCTTGACACCATCCACCTTATTGACAGCCTGAAGCCATAGTTTATTCTCCTCTTCAGTTAACTTAATGCCCTGCTGTCTCTTCTTCCAAATCTCATCTCCATCATAGCCTTGACCAGCTAAAGTGAGCATAGTCATGTAGTCTCTAAAGCGGTCAGGATAAATAACTTCCAGTACAGCCCCTATGTGCTCAGGAGACAGCGCTCTAAGAGCACTCAATCCTGTATCTATCCAAGCAGGAGTTAGCTCTCCCAACTGTAGAGGTTGTCTGCTTACTAGTGACGATACTCCTACAATAGGTAGCATAACATGAACTCCAGGGAAGAAGCCAGCCCTACCTATATAGTCAAGGAATTCTATACCAGGTATGGAGTCATGGAACTCTGGAAAGTCCCGGAGGTAAAAGCTCCTGAGACCTCCCATCCAGACAGTACCTCTAAGAGGATTTACCTGAAGGTCAGTGCCAGGTACAGGCATATAGCCTTGGTCAGTATATTCCATATAGCGGCCTAGTGCTGACATAGTGCCTGGAGTCCTCAGGAAGGTGCGAGGTATCCACTTCCAGCGGAAAAGTTCGTAGTTCCAGAAGGGAAAAATAGCTCGCATAGTTTCATCTAGGATGTTAGCTTCATCGTAAGTTGGATAGGCTAGTTTGTGCATCTCACGAGCCTTGGTCATAGCAGCTTCCTTCTTAGCCCACCAATCGGGAGTACCACCTACAGTAGGCTCTACGGATACCAATTTACTTTTGTAAACCAAAGCCTCTATCTCACCAACCTTTTCAGTAGGAACCCTATCTGGTGCATAGAACATCCTCTCCTCAGCTCCACTCACCAAGTCAGAGCGCCTTACCCAGTACTCCGTTACTTCACCATGAGACTCAGCAACTGTCCTGTCTGTAGAGACAAGAAAGCGTGTGCCTTCTCTACCAGTCTTTCCTCTATACACCTTGATATACTCTGCACCAGGAGCTCCACTATATGACGGTAGCCTATCTACCTCATCTGCTACAGTATTAACATACTTCCTCCACTTAATAACATCAGATTCAGGAATCTTAGTTGAGCCATATAGCCTATGTAGCTCCTGTCTAATCTCCTCTAGCTGTAACATAGTAGGATGGTCAGGAGTTAGGATACTAGGGTCTACGCCTAGATTCTTCCACATCTGGTCATAGACCTCACCTATGGCATCATCGGTGAAGCCTAACTGGTCAGCTGTCTTGCCAAGCTTAGCAGCGTAGGCAGATGCCTGGTCTCTGGTATGTACTATGAAGTCCTCTCTAGGTCTAATAGTAATATGGTGCTGAACTCTGGTAAGTCCTCTATATAGGTCATCTCCTGTAACACCATACAGGTAAGCCAGGTGATTGGGAGTTAATTCTCCTACAACATCTGGTACAAAGTCTGGAACATATACAGACTTGTCTACGGAGGTAAGGAAGTTACGGCTAGCTCCAAGTCTAGCGCTCTTAAGCCTTCTAGCTATAGTATCATACTCATCCCAGATTGTAGCCTTCTGAGCTCGCTGCTGAGTCCAGAATCTCTCAGTACGAGCCTTCTTGGCAGTCCTAGGGATGATAGCCTCTATGTCAGCTATCTTAGTACGAGTAGCTAGGATATTCTCAAGCTCAAGGCGAGAGATAGAATCTAGGTCAGCCAGACGAGCAAGCTGTACATCATTTAGCCCAACTACCTTTGCATTCTTTGATAGTTGATTCATTATCTTGGTTAGCTCGGCCTCAGATGTCTCCATAAACTCAGCCAGCATCTTGGCACTGCCCACCTCAAAAGCATCAAAGTCAGCAGGCAATAGCTTAGCTTTCCTCAGCTCAGTTATCTTCCTGAAGTCATGTATCCGCTCACCTACACCTTCTACATGAGCAGTTATACTTTGCATATCACCAAGAAAATCATCAAGGTTTCTGGGAGGATTAGCTATGAAGGCATCTGCTTCTGACTTCAGAGCATCCATCTGGTTTGCCAGGCTAGCTATGTTTAGCTCCCGCTCAGATGCTACCCAAGCAGCTATTCTATCATCTATACTATTAGTTCCTTTGGTAAACATCTTACCATCTAGCACTTCATCCCTGATACCTACCTTAGTTATAGTATGAACATCAGCCATGTTGTCCATGACCTTGTTGATTTCCTTGCTAATCTGCCTCCGCTGGAAGGTTATAACATCTATATCACCAATGGCTCTTATGCTATCAGGACCTCCTCCTATAGCCTCCAGCTGCAGCTCTCGTCTTATATCAAAAGCATCTCTCTTGGTAATACTAGGTATATCATCCAGCATAGACTTAGTCTTCACTTCCAGTATATCAGATATAGCTCTCATGTCATCTGGTGCTATATCATCAAGAGCCTTCAGGAAGTGGCTCTGAACATCAAATGCTGTCTGGTCAGCTGTCAACTTACCCCACATATCATACCAGTCTTGAGCACTACCAATAAAGTACCTTTGGTCTCCTATGGTTAGAGTCTTGCCTAGCATCTTGCCACCGAAGCGAGGGATCTTCTCAGGAACTCGTACATTCTTAGTTACGAATGGTATCTTGCCACCTTTGAATACGGCAGTTGTTCCAGTCTTAGGGTCAATCATAGCTTGGGTGAGTCTTACCTGTCCCCTCTCAAATAGTTGAAGCTCATAAGGAGCATTTGATAGGCCTCTGAGCAGCCTATTGGTCTCAGCAACTCCACTATATGCCTTAGGGTGCATTGCTTCAGCACCACCAAGAGCACTCCTTCCTATGTTCTCAGCATAGTTGAAAGGGCCAAAGTTAGTAAAGAGTAGTTGCCATCTAGCAAACGGCATTACTACTCTACGCTCAAGAGCTACCAGCCGAGCTGAGTGTAGTACAGTGTCTGCTGACCTACTAACCCACGATGCTGACCTACCAGCCTGCTGCATATACTTAGTAAGAGGGCTATGAAGATTACCGTAGCGAGTAGACTCTAGTCTATTAAATATAGACATGAGCATCTCGTCAGCAGTATCACCCTTTACAGATTGGATAGCTTTCTTGGCTACAGTATCCTTTAGCTTAGCTATCTTGGTAGCTAGGTTATTAACTGAGTTCTCAGTAGCCTCAATACCTAGGTCGCCAAGTATCTTACCAGCAGTTATCCTTTCACCTTGCCCACTAAAAGCATCTAGTATCTGGCTATTAAGCCTATCTAGTCTGGCAGTATCAAATGCTACATCTCCTACTGCTTCCTTCACAAACTTAGCAGCAGCAACATCATCTAGATAGCCAAACTCAAGTAGATTGGCTCCTGCTCTAACTGCTAGATTATTACCTTCCATAGGATTAGCTAGTGCTGACCTTACAACTGCCTCGGCAGTATCAGCCACATCCTTAGTAGTCAACCCTCTGAGGTTCCTTACATGAGGAAATGTTCTGTCCAGTACTGCCTTAAAATCCATCATACCTTTACGAGCAAAGTTTCTTGCCATCTGAGTAAAGGTCTCAGGAATAGTGTAGCCAGCACCAGTTAGCCAGAATGCACTCTTAATAGGAGCAGCTACTACTCTCATACCAGCCTTGAATACTGCATCTGCCCCAGCACAGTAGCCCTGCTCAAACGATACCATAAGAGCGCCAACCCTAGTTCCTACTTGCTTAAGTCCTCTAGGCAGAGCAACTGTCATTAACTTCCTTCCGGCAGCAGTTGCTCCTCCCCAACCTATCCAGAACATTGGGTCATATGCTGAGTCCAGTATAGCCTTCTGCCACCAAGGAGCATCCCACTCATTGAAGGCCTTAGCATATGCTGACCAGGCACTTTCACCCTGGTCTCTATAGAACTCATAGTGCTTTGTCAGTTCCTTGCTTGCCTCATCCTCCCAAGTACTGAACCAAGCAGCTCCTCCAATTCCTCCTGCTATCGCACCAATTAGTGCTCCAACTCCCATACCAATAGGACCTCCAAAGGCACCTACTATTCCACCAGCCATACCTCCAGCAACAAAGCCTAGTGGAACACCATGAGCAACCCCAGCAATAGGAGCAGGTAAGTGTATCATTAGAGCTGCTGATATTGGTCTACTAGTAGCATCCCACCACTTCTGTAGCAGCTCAACTGTAGCCATCATAGGCTGAGTAAATATCAATTTAGCCCACTGACCGGGAGTTAACTCAGGAGCGTCTGCCAGTATTTCACCTGCCCTAATAAGGCCCATTCTAGCAGACTCAATCTCCCATTCCTTAGCCCTATTGACTAGCCATTCTCGCTGACTCTGTAACTCCTCATCCTGCAGGTCAAACTGACTAAGCAGATTCCTAACATCCTCCTCAGACATACCCTGAGGTAGCTCAGCTACACCAAAAGCAAATGCCCTAGCTATCTCCTCTATTGTTAGCTTATGGACTCCTTTGAGTTCCAGCTTTGGCTCAGTCAGTATCTCATTTAGTATCTTGGACTGAGCATCTAGGATATCTCCACTATAATCCTCAGGCAGTACATTGGACAAATGCTCTAGCTTTCCAAAGGTCTGATTTAGCCAAGTAGTGTCAGCATCTGTCAACTCGACACCAGGCACTATAAGCTCAAGCACATCATCTACACTGCTAACATCATAGTAAGGGTCGGACAGATATACCGGAAGTACCTGCATAACCTCCAACTTCCATTCAGCCATCTGAAATGCCCTAGCAGCTATATCAAACTCAGCCTGAGCCTCTTGTGTTATTGCTTGCCTAGCTTCCTCGGGGAAGAAAGGTTCGACAAGGTAAGGATATATACCAGCAGCCCAAATATCCTTGAAGATACCAGGAACGCCCTTAGGTATCAGATGTAGCGTTGTAGGCTGAGTTAGTGTCTTTTCAGCCTGCTGGAGTGCCTTGTAGGCTGCTTGTAAATCAACTCCAACCTGCTCAAATTCCTGAGCAAATCCAGTGTAGTATTCGGGTATTTCTACTGGAGCTGGAAGCTCAGGTACCGGTTCTTTAACTTCAATTTGTTCTGGCATACTAACCTCTCAATTCGGCTGCTCTAGCCTGTCCACCAGTTAACTGTCTAGGTACTGCCTCTGGCCTACCAAGTCCAGGCGACTGCCTAGTAGGTTCCTCAGGCTGAGGTATCAGTGATTGTAAAGTCATAGCAGCCATTAGCTCATATAGTTTAGCACCCCTAGCATCTCCTACCTTAGCTAAGTAAGCTGCCTGTTTCTCATAATACTGAACCAAAGCTATCATACTATTGCTAGGATGAAGCTCAGCCCTATCTGCCCTAATCTGAGCTCTTTCTCGTAATGGGTCTTCAATATCAGGAAATAACTTTCTCGTTACATAACTATAGCTTAGTGTATGTTCAGGATTTAACATTCTGGCAGTAGTAGCCCTTTGCACAAGGTCGCCAGGTATCTCTACCTCATAGTCAGCGGACACCACAATATTGTCTGGTAGGTCCTTAGGATACTTCCAACCATAAGGCTTAATGCCCCGCTCCTTAATATCTACCAAATCATCATTGTCCATGTCTGATAAGGCATCTACTATTGCCTGATGAAAGGGCTTCATTACTTGGTTGGCTGAAGCAGCAATCTGGCTCATAACATAGGCAGTCACCTGTCCAGCAACCGCACCGTGCATAGCCCAGCTAACTCCACCTCTCTGCATCATAGCTTCAAGGTCAAGCTGAGTGCTCCTAAGCTCCAGAGGTATAGGCGGTGTGCCTATAAAGTCTACGGAATCATCAGGACCTCCTCGGAATATTGCTCCTCGTCTGAACACATCTTGAGATTGCACTATGGCCTTGCCGCTTCTACTTCGTTCAAAGATTCTTGGTTGAGCAGTATCCCTCAATAGTTGTAGACTAAAGCTCCACCACTTGTTCCAGGTACGGTAGATGTTCTCATTGGTAGCTAAGATAGATTGGCCTAGCTCAGCCTTCCATCTATCGGTTAGTACTTCCTGAGTATTCAGTTTCAGGGTAGATGAGTATGTCGGTATTATTCCTTCGGTTAGAGAACCCATATCAGGCAGACCTCCAACTGGAGCTATATAAACAGGAATCCTCTTGAATCTTGTCCGCTCAAACTTCACTAGACTAGTACCTATGACTATTGCGTTCCAGACAGCTGTAATGAATGGAAACTCATCTGCTATCTCAGTCCACCAGTAGTCATAGATAGGTATGCTAGAAGAACCGGCTGCAGCAATCCATTGCCTGTAAGGACTACCAAGATTCCAGTTATTCATCTTAGCCAGGTTGACAGCACTGAGTGCACTGATAGAGTAGACATGAGCTACTTCACTCAGTCCTAGCATAGGTTCCCACATAGGATAGACTTCCATAGGATTCCAAGGCTCCTTGTAAGTTCTCCTGCCATCATCGGAGTTGATACTGAACATAGAGTACCAGCCTGTGGCCAGCAAAAATCCTATGAATGTTCTCATTAGACCCTGTCTAGGATTGGAGCGACGGAAGCTATTCTGGGCATCCTTCCAGCTAACTTTAAAGTATCTGCCAACCTCGGCTACAGCATTTGCTACTGCAAAGTCAGCCATATCATAATCCTTGATTCTATGAGGTATATCGGTATCAAGGAGATGTAGTACTAAGTTATACAAGGCCCTCGGGTCATTACCTACAAAGGACTCCATCTTGTCGGTCTTCAGCTCATCAATCATCTCTATGAGCCTATACCAACGCTTCATAGCATCATTCCTAGGCTTCCAGAACTCCTTCAGGCCATTACACCGAGTAATCACTTTTGTAGTGTTCTCATCCATTTGCTTTCTCCTATGTTGTTATCCAGAATACTATACTAACTGCTAGAGCTATAGAGAATATAAGCAAAGCAAAGCCTACTGCTGCTCCAGCAACATAATACCAGTACTCCTTCTTTACCATATTCTTTACTCCACTGCTAGGCTTAATTCTCCTATCCCAAGGACAGTATGCTTCTCCTGCTCCGATTACAGCAGAATGCCACTCTTCAGGAGTGTTCAAGAATGTATGTATCCACTTAAACGGAGGTATCATTTCTTATCTATACTACTGCTAGGTTTCTTGCGAAAGTAAAATATAGCAATCATTTCTACCCAGGCCGTTGTGTGTCCAATAATAAGGAAGAGTACCTCCTTGCCTCCGAGCCCTGTATATATGACAAAGCCAAATAGCAAGAAGGTAGCAACTACAAAGATTATTGCCAAGACTGTATTTATCTTCATAATTACCGTCTTATTAGCCTTCTAACAAAGCAATTATAACCAGCCTTTAGCCCTAGTCTCTTAGCAGCATCCTTAGACGAGTACGCCATTACAAGCTCATCTCCCCACTTGTGCTTGCTATCAAAGTAAGATACCGTGTAGGCCCTGAGGAACGGGCAACAGCAAGCCGCTACATTTTTGGCTGCATCTGCTAATAGTTCTAACCTTGTATTCATGTTTCCTCCTTTGTAGTTATCTGCCCCAACCTTCTGTCCAGCCACCTACTTCAGTGTCAGAAGTGCTACCTACATAGCCCCGCTGGACAGACTGAGCATCTCTACATACTATAGCTATAGCACCACAGTCGTGATGGTCGTCAGCACCTACCACCAGAATACCACTCTTGACCATAGCATTTCTGCGGATGTTCTTGCACTGACTCCAGAATCGAATATCCTGACAGTCTATGTGCTCCAGATGCCTACTAACTTCTGTTATCATGTAAGGCTTAGTAGCCAGATTAGTTTGCCAACCTACAGCCCTGACCGACTTGCCTGTCCTAACATCCTCCCGCCAATAGAGGTCAGAGTAATCTCTAAGATGGCTTACAATATCCAGATTGTCCTCTGGTGCTATTACTGCACCATTGAACATATGTGCTACTTCCTTCATTAGCAGCGCCATCTCCCACTCATCATAGAAGCCTGCTAGTGTAGCACAGTGCTGCATTATAGGTGGAATCTCCTTACCCTCCTTGTCTGTGTATCCATCTTCAAAGTGCCATACCTGACCTACAGACTCAGACGTTTTGCCTTTACCTGGGTCAATAGGTACTATGTAGCTTAGACCTTCCTCTACATCATGCCAGATATCTAGTGTAGCAGACACAGTTCCTTTGGTTACACTATCAGTAGCTACAATGTTCTTCTGGATAGGAGCAGGGAAACATCCCCTAACCTTATCAGTTATGATATCTGAACTGTAAGCTTGATCTCCGGCTACTAGAAAACAACTCTCATCATCTTCAGGAAACTCCTGCTCAAACAACAGTACAGTATCTCCACTCCTCCGCAGGCTAGCCATCTCCGCCTTCTTGTACCTTCTCCATCTAAGCTTAGCCATAGCATCAACATCACTGAATCCATACGACTGCATAAGCATCTTCATCAGCAGTAGCTCATCTGACTTTAAGTCTGGAAGTGGGTCTACGTCATCTCCGTCAAGGCAGAATGGGTCATTTGCATACATTATATACTCAGGATGTATAAACCAAGGATAGAAGTGGTGCTTGTAAACTGACTGCCCAATTACTGTCCCTTCCTTAGATGCCCGGTACATCTCACAGTGAGGATTGTCTTCACCGTTAGCAGTAGACTGTATTCTAATCTTAGTTCCAAGCTTAGTTGGCACACGCTGAACTGCAGAACCAAACACTAACTCTTGAGTGCCAATCAGCCAGAACCCATACTCATCAAGCAGCAGATTATGTATTGCTTCACCCCTACCAAGCGTATAGCTCCTTGAGCTAAAGATATACATGATAGAATAGAAATTAGTATCCCTATTCTCCCAAGTTAGTTCCTCAGCACTTTTATGGTCTAGCTTAGCGATTGATGGTATCTTCCTTTCCAGATGTTGATGGAAGCGCTTAGCCTTAATGATGAGTCGCTTGGCACTGGTTTCATCGTAGCTGATAATAACTGAAACAGTCCCATTGATAGTAATGTTGTCCAGATAGAAATCAGCCAGATGAACTGATGTAGCTCCTACCTGTGCTGGCTTTACATAGATGTCTCTAGGGCCTGAATTCTCAAGCATATCTGCCTGAATAGGATTCAGGATAAAGGGGACAAGCTGGCGCTCCTTATTCTCTATCTGGAGCATGGACTCCATCATAAGGCGACGGTTAGAGAACAGGGCGTCTACAGCTTCGTCCTGACCTATAGTCTGTACCACTAGTGCCTCCCATTCATTCTTTCTAGAAGTGTAGTTAGCCCAGTAATAGCCTTGGTATTCTCCTCACGGGACTCCTGGTCTCGTTCAATTATTCCTGTCAGCTGCATCCTATCCTCTCGAAGCCTATTCTCATGCCCCTCACATATATCAGCAATTCTCTTCTCGGTAGCATTCTTGTCTCTCCTATACATTAGGAAGATCACTATTGCCAATGCTCCCCCAACTCCTAGACTACAGATTGCTTCGATAGGTACATCCATTTACCTGCTCCTCTTCCTTAGAAGTAGCGGTGACCTGCTCCTTATAGTCGGCTTACTATACCTTTGACGTTTTCTCAGCTCCCTGCCAGGACTACGAGGTTCCTTCCTTCCAACTCGTGCTCGCTGAGCTCTGATTATGTTTCGCTTAGATGCTTGGCGAGCCTTAGTCGTAATTGTCCTGACAACTCTAGCTCTGTATCTAGCCATCAGGCTTTTCCGTTACTGTTACTTTGTCGGTTCTACTAAACTCAATAATCTTGCTCTGATTCTCAGCCACTAGCTTAGCAAAGTTCCAACCTTCAGTTCCAGTACCCTTCATAACCTGCTCAAGTATCTGTAACTGCTGTGGTGTGTAGGCTGAGCGGAGTTTGAGTAGATAATCATGTGCCTGCCTAGGTAGAATTTCCTCTTCAATAGATTTTTTCAGAATACGGTAGTCCTTCTCAAGTACTAGCCTAAAGTTGCGGAAGAAGTCCAGCTCAATATATTCCTTGCTAAGCTCCTTCCTAATCTCGGGAATACTGAGCTCAATAGTATTAAACCCTTCGTCCTGCCGCTGCTCCTCAAGCCAATCAACTTTAAGACCAAGCATATACAGAGCTTCTTCAACATTAAAGCCACAGGCTAGGTAGCCCATATATCTTGCTCGGAAATCATCTTTACGCCAAGGAATAAGGGTTGTAGCAATTGATACTTCTTTAGGATTGTCAGTATTGGGCAATAATACCTGAGGGTCTGGCATAGTACCAGTATATCACCATTGAGTAGTTATGTCAAGGATAATAATGACATACGATTATTTGATTGTATAGTTGAAAAGAGAGTTGACAATAGACGTTGGGCGTGATATAATACCATTATGAAGTGTGATTTATGTAACAGAGACAATCTAGATGCTAAGGAGCTATCAATACACAGAAAGTACTTCCATAAGCTGCCACAATCGGAGCAGCAATCACAAGAACTAGAAGTAGTGGCAGGAGCCTGTCCTGAGTGCGGGACAGCAATGTTCCATGAGGAAGGCTGTGAGGTCTGCCGCTCATGCGGATTTAGTAAGTGCGGATAAGGTATGGACGTCTGGCTAACAGTCTGCCGTAAGACCGTGCCTAAGTGCTCCTACTGCGGAGAACCTATCCATTTAGGCGAGATTATGGTCTGTGGCAAACTATGGCGAAGAAGTACTCCGGAAGGAGGTGAAGCTAGAAGATGGGTAATAAACTTTCGATGGCACGCTCAGAAGGAACAGGAGGACACAAGCGAACCTCCTCTGTGTTGCTGGCTAAAAGCAGGCCTAGAGTATCTAGCTCTACACCCACAGGAAGAAACAAGAGGACGAAAGCTACTACAACTGCCCAAAAAGCAAAAAGAGGCAAGGCTGAAGATACTTCGACAGAGAGCCAGATTAGTGCAGAAATTGAAAACCTTAATGGAGATACCAATGGAAGACCAAAGCCAAAAGGACATAGACTCGGTAATAAAGATAGGCAGCCAGATAGAGGAGCTAAAGGAAAGGATAGGACCCCTAGGCGGAGTGCCTCCGAGTTGGGAATAGAATGGAATTAGAATTGGAAAATATACCAGACACAGATTGGGCAAGACTAGCTGCTTACATAGATGGTGAAGGTTGCATAAGTCTTAATAGAACTAAGAGAAAAGATGGCGAATGCTATGCATATAGACCAACTATAACTATAGGTAATACCAGCTTTGCTTTAATGGACTGGTTAAGGTTCATGTTTAATTTTAGTATCTATACTAGAAGAACAAATGCTCAGAGCCATTTTGGTAATAAGACCAACTACTATGCTTATACATCCCACAAAGCGAGCATAATCACTATACTAAATAATGTACTACCATTTCTAATAGTAAAGGCAGACCATGCAATAACATTACTAACTTTCTGGTCTGATAAGGAAGCACTATGGATAAGCGGAGCCAAAGTACCAGAGTTCGTAGAAGAAAAAAGATTTCAGATATACCTAAGAATGAGAAGCCTAAACAGCTAGTAAGGAGTGCGTCTGAACTCAGGATAGAATGGATTGGCAGTTTCTGTCCTGATGGTCAGCCTCATCGTCTCATCGGTATCCACAACCTTAATGGAGGTAGCCTGCTCAAGTGCAGTAACTGTAAAAAGCATGTCTGGTTACCTGCAGTAATTAGCGATGCTACTAAGCTCGATAGTATGATTGACCACCTTGGCAATACTGATGGGTACTGCAAGTTCCTTGACAGCAATCAGGAAGTCAAGGTTATGATAGCCAAGTTGCAGGACCTATGGTATGCCAGGCAAAGGATTAAGGATGATGAGCAGTTTAAGAATCTAGTTGTAAGTGTTATGGAGGATAAAGAATACGATAGGAAGGAGGTATAGTACAAATGGACATCACACCTAAGTTAATAGAGCAAACGAGGCGATGGCTAACAAGGCTTATTTGGGACTTCCACCATGACCTCACTATGTCAAGCAAAGGCGATGAGGCCTTCGAGAAGTGGCATGAAGATAAGGCTAAGGAGTTGCTTGAGTATCTTACACTTTCAGAAGTAGATAGGATGGAATCCATGAGAGCACTCAAAGTTGGCTCTACCAACAAGAAGCGCATAGGTATAGTGTAAGAACGGTTTTACAAATCAGATAATCTCCGTCTTATAATGAAGCACCAAGCTAACAGGAACTACATAAGCAATGACCTAATAATGACTCCAGAACCTTTGGCTAGAAAGATTATAGAGTATTTCCAGCCTAAAGGAGTGGTTCTAGAGCCTTGTAAAGGCAGCGGAAACTTCTACAAGTATATGCCTCCAGGCAGATTATGGTGCGAGATTACTGAAGGAGTAGACTTTACGCAATTTCATCAGAAGGTAGATTGGATTATTACTAATCCTCCTTGGAGCAAGATTAGGCAATTTCTGCAGTGCAGCATGCTGGTAGCAGACAATGTAGTATTCCTTATGACCATAAACCACCTATGGACTAGGGCAAGGATAAGTGACATCTATGACAGCTACTTTGGTATAGCCGAGATTATAATGATAGATACTCCTAATAACTTTCCTCCATTGGGATTTCAGCTTGGAGTGGTTCATCTAAAGGGAGGTTATGAAGGACCTGTTAAATTAACAGATTGGAGAAGTAAGTAGAGATTTGTAAAATGATAAATCTCCCTTCTCCTATAGTATAATAACCCTCATACCAAACTTAGGCTACCGTACCTATCGGCCTTTGTTCTTATGAGACATAGTCCCCTATGATTCTTTCTCATACCAAATGTTCTGGCGTGAGCAACATTAGAACATATGTGCTACAGAACATCCGTGCTAATCCAGCACCTCACATGAGAACAATCAGCATGAGAACCAATCACAGATGATTAGAACATATGTGCTAGCCCGCATCCAGCCCATTTTAAGACATAATCCTCCAGAACATATGTGCTACTTCCTGCCAATCAGAACAAATGCTCCAAACAAACGTTCTTATGATTTTCGAGCACATTATGTCATCTACCCCTTGACATTCAGAACCATAGATGTTATAATTATCCCATGATTGAGAATTAAACCGCAACTCAATCCGTGCTGGGCAGTGGTAACAGCACAGTACATTAACAAATACACTTTCAAGGAGGTGTCATAATGGCAAAAGAACAGGCACAAGCACAGCCAAAGGAACCAATCGCAGGAGAATCACCCACACAGGAACAATCCACAGCAGAACAGCCAGCAGTTGAACAACCAACAAAAGAACAACTCATGGCTGAGATGCAGAATGCCATGACTCAGGGCGATTGGAAACTCGTATCGCAGGTGAGCCGCAAGATTGACAACCTTGTCAAAACGGCTGAGAAGGCAGAACTGGCAGCCAAAACAGCGGCACTGGACGCCATCAAAACTGCAGTCGGAGATGCCATAACAGCAGTCATTGAACCAATGATAGTAGCAGGCCAACTGGATGCGGCAGACGGTGTATGGTACTCATACGACTTCGGAGAACAGGCCCCGACAATCCGCCTTGCGAGAACTGCGGCACGAGCACCACGAGCAGGTGGAGGCGGCACCGGCAAAAAGTTCGACATCAGTACCGATGATATGCTTGCCAAGCATGGGACTGAGATGTACAAGGACACAGGCATGACCATACAGCAAGCATACGAGTCGAACACAGACAAGAACTACCGGTACGCCATCAGACAGAAGCTGCTTAAACTCGAAGGCGTAATCTAAGCACCGCCAGAACATCAGAAGGACAGGGAGTAGGAGTTGCCACTACTCCCTTTTCTTATGCTCAGAATCAGACAGAATAAGGCAAGTTAAGTATAGTTGCTGGTTGCATGGTGCAACAGATGAGTTGGTGTACCGGATTAGTTGAGGTGTATAAATGCAACAGGAAGGTTGACATATAGTTGGTAGTATGTTATAATGGTAACATAATGAAAAACTGGATACTAAGCGTAATGAGATGGATTGTGAGGCAAAGCTACAAAGTGCAAAGGAAACTAACGTAATGGACTGTAGCAAATGTAAATGGCCTCATCCTGACACTTGCAAAGTATGTAAGCAGGATGAACGCCAGAAGGAGGTAAACGATGTCAGACAGAAGATTAACTGTCAAGGAGTTGAGAGATTGGCTAAAAGATTTTCCTAATACGGCTCCAGTATACTACGACATAGACTGCATACATGGCAGGGTTGACTTGAGAGTTGAGATACCAGCTCCATCGGTACATGAGATTCCAACGGTAAGTACAATAAGCCTATAAGTGGAGGTAAGCAATGTCAATAAGACACATCCTAACAGGTGCTGAGATACAACGGCTCAGCCAAACAGACCACGCCTACCTAAAGCGACAGTTGGCACAGCGCACACTCCTTAGCCGCATCCTCAACAAACCTGTCAATCAACGCTTGCTACATGAACTGCAATGTATTCTGGATAAGCAACTATTGCCTAGACAGAAGACAGGACGGTTCGTGAGAGGGCAGATAAGCAGATTATCAGATGGTATCACGAGGCCTTGTATAGTTATCAAGGCAGGAGGCCATTATGCCCAAGAGTCCTAAGACAACAAGACAATCATCCCATCCTGATATGCCTTGCTACCAGCCCTGTCCTAAGTGTCATGCTCAAGCAAAGCGCAATAGCAAGTCGCTAGGCGGAGCATCATACTATTGTAGCAAGTGTAAGGAAGCATTCTTTGTAAGACATCCCAGGCTCAGGGTAAGGAGGCAAGTAGCATGAGATTATTCTTCATCAAACCTAAGCAACAGCCGCCAGAGCCAGGCATCATAGTGTTGGACAAGGCACTTGAGCGTGTCCGTACTCAAGCTCAGGTAAGAGTAAGGGAACTGCTGTGCTCTGATTGCCTTGACCAGCGATGTTTAACAGGCTCAGTATGCAAAGCGTTTCTTACCTGCGTAGATAGCATAGCTTGGGAGATGACTGCTGAGAAAGCAGAGCTAAATTGAAGTATGACTATCAAAACCTCGCAAGAGAAGCAGCGGCTTAAGTACTTCCTATGGCGTATGATAGAAAAGTTCCAGCCCAACTGTATCATCTGCAACAAGCCATTTGTAAGGGAAGATGTACTGCCCTCACGAGGAACAGATAACCTGACTGAGCATCATATAGATGGAGACCATGATAACATGAAGCCAAGTAACACCGGCCTTACTCATAGGCGATGCCATAAGGCACATCATACTAAGGATAATGTCAACAGGAGGTGATAGAATGCTAGCATTTCCAGAACTAATAGCACCAGCAGCGACTGAGGCAGGTATCGAGGTGCCGCCAGACCTAGGTAACTTCGACCCTGAGGAGTACCCACATTGGACAGTGTTCTGCAACGCACAACTTGGACAGCCTATGCCTACTCCTCATGCTCACTGGGACAATGCAAAGGTAATTGCCAGTATCAGCGATGAAGACATAATGAATATAACTGTAGCTCAGCTGATAGGTAAGGGGCTGCAGGTGGGATTCTCTAAGCCATGAGTAACCTATCAATCTACTGCCACACCTGCACCTTCTGGATATGGGATGAGAACATAGTGCTAGATGGCAAGACATACTTCCCAGGCCACTGCGGCTTATACTCCGGCAGGTGCATCAATGCTGTAGCAGACGGACACCCACTACCACCGCCTGACTATATGAAGATAGAGATAGATGAAGAGCTATAGGAGGATACCTCAATCATCCAGCTGGAGCTTACCACCTACCGCTAAGCAGTGTGCGGCACTAGCCAGGTACGGTGTCAAGGATGAGGAGATGCCAGATACCAGAGCTGGTGCTAACAAACTAATATATGACTTGCATAGAAGAAAGAAGAAAGTATGACTGACTTTGCCGATATACCTATAGTTCCTATGCCTTATGGTAAGATACTACCAGACCTGACAGACTGCTACCATGTCAATGAAGGACTAGATGAAGATAGTTATCTTGAGCCTATCCTATGTCCTAACTGTGGCTCTGATAATGTGGTAGGGCTAGATGAAGATGCCAATCCTGATATAGTAGAGGAGAACATATCACCATCAGGCAGATGGTTCTGTATTAGTTGCCAGGATAGTTGGTGTTATGAAAGAGAGCATTAAGGAGGTAATATGGAAAAGCTAAAATGCGCACAATGTGAAGGGAAGTTCCAAATCAGTGTAAAACTATTCAGAGAGCTTACTAAGTGGATTGATAACAATGGACTATTTGGTAACAATACTCTCTATGCCCTAGACGACCTTCACGCCTGCTGTAAGAAACCTAACCATTACTGGGTATTTAGAGGTACTGCTGATGATAATAGACAGTTCATCGGTATAACAAAGACAGTAAGGACACCCTACAAGATAGTTAAGAATCAGAATGACCGAATTACCTACTGCCAGACTCCGTCAGTAAATCCTAAAGGAGCATGG
>Ga0114919_10001874_pt1 | contig 16935 bp, 15 predicted proteins | sample BlataG_FD_88682 | JGI IMG/M metagenome (GOLD analysis project Ga0114919, IMG submission 88682) | Deep subsurface microbial communities from Black Sea to uncover new lineages of life (NeLLi) - Black_00105 metaG | ecosystem: Environmental > Aquatic > Marine > Oceanic > Sediment | place: Atlantic... | reverse complement strand
TTCCTCATGGGCGCGGCTCGGTCCGCACACCGCGCGACCCCCTTCGAACGCGCGCAACTCCCGCGGAAATGCGTTGCGTCGCCGACCGCGAGGCGCTAGGATGGATAGGGGGTGGGATCTCGGCGTTCGTGGCGAGTTGCCGGGTCATTTCCGCACCGCTGTGATCGGACGGTGCCAGCTCTGATCGGAGGCCTGTGAGCGTGACAAGCTCGAAGTGGTCGCGTGGTGGATTCACGCTGATCGAATTGCTGGTGGTGGTGGCGATCATCGCCCTGCTGATCTCGATTCTTCTGCCGGCCCTCAGCCAGGCCAAGGAGCAGGCCTGCATCACGACCTGCCTGGCAAACTTGAGGGGGATCGCCCAGGCCGCCAACGACTACCTCATCGACGACACCAGCGGCGACCTGCCCTGGGCTCTGCCCAAGCCCTACTACGCCGGGGGTGAAATGTTCACGTGGCGTGCTTTCTTCACGGAGTTCATCTGGGGCGGCGGGTACCCTTGGGCCAGCTTCCACGACTGGCAGAACATCGGAATGGGGGCTGGGAACCAATCAGACATCTACTCCGTGCGCCCCAAGTACCGGCCAATGAACCCGTACCTGGGTCCCGGGGTAAGTTGGGATGTCGGTAGTTACGACCCCTTGGAAAGGTTTACCGGCGTGTCCGCAGAGAAGCGTAACATGCCTGGGTTTTTCAAGTGTCCGTCGGACAACAGCCCGTGGGTACCGTTAGCCGGGGGGGCGCACAACGAGAAACTGGAAGGTGATACGGCGTTCCAGACCTGGTATTACTGGGGTACCAGCTATCCGATCAACTGGTACTGGCCATACTACTACGAAATGCTGCCGCCCTACAACCCGAACGATCTGCTCACCATCCTCTTCAAGGAGGGGCGCAACATCCTCAGGGACCGGTCCGCGCGCTACTCATCCGAGTTCATCATCTTCTACGAGAACCGGATGAACTATGCGATCGAAGGCGGTCGCCCGCCCCTCTATCCGCTTGAACCCCCTTGGCGCACGGGGCGCCGGACACAGGTGGGATGGCACAAGCAGCAGGATTACTACACCGCCGCCTTCCTGGACGGCAGCGCCCGCTACGATCGGTTCGACACGCGCTTCAACTTCGGCGACGACTGGAGCATCTGGCCCAACAAGCCTTGGGAGGGCGTCTGGAAGGACTACGAGGACTACGCTCCCATCGACGCCAACGCGAACTAGGACATGACTGGGTGGCTCGGGCATCTTGCCCGAGTTTCAGCGGCACCGGCGCCCGCGATTCTCCGGCGCTCGCGTTGCAGGGTCACGGCCCGCCGCGTACCATCCCGCTCTAGCGCTAGCCTGACCGGAGAGATTGGACTCATGCCGAGCCGCTACCTGGTGACATCCGGGCTGCCCTACTCGAACGGGCGATTGCACGTGGGGCACATTGCCGGGGCCTATCTCCCGGCCGACATCTACGTGCGCTACCTGCGCGCCCGCGGCAAGGACGTCCGCTTCATCTGCGGGAGCGACGACAACGGCGTGGCTATCGAGATCTCCGCCGTACAGGCCGGCACCACGCCGCAGGAAATCTCCACCCACTTCCATGAGCGGCAGAAGCAGGATTTCGTCGGGCTGGGGATCGAGTTCGACGTTTACGGGGGCACGCATCAGCCGGACTATCGCGAGATTCACGACCGCTTGAGCCGGGAGTTCTTCAAGCGGATCTACGACAAGGGTTACTTCACGAAGCGGCGGACCAAGCAGCTCTATGACCCCCAGGCCAACCGCTTCCTGCCGGACCGCTACGTGCGGGGCACCTGCCACCATCCGGATTGCGGAGCGTCCGAGGCTACCGGCGATCAGTGCGACGAGTGCGGGCGGATGATCGATCCGCTGCTGTTGATCGATCCGGTCAGCGTCATCAGCGGCGAGCGGGCCGAGGTCCGCGAGACCACCCACTGGTACCTGCGCCTGCAGGAGTTCGAGAAGCCGCTCAAGGAGTGGTTGGAGTCCAAGCAGGGACAGTGGCGGCCGAGCGTGCTGAACTTCGCCCTGGGGCAGATCAAGCAGGGGCTGCCCGAGCGGGCGATGACACGCGACATCAAGTGGGGCATCCCCGTCCCGCTGGACGACCCCGAGGCCCAGGGTAAGGTGTTGTTCGTCTGGTTCGACGCGCCGATCGGGTACATCTCGTTCACCGCCGCGCTGTGTGCCGAGCGGGGCGAGGGCCTCGAGGGCTATCAGCGTTGGTGGTGCGACCCCGACAGTGCCATCGTGCACTTCATCGGCGAAGACAACACGGTCTTCCACGCGCTGATCTGGCCGGCCATGCTGATGGCCGACGAGCGGCATCAGTTGCCCTGGGCCGTGGTCGCCAACAACTTCGTCAATATCCGCCTGGGCGGCGACGCGGAGAAGGTCAGCAAGAGTCAGACGCCGCCGGATTCGCCCGTTTGGGTCGAGGAATACCTCAAGCGTTTCGATGCCGACGCGCTGCGCTACTACCTGACCGCGATCGCCCCGGAAGCCGCCCGCACCGCCTTCGACCCGCAGGACTTCGTCGTGCGAAACAACAGCGAGCTGGTGGCGGCCTTCGGGAACTTCGTCAACCGCACGCTGACGTTCGCAAAGCGCTACCTGGACGGCCGGATGCCGGACGCCGCAGACCAGACCGAGACGGACCGAAAGCACATCGCCCGCGCCGGGGAAACTCTAGCCAAGGTCGGCGGGTGCATCGAAGGGCATCGCTTCCGAGCCGCGCTGGAAGAGCTGATGGGCTACGCGCGGCTCTGCAACGAGTATTTCAACGCGCGCGAGCCGTGGCGAACGCGGAAGGACGACCCGACGGACTGCGCCGCGGCGATCGCCACCTCTATCCACGCCGTGCATCACCTGGCGATTCTGTCGCAGCCGTTCCTGCCGCGCACGGCGGTAAGATTGCTGGCGATGCTCGGGCTCTCGGACCGGGCTGTGCGCTGGGAGCCGCCGACGCCGCTGGCCCGCGGTCACGCGCTCGGCGAGCCGGAGATCTTGTTTACGAAGCTGGAACCCGACTGCATGGGCTGAGAGCGCGTCGCCGCCCCGTCGGAGTCGTGTAACGCGGGGCCGCAGTGGGTCAATCCGAGGTGAAGATGTTGTCTGGATCGGCGGGAGAGTATCGGCCCGTTTCCCTGAAACAGTCGCAGGTGCGTGCCCTCGGTACGGTCGGCTGGCTCGCAGTCGCGTTGCTCGCCGTAGTGCTCAGCGCCTGCGACGGCCGGTCGGGCAGCTCGAATTCGGTCCCGGACGCGCCGCCGGCCGGCGAGCCGTACGTGGATTTGACGACGCCGGAGAACGCGGCCCGCAGCATTCTGCTTTGCCTGGTCGCCGAGCGGCAGGCCATCGCCCGGAAGGACAAGCCGGCCGCGCTGCGCTGCCGGCGAGAGCTGCAATCCCTGGCGGCGAAGGAGGAAATCACCCGCCGGCTGCGGGGACACCCACACGTGTCCGACCTGTCGGATGAACAGGTGCTGGATCAGTTCACCAGGACCTGGGGCGCGATCATCGGCTACTACGTCGAAGGTCTCGACCTGGATCGAATGCGGTGCACGCCGCCTACCGAAACGGCCCCGGAAGCGTTGGTGCTGGTGCCCGCCCGCGGTGCCGACGATGCCGCCTTGATTCGCGTGAAGTGCGTCCGCGGTGAGGACAAGCTGTGGCGCGTCGCCGCCGTCGGCTTCCAGGCCGAGGGTGCGACGTCTCAGCCGACGAGCGCTCCCGCCCCGTAGTACCGGAACCGCCTGTCATGCAGATGCCGGCCGTTGACGACACCATCATCGCTGTGTCGAGCGGGTGGGAAGCCGCGCCGATTGGGATCGTCCGTCTGAGCGGTCCGGACAGTTTCGAGTTGGCGTGTGCTTTGGGCCCCGCGCCGCCCGGCGACCGGACAAGCGCGCGCCCCGTCTGGAGCGCGGCCCGCGTGCGTCTCGGCCGCGACCACGTCTTGCCGGCCACGGTGCTGTGGTTCCGCCGGCCCGCGAGTTATACCGGTCAGGATCTGGTCGAGCTGCACACGGTCGGCTGCTTACCGGTGTTGCGCGCGCTCAGTGCGCGTCTGATCGAATTGGGGGCACGCCGGGCGTTGCCCGGTGAGTTCACGGCCCGCGCGTACCTGAATGGCAAGCTGGACGCCTGGGGGGTTGAAGGCGTTCTGTCGTTGATCGGGGCGGAGAACGAAGCGTCCGCCCGGCAGGCCGCCCGCTTGAGCCGGGGCCGCGGCCGACAACTTCTCGATGAGTTGACCGACCGCCTGACCGAACTGCTCGCCCGGATCGAGGCCGGCATCGACTTCGTCGAAGAAGAAGATATCCGCTTCATCACTCCCGGCGAGGTGTGCGGCTCGATCGACGCAATGCGTGAGATGATCTCCGGGTTCACGGCGGGCGATCGCCGCGAGTCATGGGGCGGCAAACCGCACGTCGCTCTGGTGGGCCTGCCGAACGCCGGCAAGAGCACGCTGTTCAACGCGCTGCTCGGGTACGAGCGCGCGATTGTCTCTCCGATCCTCGGGACGACGCGCGACGTGCTGTCCGCGGAGATCGAGCTGAATGGGCTTTCGGCCGTGTTGCAGGATTGCGCCGGGCTCGGCCAAGCCGCCGACGAGCTCGAGCTGGCTACCCATCTCGCCGCGGAACGAACCGCCGACCAAGCTGACCTCGTGCTTTGGCTGCACGACGTTACCACGGCCTGGGACGCGCGCGAGACGGCCGCGTGCGGGCGAATCCCGGTGGGGCGGCGTGTGCTGGTGCGCAGCAAGTGTGACCTGGAACCAGCCGCCCGGCCCGGCGCAACCCCGGTCGATTTCGCTGCCACGGTGGACGTCAGCGCGGCAACCGGGGCGGGCCTGGCGGGCCTCAAGCAGGTTCTCGCGGATCGGCTCGAGGTCATCGCCGGGGGGCACGGTGGACGGGTCCCGCTTGAGGAGCTTGGCGCGGTCCGGGCGGCACTTGAGCGGGCACGGGACATAGCGTCCGCGGGTGGGCCTGATCTGGCGAACCCTGAAATCGTGGCGTTGGAGCTGAGAAGCGCGTGGTCGCAGCTCGGTTCGGCGGCGCGTGGCCCCGTCAGCGAGGAGGTCCTGGACCGCATCTTTGCCCAGTTTTGCATTGGGAAGTAAGTATGGGCAACGAGGGGATGCCGGGATCTTGCCGGTGCCTCCGCTGGGGATAAGTCGTGGGCGGGAGGGCATGATGAGTTCTCCACCGGCCAGCGGCCGATGTATAACCTTTTGATTTTGAGAGGCTTACGTTAGTATGCGTGATCCGCTGGTCGGCGGGAATTCTCTAAAGCGGCTAATGGTGGGCCAAGAAAAGGTCGATAATATCGCAGAGTGCGAGAAAAATTCGCCAGTCAGGGTTGACTTGGTGGCCGAAGACGTGTATTAATCTACGTGGAGTTATACAATATCGGACCTGCCGTGTGAGGTCCACCGATAAACTGGCTTCTTTCCCCTCCGGAGAGCACCGGGACGCCTCACGGCCCCTGGTGCCCTCTTTTTTTGCCCGCGACGCCAAGCCCTTCCAGCGGCGCTTCGAGCCGACGCTATCGCCCAAGGTGTAGGGGAACGCTGCTATCGGCGTACGGTACCGATCGGGCCGCCATCGGCCGGCACCAGCACCAGCTCCTCACGGAACTCGTCTACCGCGGCCACGACCACCTTCAGTTGCTGGCCGAGTCTCACCACTCGGCGACTGGCGCGTCCTACGAACAAGCCGTTCATCTTGTCATAGCGCCAGACGTCCGGGCCGAAGTCGCCCACCCGCAGCAGGCCCTCGGCCATGTAGGGGCGCACCTGGACGAAGACCCCGAACGACGCCACCCCGATGATGACCCCCGTGAGCGTCTCCCCCAGCTTGGATCTCATCAGCTCCAACAGCAGGAGTTTTTGGGCGACGCGTTCGGCCCGCTCGGCCCGCCGCTCGGTCGAGCTCGTGTGGCGACCGAGCTCGGCCAGATCGAGCTGCGACTCGACGTCGGCCGCGTGTCGCCGGCGTGAGCGCGCGGGGCCGCGGCGGAGGTAGGCGTCGAGCAGGCGGTGGTTGACGAGGTCGGGATAGCGGCGGATGGGGGAGGTGAAATGGCAATAGTCGTCGCTGGCCAGCGCGAAGTGGCCCTGATCGGTGGGGCTGTAGGCGGCCTGGGGCAGCGCGCGTAGGAGCAGATAGTTGACGACCGTCTCCTCCGGTTTGCCGCGCACCCGGTCGAGCAACATCCCGATGCCTTCGCGGTCGAGGCCGCGCGGCAGGCGGCAGCCGATGCCGGCCAGCAATTGCGCGGATCGACGAGCCTCACTCGGCTCCGGCTCGGGGTGGATACGCCGCAGGTGCGGGATGCCTTCACCGGCCAGCAGCCGACAGACCGCTTCGTTGGCCGCCACCATGAACATTTCGATGATCGTGTGTGAGAAGCTGGTATCGGCCGGGCCGGCATCCACCACGCGCCCCTGCTGGTCCAGCCGGATTTCGACCTCCGGCAGCGTCAGGACGATCATGCCGTCGGCCAGCCGGGCGGCGCGAATCCGCCGGGCGAGTTTTTCGGCGTGCTCGAGCAGGGCCACTGCTTCGCGATCGAGGCCGGCTCCCCGCCCGGCCAAGGCGGCGGTGACCTGCTCGTAGGTCAGGCGAACGTGTGAGCAAATCACGCTGTTGGCAAAGCGCGTGTCGGTGACGCGGGCTTTGCGATCGTAGGTCAGGAACACGCTCTTGGTGAGCCGCGGCTCGCCCGGCTGAAGGCTGCACACGCCGTTGGACAGCACTTCCGGCAGCATGGGGACGACGAAGCCGGGGAAGTAGACGCTGTTGCCGCGCAGCCGGGCTTCACGATCGAGCGGGCCGTCGGGTTTGACGAAATGCGCGACGTCGGCGATGTGCACGCCCAGTCGGGTCTTGCCGCCGGCGAGCGGCTCGAGCGAAATCGCGTCGTCGAAATCGCGGGCATCGGCCGGGTCGATCGTGATGGTCAGCAGACCGCGCAGGTCTTCGCGACCGTCGAACGCTTTTGAATCGAGGTGTCCGGCCGCGCGCTGCGCCGCCCGGCGGACCTCCGGCGGGAAACGATCGGGGATTCCGTGGCGCCGGATCACCGCCAGGATCTTTATCTGCGTGTCGCCGTGCGGCCCGAGCTTCTCGACGATGACACCTTGCGGCGACCGTGCCGACAGGGTGTGCTCCAACGGCTCGACGACGACGAGGTCACCCGGGCGGGCGGACTTGGCCGTCGGGTCTTCGATCCGCACAAGCGGCGTTGACTTGGCTCCCTGCAACCGAACAATCCAGTCCCGACCGAGCTGCTCCAGCACCCCGACCCAGCGCACCGGGGCGCGCTCGATGATGCGCGTGACCTCGGCCCGGGGGCCGATTTGCTGGCGACCTGGGGGCAGTAACCTGGCGGCAACGGTGTCGCCGTCGCGGGCCCCGTGCGTCCGGCCGCGTGGCACGTACGCATCCGGTTTCGCGGGACGCTCGATAAAGCCGAATTGCCGCGGATGGGCTCGAAAGACGCCCACGAGCTTGCCGGCGCGTTCGGGCAACACCAGCGTGCGGCCCGGCCCTAGGACCAGGGTGCCGTCGCCGAGCATCTCGCGGACCAACTCGCGGAACTCGCGGTAGACGCGGGTGGGAATGCCGAGCTCACGGGCCAGGCCCCTGGCCTTCAGTGGTCGATCGGGGCGGTCGGCGATATACTGAACAATCGTCTGACGCCACTTGTGGGCCGGCGGGTAATGTGGGTCGCGCGGCATAGCATCGCTTCGCAGGCGAACCTGCGCTCAGAGTGCCGGGAACGTGGGTGCTCGGGCGGTGAGCTTGTGATTCGCGAGGTCGGATGATAGGCGCGATTGGCGGGAGGTTCCACCACCCGGATCGAGATACGCCGGCGGTCGGGCCGGGCTGTGGAGTCACCTGAACGCACTCTCTCCGTCGTTGGCCGACGCGGTTGGCCGCCGCCGGCCGAGGTGGCCGGTCTTGGGCGTAGGGAAACCCATCTCGGAGGAGCCGAACGATGCCCGATAACAAGACTCTCAGAAGTGCATCGCAATTGTCCGTGTTTCTAGTGAATAAACCGGGGGTGCTGGCGCAGATCTGCCAGCGGCTGGCGGACGACAAGATCCACATCTTCGGGATGAGCATGATGGATGCTACCGAGCACGGCGTGTTGCGGCTGGTGGTTGACGACACACGGCGGGCGCGCGAATCGCTCTCGGTCATCGACGTGCCGACCTCGGAGACCGATGTCCTATTGACTCCCCTGCCGAATCGGCCCGGTGCGCTGGCGGACGTGGTCGAGCGGCTGGCCGGGGCGCACATCAACGTTCACTACGCCTACCTCACGACCGCGGAGCGGGGCGGCAAACCGCTGGGCGTTTTCAAGGTCTCCAACCTGGACCGGGCGGTGCAGGTATTGTCGGAGCGCACGCCGCGACGCAGGCAGAGCACCAAGCCGGCGCGCTCCGACGATCGCGTGCGGCGGAAATAGGCTTGGACACACGCCAGGACAACGTGGGGCAGGTGCAGGCGTGGCCGGCGCCATCACGGGGCAACCCAAAGGCACGAACCCGGCTCTGGGCCGCCGTGATTCTGGTGGGCGGTGTCGCTGTGCTCGCTCTGTCCGCGTGGCTGAAACCCGACCCCCGCGGGTTTGGGACGCATCAGCAGCTCGGCACGGGCCCGTGCGGGATGCTGATCCAGACGGGGCTGCCCTGCCCGACCTGCGGCATGACCACCGCCTTTGCCCATACAGTCCGCGGCCAATGGGGTCGGGCATTCTGGGTACAGCCGGCGGGGTTCGTGCTGGCGCTGGCGGCCATGGTATGCGTCGGCGGGGCCGGCTGGGTCCTGGTGAGGGGGCGCTGGCCGATGGTCAACCTGTTCTGGGTGACGCCATTTCGGCTGTTTCTGGCGTTGTTGATCTTGCTGCTGGGGGGCTGGGGATTCAAGCTGGTTGTCGGCCTTCTCGACGGGAGCCTGCCGGTCGGTCCGGTGAGGTTATACTGAACCGCCAGTGCGAGGCACTTCAAGCCGGGCGCTCCCTATGTTAGCATGAATGGTTGTGGCACGTGCTCGCATCGGTTCCCCGCCCGGCAGCGACGCAAAGCCGGGCGACGAGATGGGGCTATGGCAGAGAAAGAAGACGCGGAAACAACTGCTCAACCGCCGTCGTTTTCCGAGGCGGACAAGAAGAAAGCCCGGCTGTGGTTCAAGAAGGCCGAGGACTGCCGGGATCGGCGGGAGTACGACTACGCCATCGAGTGCTACATCACCGGTCTGGGTTTCTGGCCGGAGGCGGTCGAAGAGGGGCACATGCCGTTGCGGTTCTTGGCGATGCAGCGGCAGCAGGCCGGGGGCAAGAAGCCGGGGATGACAGAGAGGCTGAAGAAGTCGATGATCGGCAAGGATGCCAAGCAGTCCATGCTGAACGCCGAGCACCTGTGGGCCAAGGATTTCCACAACGGCGGCTATCTGGACGGTCTGCTGAAGAATGCCAACCGGGCCGGGTTCAATGAAGCGGTCAAGTGGGTGGCTCCGCTGGTGCTGGATTCGCTGCGCAAGGACAAGAAACCCAATACGGGACGCTTCAAGGCCTTCCGCCAGGCAATGGTCGAGTCGGCCGAGCGGCTGGACGCCCAGGGGGACCTGCAACTGGCGGCGTGGTTCTACGAGCAGGCGGTCAACGCCATCGAGTACCTGGTGGTCCGCAATCCCGGGGATATGACGCTACGCGACGAGCAGCGCGACCTGTCCGGCAAGCTGACCATCACCAAAGGCAAGTACGGCGAGGCGGAGTCGTTCCGTGATTCCCTCGAGGATGCCGACAAGCAGAAGCTCATCCAGGATGCCGAGCGGGTCAAGCAGTCCGAGCAAACGCTGGACGAACTGATCGCGGCGGCACGAAAGGACCTGGCCGAGCACCCGAACGTGCCCTCCAAGCTCTACGCCCTGGTGGAGGCCCTGGTCAGGACCGAACGCAAGCAGAACGAGCGTGAAGCGATCGACTTGCTGATGAAGGCTTTCGAAGAGTCCCAGAACTACAGCCTCAAGCTGCGGGCCGACGATATCCGCCTCAAGCAACTCGCGCGGAAAACGCGTCAACTGCACGCCAAGGCCGAGCAGACCGGCTCGGAAGAGGATCAGCAACAGCACCGCCTGGCGGAGATGGACCAGTTGGAGACGGAGCTGGAGATCTTCCGCGAGCGGTGTGCCAAGTACCCGACCGACTTGCCGACGAAGTTCCGCCTGGGCAACGCATTGTTCAAGACCGGCCGCTACGACGAGGCCATCCCGGCCTTGCAGCAGGCCCAGGGCAACCCCCGCAATCGAGCGCGCTGCCAGATGCTGATCGGCATGAGCTTCTTCGAGCAGAAGGACTACCGGCAGGCCGCCGCGGTGCTCAAGGACGCGTTGAACCATCACGAGTACATGGGGGATGACGCGGGCAAGCAGTTGATGTACCAACTGGGACGGGCCTACGAGGCCGATGGCCGGAATGAGGAGGCCGTCGACGTCCTGGGCAAGCTCTTGCGGGTGGATTACAACTACGCCAAGGGCGACGCCCGACGCAGGCTGCAAAGCCTGAAATCGGACTAACGGGGACCGCTGTTACGAGGGAGAAAACGTGGCGCATTCGCTTTCTGCCAAGAAACGCAACCGGCAAAACGTCAAGCGGCGCGCGCTTAACCGCGCCCGCCGCAGCAGTCTCAAAACGCGGATTCAACGCTGCCGAGAAGCCTTGAGCGGCACTGACGCTGACACCGCCGAACGACTGTTCTGCGATGCCTGCAAGGCGCTCGACCGCGAGGCCAACCGCGGGTTGATCCACCGCAATGCGGCGGCGCGGCGCAAGAGCAGGCTGGCGCGCACGCTCAACGTGCTGAAACAGAAATCCGCCGGTTGACCGGACTGTTGCGCATCAGCCTGGTCCCCTCGGGCCGGCAGCGAAGTCAGACACGTCCGCCCCGTGCCGGCCGACGAACACCCAGTTCATATGGCTTTGAAACCGCTGTGGGGTGAAGTGTGCACGCAACGACCCCGCCGACAGCGAAAAGGGGCCAAAGGTGCTTTGTAGAAAAGGGCGAATTCACTGTCATCCCGACGACCGTAGGGAGGAGGGATCTGGCCAGGAGTTTCGGCGAACTGCGCATTTTCGGCTAAATTCCTCGTCGCGGAGTTTACCCTGAGCAACGTCGAAGGGCTCCTCGGAATGACATGCGACGCAGCCTTTTCTACCGAGCAGGCCAAAGGTGGAATGGCCTGACCCTCCGGTCGGACCGCGAGCGGAGTGCTCGAGGCGAATATGCGCCAATCATCCTCGACGTCCAGCCCGGCATCGGTGGACCCCTTGACCGTACGCGGCGGCAGACCGCACGCCCGTTGACAGCCAGACGCCCCGCCAGCACGATAGCCCCGATGGCGATTACCCCGCACACGGCCGGTCGGGCGCGCGTGGTGCCCCTTATTCGGCGTGACCTATGGTGCAACGGCGCCGAGCGGATGTCGCGGCGTCGCGGCGAGTGGCGGCCGTGAACGCCGCGGTCACCGGGGGCACCGGCTTTCTCGGACGCGTGCTGCTACGCATGTTGGTTCCGCGGGCGGACGAGGTTCGGGCGCTGGTGCGACGGGCCGAAGACGAAGCGGCGCTGCGGGCGCTGGGGGCCGTGCCGATCCGCGGCGACCTGACGCTGCCCGGGGGCGGCGACGAACTGATCCGCACGGACGACGTCGTCTTTCACGCCGCCGCCCGCGTGGACATGACCGGCTCGTGGTCCGAGTTCTCCCGCACAACGGTGACCGGAACACGCCGGCTGTTGGAGGCGGCGTTGCCCTGCCGGCCGAGCCGCTTCGTCTACGTCAGCTCGGCCGGGGTCTACCTGGGCGCACGGGGGCGCGGTACCGTGTCGGCCGACCGCACGCCGGCCAAGCCCTTGCCCTCCAATCTCTACGCCCGCGCCAAGCTGGAGGCCGAAGACCTCGTGCGTAGCGAGTGCGAACGGGCGGGTTGCCCATGGACGATCGTTCGGCTGGGGTTTCTCTATGGCCCGGAAAACCGGGCATTGCTCAGGCACCTCGTCCCGCTGCTCGAGCGCGGCCGACTGTTCATCATCGGTAGTGGCCGGAATCACATTGCCACCCTGTACGTGGATGACGCGGCCCACGCGGTTCTGCTGGCCGGCACCCATCCGGCGGCCGAAGACAAGATCTACGACGTCGCCAGTGATGAGCACGTGACGCAGCGAGAGTATCTGGAAGCGGCCGCCGACGCTCTGGGGTTGCCGCGTCCGCGCCGCCGCGTGGGGCGTCGGGTGGCGTACGCGGCCGCCGGCCTCGCCGAGCTCTGGGCCCGGCTGCGTGGGGGCGTGCCGCCCTTCACCCGCGCGATGGTCGTCTTGATGGCAGCCGACCAGGTGCTCGACACGAGCCGCACGCGCGAAGAGCTGGGCTGGCGGCCGGAAGTCGCCTTTGAGGAGGGCATACGCCGCACGGCCGAATGGCACCGGCAGTTACGCGCGGAGCACCAAGAGCGTCCGGGGGCTTCCTGTTGTTAGCCGAACAGCGTGTGGCGGTGGCGGGGCAAGCCCGCCTGCCGGTTGTCCGATAGTATGGTATACTGTCACAGTGGCATGGTTGGCCTCAATCGACTTTGCCGCGTGTTCGGACACGGTGCAACCGGCCGCCGACGCAACGCGTCCCATCCGGTGGGGACGCCTTGCGTCGCCGGCCCCAGCTTGGGCCCGGGTCAGATGGAACCTGAGAACTGTCCGCTCGAAGCATGCCAGGAACGCATCGGGTATCGCTTCAACGACGCCGACCTGCTGATGGCGGCGCTGACGCACGCCTCTTACGCCGACCAGCGCGTCAACAGCAACGAACGGCTTGAATTCCTCGGCGACGCGGTGCTCGGGTTGGTGATCTGCCAGGCCCTATATGAACGTCTGCCGCAAGCGCTGGAGGGGGAGCTCACCAAGATCAAGTCGGCGGTCGTTTCCCGTCGCGCGTGCGCGCGTGTTGCCGATGAGCTCCGGCTGACCGAAGCGTTGGTGCTCGGGCAGGGCATGGAGCCGGACGAGCAGTTGCCGCGTTCGCTGGCGGCCGGCGTCTTCGAGTCGATCATCGGGGCGATCTATCTGGACGGCGGGCTGGCGGCCGCCCGCGAGTTCATCTTGAAACACATGGAGGAGGAAATCCGCTCGGCGGCCGCCTCCGAGCATCAATTCAACTACAAGTCGCAGCTCCAGCAGCATGCGCAACGCCACCTCGGCGCCACGCCCGAGTACGAGTTCCTCGACGAGAAGGGGCCGGACCACGCCAAGTGTTTCGAGGTGGCGGTAACACTCGGCCGCCAGCAATTCCCTAGCGCCTGGGGCCCAAACAAAAAGGAAGCCGAACAAAAAGCCGCCCACCTGGCCCTGATCGCCCTGGGGCTGATCACCGACGAAGCCCAGGAGGAAGAATCCATGTAGCTATGTGAGGCGGGAGTTGCCACCTCTGTCCAATTCCGCAGTTGTGCTACGTAGGATAGAGGTCAACCGCCCAAGCGAGCGCTTGAAGTACCTCGCTTAGGTCCTCATGATCGAGCGTCCCCCGTTTTGATATGAACCAGGCACGATCAACCGGCTGAATCAAGTGTACTTGGGCGACGGAGTCGGCAGAGAGGCCGCCCGTGCCAGCCCTGAGAAAGACATGGTTATCGTACCGGGATCTACGTTCGACCTGGCTGGAAGTACACGGGACGACGAGGAGCGAGCGTCCTTGGTTTAGTTGATTACGCGTAACGACGATCCCTGGGCGTATGTATCCTTCACCGAAGTCGATGTCCCACACTTCGCCCTGCTCTGGAGACATTCACGTCAGGATTCGTCTTCGAGTTGCTTGGCCAAGCGCGTGCGGCATGCCGCCACAAAGTCCGCATCTTCCGCTTCGATCGAAGGGTTGTCGTTATCGACTTTGGCGGTCGCAGTGTATGTGGGCAGCATGATATCCGGCCTGCCGGGCGCGACGGTGATTTCAATCTCTCCGAACACACGGCTGAGGTCGTTTGACTCACCAGCGACTTCGCTATTCATGTCCGCCGGCACGATAGTGATCATGAGGGCGTCTCGCTCCAGTTAATGTATTCTAGCAATCCCTTCGGCCAGAGGCTATGGGCCCTCTGAAGGGTAGTCTCCAGTTCCGTGTCGGATTGAGGTTTCATCTCGATATTGTTGACGTCGAACTCGACCTGAAGGCCGTATTCCAGTTCGTCTGATAACACCTGTCTCGTCGGTGTGCGGGCCCGCCGATGGATCTCAATGCTTTGCACCCTGACACGGATGTTGCAACGGCTGTCGTGAAACAGGGCCAGGAGGTTCCCACCACGCGGCGTGGCTCCGGGAAACGATCCAACGCGCGAGGAGATATACGGGATCGATGGCGTCTTGCCCGTTCCGAAAACAAGTTCTCGGACCAGACCGATCCTGAGAATTTGCAGGCCCGGGAACGTCTTGCGCGTCAGACCGAGGGAGCCTAGCAGGATCTGATCAAGGTCCTTGTCTTGGTTGAGGTCACCCAGATCATGCAACCGCAAAGGGAACCGAAACACGGGGCCGCGATTGGTCAGCGAGAACGTCGGGACCTTGGCTGATCCGCCGTCGAGGCTGTAGGTCGTCAGTATCCTGAACTCGCTGCTCTGCGGGCGAAAGTTGATCTCCTGATAGAAGTCGGGCCATTGCTCCTGAAGGTTCTGGAACAGGTCGTGCGCCCGTGTGATCTCATTCCGCACGTCTATCGGCGGGAACACATCAAGGCCGTACCTGACGACATGCTGGTGCAGGTCGTCAAGCGTGATCGTCAGGCTGTCTGCTTGGTCTGAGCCCATTTCAGGTCGCGAATACGCCAATCGAAGCGCGTGCAACGACTACACCAGGATTCTACGGCACGACCTCGACATGGGGCAAGCGTTTGGCGGTCGAGAATCGCCTGAAGCTCTCTTTTGGCGCCAGCAAGTGGAGCTGGCGAGCCCGCGTACCGGGTGCCTGCCGTGGGTGAGGGCTTCAGGTTATTGGCCCGGCCGAGGCGGCAACGGGTAGGTTGTGCCCGGCGAACGCCCTCATTTGACTGAGATTAGCTCCATCGTGTCGCGGGCGATCATGAGCTCTTCGTTAGTGGGGATGACCCAGGCGCTGGTGCGGCTATCGGCCTTCGTGACGCAGAACGGCTCGGGGGCGCGCCGGTTATTGCGGTCGGGGTCGAGGTCGATGCCGAGCGGGGCGAGGCCGGAGAGGATCTTTTCGCGCATGAAGATGGCGTTTTCGCCGATGCCGCCGGTGAAGACGACCGCGTCGCAACTGCCGAGCTGGGCGAGGAAGCCGCCGAGATATTGCTTGGCACGGTGAGCGAAGACGTCGATGGCCAGTGCGGCGCGTTCGTTGCCGGCTTGGGCTGCCCCGTACACGTCGCGCAAGTCGCGCGAGACGCCGGAGAGGCCGAGCAGGCCGGACTTCTTCTCGACGGCACCGCGAACCTCGTCGAGTGACATGCCGCCCCGGACCAGGTGGAAGATGATCGCCGGGTCGAACGTACCGGAGCGCGTGCCCATGACCAGCCCCTCCAGCGGCGTGAGGCCCATGGACTGGTCGATGGCCTGGCCCGCGCGGATGCAGGTCATGCTGCATCCGTTGCCGAGGTGGAGCGTGATCAGGTTGGGCTTGGGCTTCTCCAGCAGCTCCGCCGCCCGCATGGACACGTAGCGGTGGCTGGTGCCGTGGAAGCCGTAGCGCCGGATGCGCTGCTCGGTGTACCACTCGTAAGGCAGGGCGTAGAGATAGGCCGACTTGGGCATCGTCTGGAAGAAGGCGGTATCGAAGACGGCGACCTGCGGCTTGCCGGGCAGGGTTTTCATCGCGGCGCGCAGGCCGGCCAGGTTGGCCGGGTTGTGCAGCGGGGCCAGCTCGCAGCAGTGCTCGACCACCTTCAGCAGCTCGTCGTTGACGATCACGGACTCGGAGAAGTCTTCCGCCCCGTGGACGACGCGGTGCCCGACCCCGTCGATCTCCTGCGGGTCGCGTAGTGGCGGCGGGCTGCCGCAAGTGGTGAGCAGCTCCATGATCTGGGCAACGCCTTGCTCGTAGTCGTTGATCGGTACGGCGCGTTTGACGGTTTCGCCGTTGACCTGGTGAGTGGTTTGGGAGTTGCCCTCTCCGATGCGTTCGATCAGGCCGGCGGCCCGTTGAGTGCCCTTGCCGGAGGCCGGCATGTCGTAGAGCTTGTACTTGATGGACGAGCTGCCGCAGTTGATTACCAGGATATTCATGGTCTTCCTCAGAGTCGTGATTGACTCCGGCCGGCAGTGAATCTGGTGGGCGGTGCCCACCCTACGTGGCTGGCTGGGCTTTTCCCGTCAACGGCACAAAACGGATCTCGACCCGTTTGTCGAGTGCGGCCGCGATGCGCCGGAGCATCGAAAGCGAGTGTCCCTCGTAATCAGCATCTTCAAGCCGGGAGATAACCGACGGGGTTGTGCCGACCAGCTTGGCGAGCTCTTGCTGGGTTAGGCCGGCAGCCTGGCGGAGCCCGTAGATCTGGCGGGCGACCTCGGCGTTTGCGCGCTCCTCTTCGAGCTCTTGGAGCCGTTCGGGCTTCCCCTCAAAGTATCGCCGATGCATGATCTCGACCGCATCGGTCGTGGCTTTTCGTTTCCGGGGCATCTGAGCCGTCATCCTCGCGGTAGAAAACGACCTTGGTTGCAGGCACCTGCTACACTCCCCATTATTCGCAATATTGCGAAGCATGTCAAGCCCGTGGTCTGGGGGCGTATCGGGCCAGTTAGTGCATGTGAGCCCGTGAGAGGCAAGCTGGAAAGGGGCGAGCCGCGCGGATTGTCCAAGCGAATGATCCACAATGGTCCGTCAAGACGCATGCCACGTGGCTTGTCCTCGCCGTGGGCC
>Ga0114919_10001873_pt1 | contig 16938 bp, 14 predicted proteins | sample BlataG_FD_88682 | JGI IMG/M metagenome (GOLD analysis project Ga0114919, IMG submission 88682) | Deep subsurface microbial communities from Black Sea to uncover new lineages of life (NeLLi) - Black_00105 metaG | ecosystem: Environmental > Aquatic > Marine > Oceanic > Sediment | place: Atlantic... | reverse complement strand
TATCAAACTGCCCATTACCAAAGGGGAACAGGACATCCTGAATCCCTTGGGGATTGATTGCATTCGGGCCTTTCCTGGCCGGGGAATCAGGGTTTGGGGAGCCAGAACCACAGCTAGCGATGCCCTGTGGAAGTACATCAATGTCAGGCGCCTGTTCCTCTTCCTCGAGGAGTCCATCGAGGAGGGAACACAATGGGTGGTCTTTGAGCCCAATGATGAGAAGCTCTGGGCCAGGGTAAAACAGACCATCACCCAGTTCTTAACCAGGGTCTGGAAGGATGGCGCCCTCATGGGGACCACCCCGGAAGAGGCTTTCTTCGTCAAGTGCGATCGCACTACTATGACTCAGGATGACATTGATAATGGAAGGATAATCATCCTAATTGGGGTAGCACCGGTAAAACCTGCTGAGTTCGTGATCTTCCGCATCGCTCAGTGGACAGGAGGGTCAGAGGTCACAGAATAAGATTGCAGATAGCCGAACAAGAAAGGAGGAATGAAAAATGCCGACAGGAGAAAGAAAGGACCCATACAAGAACTTCAGATTTTTGGTGGAGATAGATGGCATTGTCCAAGCAGGGTTTAATGAAGCCACTATCCCCGATAGCACCCAGGACCCCATTGAATATCGGGAGGGAAATGAGCCACCCACGGTGAGGAAGCTTCCTGGTCTGGTCAAATACGGGAATCTGACACTAAAATGGGGGATTACCGATTCCCTGGAGCTCTACAACTGGCGCAAGTTAGTAGAGCAGGGGAAGACGAAGGATGCCCGTCGTAACTTGGCCATTATCCTTATGGATGAAGAGGGCAATCCGGCAGCCAGATGGGAATTCAACGATGCTTGGCCCAGCAAATATGATGCCCCTGACTTGAGTGCTGCGGGAACCGATGTGGCTATTGAAACCTTGGAAATCGCTCACGAAGGAATGAAGAGGGTTTGATAGTCTGAAGACAGAATAGGAGGTAAACAATGGCTCTGCAAACAGAGTATGAATTCGCTCTGCCCAAGGGCTACGTGGACGAGGAGGGGAATCTTCATAAGAAGGGAGTTATGAGACTGGCTACGGCAGCCGATGAGATTTTGCCTATGAAAGACCCCCGTGTACAAGGAAATCCAGCTTATCTAACCATTATCCTTCTCTCGCGGGTAGTAGCCAAACTTGGTAGTCTTCCTGACGTCAACCCCAGGGTCATAGAGAGTCTATTTGTCACCGATATGGCTTACTTGCAGGAATTTTACCGCCGCATAAATGAGAACGGTACTGCCAAGGTAAAGGTCATTTGCCCCAAGTGTGAGCATCAGTTTGAAGCGGAGTTGGCCAGCCCGGGGGGATAGCAGGCTACCCCCTCGACCGGCTCCACGAGGAGGTAGCCTACATCGCTTACCATTTTCACTGGCCTTACGAAGAGATTATGAATCTGGAGCACGGTGAAAGGAGAAGGTGGTGTGAGGAGATTTCAAAAATTAACCGGAAGACGAGGGAGGGTAGCCGTAGCCAGAATAGAGAGTGAGAAAGGGGTTATCAACCCGAAATTACTAGAGACTTCCGAGCCAGGAGGCCTGAAATGAAAGAATTAAAGAGTGAAACAAAGGCTAAGGCAAGCCAGACTCATACAAAAGCAAGGTCTGATTTTCAAAAGTCGACAAGATATGAGGCCCAGGAGATGGGCTACCTAACTCCAGAATTTCAGCCACCGCAAAGGTTTACTCCCCTATTGGCAAAGCTCTCTCATCCCGCCAATGCGACTCTGAGGGTTCAGTTTCTTACTCAACTTCAGCAGACTTATGGAAACAGGTTCGTGCAGAGAATGCTGCAAGCCAGAGCCGGAGTCAATAAGCCGTGGGACAGGCGTAAGCCGGAGACAGCTATGCCAATGCCGGAGACGCAGGTCCGGAATCAAGCTGAGGAGGAGGAAGAAGAGCTGCTCCAGGCAGGTGGTGGAGGGGCAGGAGCAGGAACAACTGTCATCAGGGGGCCAAGGGAAATGTGGTACTTCAATGGGGAGACCCCGGCTAACTACACGGTGTCCCAAAGGCTAAGTACCAACAGGGCAGGTGGTACATTCAGCTGGAGCGTTTCGCCGCAACTCACACTGTCATCTCCCACCGACGTCACTCCGACAGTGACTACAGCCACAGCCAGCAACGCAAGAAATGATGCTTGGATACGGGTCCGGCACACGGATGCCAGCGGCAACTTTAGCGCTGCCAGCTATCGGGTGACAGTACTGGCTCCCGATAGCTTGGACCATCTGAGGAACGTCGATAATGCCGATCCGGTGTGGGGATATGATTGTGAAATCCACTACAGTATCTTGGATCAGTTTGGCACGACACTACCACACAACGTTCCCATCAATGAGCAGTGGACTAGCGGGATTGTTGCTGACTTCCCTTTAATGAATTGGAGGCGTGGCCCGGAGGGGTCAGCGACAGTCAATCCTGCTGACTGGTATGACCATATTCAGGGTGAACTGGCTACTCATTTCCCCACTCCGTTGAGCCCGGGACACCTGCTTGCTGGTATCCCGATATACCACTGGACTGGAGACTGGCGAGTGGGAAGCCTGACCATCGGCGACGGTACCCTTGTCCGTTCGGTAACGTGGCAAAAGAACTGGGGGTACGCGCGACATACCTAGGAGGTTACAGGTGCAAGACTCTCGTCAAGGGAATCCTGGAAACCGTTTACTGAATGCTAAAGACTTCCAGTGGGGCGAGATGGAAGAAGGCATTCAGATAGGGTTGTGGTGCTCTCAACATTCGGTTGAGGTCGGAAAGCACGCGGAACTACGCGCCGCGGTACGAAATCTCTCTGGAAGGCGGACCGAGTTGGGAAACGAATTTGGACTTGCCATACAGAGGACCGGCGAGGAGCTTTTCGAATACTTTGGCGGGCCAAGACCAACCACACCTACCCTGTTGGAACCTGGGGAATTTCGGGAACTCTTTGGCTGGCGGCTCGGAGAACCATTCACTCTTAGAATCGGTGTCTATCAGTGCTGGGTGGCTTACCGTCCAAAGGAGGGCAAGGAGATGCGATCGAAGATAGTTACGGTCGAGGTCGGATCTTGATACTGGTGCAGTGTACAATATTGCTCTAATGCAGCGAAGATAAGGAAGTAAAATGCCTGTAGGTGAAAGAAAGGACCCTTATTTAAGCTTTCGATTTCTGGTTGAGATTGAAGGCCTGGTGGTGGGTGGCTTTTCCGAGGTCTCCGGGCTTCAGGCTGAGACACAGGTGGAAGAATACCGGGAGGGAGGGGTTAATGATTTCATCCACAGGTTACCCAAGGAGACCAGGTATCCAAACCTTACCCTTAAGAGGGGGATTACAGATTCCGATGTGCTTTGGAAGTGGCATCAGGACGTGGTTAATGGGAAGGTCACCAGAAAAAGTGGCTACATCGTACTGCTTGATAGCGAGGGAAATGAAAGTTGGAGATGGAACTTCATAGATGCTTACCCGGCAAAGTGGGTAGGCCCTGATTTAGGAGCCGATAGCAACACGGTAGCCTTTGAAACCATAGAGCTAGTCCATAATGGAATTAAGAAGGCATGAAATGATGAAGGAAGCAGTACTTTCAAGAAGGGTCAACATGCAATTAACCAATCAAGGCTTCCCTAAAAAAATAGTGGACAAATATAATAAGTTAAGGCTTTTTACCCTCAACTTCTCCCCAGCCGTTTTTACAAAGAGAATTATCCCCTTCGTAGGTAAGTGGATAGAGCTGGTGTATGCTATGCCCTATCTCATCTCAAGGCGGGAAATCTTAACCTCCTTGAAGGAGTCAAGGACTAACATAGTAACCCAGCCCATTAAACAGATATGGAACATTCTTGTTCACCTTGAAGGAAGCGCCTCACCAAGCCAATACGGGCAACAACCTTTGTCCTATTTAGAAAGTCAGCCTCCGACACATCCAGAAAGGAGTACCCATCTATCATTTGTGGGAAGTCAGCCTCCAGCGTCAGTAGAGAGGAACATGAATCTTTCTCTGAGGAGATTTGATGCTTTCAAGCCTCAGAACATGCCTGCTCCTGGCCAGAAGACCACTTCTTTGTCAGAGCGAGCATCCCTGATTCTGCGAAACAGTGATATAGCGCACTATCCCTATGAACCCCCCGAAAGCGAAGCTCATAAGGGTGGCAAAAGAATAGGCCTTGATACCGAATCATCCTCAGCGAAGCTTCCTCAAACTGTGAGCGAACAACCAAAGGAAGGGAGCAAAGCAGGGACTATACAAAAAGAGTTGCCAGTTACTGGCCACCCGCTACCGGTTATTAACTACCAGCCGCTAACTTTGAGCTACAAGCCATCGGCTATTAGCCAGCCCTCTGAGGAGAGTTATATTCTTCCCTCTACAAAGGACCTTGGTAAGCCCTTTTCCAATTCGTCGCAGAAAATAAAGACTGATGGCGATGGAAAAGTAATTTACAGCAAATCGCCCCTTTCTTACCTCGATTTCATAAGCAATAAACAAATGCAAAAGGCCTCTTCAGCCGCTGGGCCTCATTCCCCATGGGGAGGGATTTTACCGCTGGAAAACAAGGCTTTTCAGCATCCTCAATTGAATGTATTAGAGCTGGGTAAGGTGGAATCCATTTACCACACCTACCCGAGGATAGAGCCTGTCACATCTAAGGAGACGCCTCAAATAATAAAAGAGGAAAAGATTATAGAAAAAGAAGTGGCTTCCAAATCACTGCAACTTCCAAAAATCAATATAGACCGCCTTGCGGATCAGGTTTACCAATTGATGGAGAGGAAAATAAGGATAGAACGGGAAAGGAGGGGGTTATAGGTCATGTTAGTCAAAGCCTTCTTAACCAGAAAAGACAATCCTGCTTTGATTGTTCCCTTTCTCTTTAATCCTTCTGAGTTCACTGTAGAGAGAACCAATCAGTTTACTGAGGTGAATATTCCAGGACTTTCCTCTTCAACCTTTCAATTTATGAAAGGTGGTGCCAGAACACTAACCATGGACCTCCTTTTCGACACCTATGAAGAAAAAATGGATGTGCGAGTTTTTACAGACCGGATTACAGGCTGGGATTCCGGGAGCATGTTCAGCAAATTACCTGGAATAGCTAAGGGGCTGATGGATATCGACTCTGACCTTCATGCTCCTCCCGTTTGCCTTTTTATCTGGGGAACATTTATTTTCCCCTGCATTATTGAAAGGGTAACTAAAAAATTTACCATGTTTCTTCCAGAAGGGATACCGGTTAGAGCCACGCTCACTGTTACTTTAAAAGAATACAAGGAATATAAAGCCCAACTGCAAGAAGCATCACGTCAGTCTGCTGATAGGACTAAAACCTGGCGTGTAAAACAGGGGGATAGCCTTTGGTTCATTGCAGCCAAAGAGTATGGTGCTCCTGATCTCTGGAGACCTATAGCGGTGGCGAACAATATTGATAACCCTCGTATATTAAAATCTGGCGTGGAGCTGATTATTCCACCTCTAGAGTGATGCAATGACGTTTGAAGAGATTGCAAAAAAGTATTCAAGTTTTTATGCCCCCAATTATCAGATAATTATTGAGGGGGACGATATTCTAAAGAAACACTTTGTCGAAATTATCAGTGTAACTTTTGAAGATATGCTTGAAGGGGCAGATAGATTCTCTATTACCATAAATGACCACGGAGCTAGATGGCTTGATAGTGGACTCTTTGAGCCGGGTAAGAAAGTAGAGATTAAAATGGGTTATCTAGATAGACTGACTACCATGATAGTTGGCGAGATTATCTCGCTTAGACCTAGCTTTCCGGCAGATGGCGCCCCCCAACTGGAAATAAGTGGCTATGACCTATCTCACCAATTTACCAGGGTCCGTAAACAAAGGTCTTTTGAAAACATGAGAGACAGTGAAGTAGTGGAGATGATTGCCGGTGAAGCGAAGCATAAACTAGCCACTCAAATAGAAAGGACAGAAACGATCCACCCTTATATCGTACAGGATAGGCAGACAGACTACGACTTTATTAGCAGTCTTGCCGGGCAGAATTTCTTTGAGTTCTTGGTCAGGGAAAGAGCCCTCTATTTCCAGAGGACTAGGAGAAACCGGGACGCAATAATGAGTCTTGAGTATGGTAGTTCTCTGCTAAGCTTTAATCCAGAACTTAATACTGCTAATCAGGTTAGTGAAGTAACAGTAAGAGGGTGGAACCCCAGAACAAAAGAAGGGATTATTGGAAGGGCCAGGCGCGGGAGCGAGGAGGCAAGAGAGCGTGGCAGAAGAAGCGGGGGAGATATAGTAGAAGGCGTCTATGGAACAGTGGAAGAAAGAATCTTAGATAGACCTGTATTTACCCAACAAGAAGCAGACAATCTGGCTCGTTCTATACTAAACAGGTTATCTGAAGGACTAATTAAGGGCAGCGCTCAATGTATAGGGATTCCAGAGATAAGAGCCGGGGGAAATATCGAATTAGATGGTCTCGGGAATAAGTTTAGTAAAAAATATTACATGGAACGAACCACCCATACCATTGGTGGTTCCGGCTATACAACCACTTTTAATGTAAAGGAAAATACTATATGAACATGCTAGATATTTTTCAGGATTCCCGGGAAGCAAGGCAAAATCGAGTATATGGGGTGGTTATCGGTATTGTTACCAATAACCAGGACCCCGATGGAATGGGCAGGGTAAAAGTAAGATTTCCCTGGAGAGATGATGGCGATGAGAGCTATTGGGCTCGTATTGCTACTTTGATGGCAGGGAACGACCGAGGCTGCTTCTTCCTTCCTGAGGTTGGTGATGAGGTGCTGGTAGCCTTTGATCATGGCGATATCCACCATCCCTACATTTTGGGCGCTTTATGGAATGGGGTGGATACGCCGCCAGAGACAAACGCAGATGGCAAAAACAACATTCGCAAGATCAAGTCCCGAAGCGGGCACGAAATCATCTTTGAGGATAACCATGAGCAGATGAAGGAGAGGATTGAGGTACATACCAAAGCTGGGCACAAAATCCTTTTAGACGACTCAGCCGGCCAGGAAAAAATTGAAATCGTTGATAAGACTGGAAATAATTCCATCAAGATAGATTCAGTGCAGAATAGTATCACCATAGAAAGCGCAATGCAATTAAAGCTCAAGTCTCAGATGATAGAAATTGAATCGGGAACGATGATGAGCATCAAGGCAGGAGCCACGCTGACCATTCAGGGGGCATTGGTAAAAATTAACTAAAAGGGGGGACGAAAGGTGCCACCAGCGGCAAGAGTGGGAGACATGACAAGTCATGGAACGCCTCTGGGCCCGGGGCCTGGTAGCTTTAATGTTCTGATAGGTGGTTTGCCCACCTGGAGGGCAACCGCAGATTTCCATGCCTGCCCTTTGTTCAGTGGCCCAGTGCCACATGTGGGAGGGGTGGTTTCTTTGGGCAGTCCAACTGCATTGATTAATAATCTTCCGGCAGCTCGGCAGGGGGATATGATTGTGGAAAGCGGGCCTCCCAATTCTATTGTAATGGGATGTCCTACGGTGATTATTGGTCCCTAGCCAGAAAGGTAGCCATGGCCAGAGAGTTTTTAGGAAGGGGATGGAAATTCCCTGTAGGTGTTGATTCTAAAGGAAGGATAGACATGTCCGAGTATGAGCAGGATATAAGGGAGGCTATCTGGCTCATCCTGAGCACGGCCAAAGGGGAAAGGGTGATGAGGCCTGATTTCGGATGCGGCATCCACGATTTCGTCTTTGCCTCTGTTAACACTTCTAACATAGGATTAATGGAATCCAGCGTTAGAGAGGCTCTGACCATCTGGGAGCCAAGGATAGAACTTAAGGATGTCAGCGTATCAACAGAGAGAGCAAGCGAAGGACAACTACTGGTAAGCATTGATTATAGGGTTAGGTCTACTAATAACGAATTCAACCTCGTTTATCCGTTTTATTTAACAGAAGGAAGATGAGCTAAGAAGTCAGCATGGAGAAAATGGTGCAAGTTCCAAAGATCAACGATAGTCAGTTTCAAGACCTCCTCGAGGAGGCAAAGGCTCTTGTCCCCTTTTACACCCGTGAATGGAAGGCTACCGATGGAAAGACTCCAGGCGTTGCTTTACTTAAACTCTTCGCCCATATCCAGGAGACTGTAATCCGTAGATTGAATAGAGTTCCTGATAAGAACTTTATCGCCTTCCTGGATATGCTTGGGATAAAGCTCCTTCCTGCCCAACCTGCCAGAGCTCCGGTAACCTTTTTCCTCTCTGAAGGAGCCGCCGAAAATGTCCTGATACCGGAAAGGACCCAGGCTGCGGCAGGAGAACTCATATTTGAGACAGAGAAAAATATTCTGGCAGCCCACGCTAAGTTGGTGCAGGCATACAGCCTCAGTATTAGCAAAGACGAAATCTTTAAATCTCCTTCCAATGTTATAGATGGAAAGGCGGTTTCTTCCTTCTCTACTCATTTGGCTTATAAGGCTAAAAGCGGGGAAAAGGACCTGTTTTTAGATGACGTTTCAGGGCTTGAGAAGGGGGATATTCTCAAAATAGGTAAAACAGAGTATGTAATGGTTTCTGAAGTATCAGATACAAAGGTGAGTATAGTCGGTGAACTGCGTCACGAGCATGAGGCGACTACCCCAGTAACGAAAGTTACAGTATTTGAACTTTTTGAGGGCAGAAACAGACAGGAGCATATACTTTATTTAGGCCATAAAGACCTTTTCCACATCAAGCCGGTTTCAGACTCGCCATCAAATCTGGTCCTGCAATCCCTCATTTCAGAGGCTGCTCAGCCAAACTTGCCGCTCGAATGGAGCTATTGGGGGGAGGATAAGGAAACCAAAAAGGACAGATGGATCGTGACTCCTGTGACCCCCGTTGGCTACGATATACCCATAGTAGAGATTTATGGCATCGGCCCGACCTTTGCCCGGAGATTGCAAGCGACCAATATCAACACCGTTGGCGAGTTGCTCAAGTATACCCCTCAAGAGCTTATGGGCATCTTAAAGACAAATAAGGAATACCGGGTCGAAAACATATTGACGGCGGCAAGGAACAAATTTATCGAGGCTAGCCGCCGTGATAAGACACAGGTGTTTGAAGCGGCTGGAATAGACGGCACTTCAGGGCTTATCAAAGATGGAGATATTACCCTCCCCATAAGTAGCCAAATAAAAGAGACGGAAGTCCACGGAGTAAAAAGCAGATGGCTACGCTGTAAGGTGAAAGCTCCTGTTTTGAAAAATACTAAACTACCTGCTGTAGATACCATATCAGTGAGGATACAAAATACGCTAACCCCGGATATGGCCTTTTATAATGATGTGCCTCTGGATTTGACCCTCGATGAGCAGACTAAGAATTTCAAAGAAGACCTATATCCCTTTGGCAAGAAACCACGACTTTTTGATACCTTTTACCTGGGAAGTGGAGAGGTCTTTTCTAAGAAGGGGGCGAGCATTATCCTGAGCTCCTCCATTTCCGCCGGCTACGATATACCCATAGTGCAGATTCTCGGCATCGGCCCGACGTTTGCCCGGAGATTGCAAGCGGCCAATATCAACACCGTTGGCCAGCTACTCAAATACACCCCCCGAGAGCTTATGGGCATCTTAAAGACAAATAAGGAATACCGGGTCGAAAACATATTGACGGCAGCAAGGGATAAATTTGTCGAGGCTAGCCGCCACACTAAGGAACAGATGTCTGGTGCCGCCGGCAAAGGCAAAAGCGCCTCGAGCCAGGAGGAACTGACCCTCTCCTGGGAATACTGGAACGGAAAGGGTTGGGTAGTGATAAAAGACCTGGATGACAGAACAGGATGTTTCCTTAAGGATGGAGTGGTTATCTTTAGCTGCCCCTCCGATATCGAACCCACCCAGGTTGGCGGGCAGGAAAACTACTGGATCAGGATAAGAATCGTTAGCGGAGATTATGGCAAGGAAATCGTCTACGACAAGGAGAAGGAGGATTGGGTTTCTGGTGAAATCACTCCGCCCCTGTTTAGTCAACTCACGCTGACCTATTCGCTAGACCCTCAAAAGGTGGAACACTGTCTCACTTATAACAACCTGGAATTTGTAAACAATACCGAGGAAAGCAAAATCTCCGGCAAACCTTTCCAGCCCTTTCAGCCCCTGGATGATGAGCATCAAACCCTCTATTTGGGTTTTGATAAGAAGCTGGAAAGCGGACCGGTCAGTATTTTCTTTTCTATAGAAGAGCCGGAATACATTGAAGAAACCATGCCCAGAATTGTCTGGGAGTATTTTGCCGAAAGGGGAAAAAGCGGTGGATGGGTCCGTTTAGAGGTGCTGGATGGGACTAGGAATCTAACTCGGAGTGGCACGGTTGAATTTATTGTGCCCTCAGACTTTGCTGCGTTCACAAAATTTGGGAAGGAGCTTTACTGGATTCGTGCCGTAGATGTCGAAGATAGATTCCGACCATACATAGTGAAGGCTCATATCCTTCCAGAGTTTAGGAAATATGAAGCTTCTATCGAGGAAAGCCTGAAAGAAGGGGTTATTGAACCATGCCCTCCGTCTCACCTGGTCGTATTTCATCCCTTATGGACCAGCCCTCCTGAAGCGCGTAAATATCCACCAAATCCAAGAATTGAGGGTATCTACCTTAATACTACCTGGGCAATGCAAGTGGAGACTATCAAGGATGAAATCATGGGCTCCAGCAATGGAGGGGTGGAGCAAACCTTTACCCTAACTAAAATCCCGGTGACCTCTGAAGAAATATGGGTAAACGAGTTAAACGCTCTCTCTGAGGAAGAAATGAAGGACATAGTTAGCAATGGTGAGCTTGAGGTAAAGGAAGTCCAGGATGAGAAGGGAAATACTACCGAGTTTTGGCTCAAATGGCAGGCGGTAGATGACCTGTTAGGTTCAGCAAAGGACGACCGGCACTACGAAATCGACAGAATCTCTGGAAATGTCAAGTTTGGCGATGGCATTAACGGAGCAATCCCCCCTATGGGAGTAGACAATATAAAGGCCGATTACAGGTCCGGCGGCGGTAAAAATGGAAATGTAGGCAGCTTAAAGCTCACTGCTCTCAAGACCTCCATCCCGTTTGTGGATAGAGTCTCTAATCCGGTAGCCGCCGCAGGGGGCTCAGACACGGAGGTCTTAGAGATGGCTTTAGAGAGGGGACCTCAAACCGTCAGGCACAGAAATCGTGCTGTGACCAATGAGGATTTTGAATGGCTAGCTAAACAGGCGTCGCCCGGTATTGCCCGGGCTAAATGCCTGCCTAACTTCGATGACAGGGGGGAACACAAACCGGGGTGGGTGACGCTCCTCATAGTCCCAAGAAGCGAGGAGGAGCAACCCAAACCCTCCCTCGACCTTAAAAGCCGGGTAGAAACATATCTTAAAGACCATTCTGCCAATACGGTGGTGAGTCCAGAGCATCTTCAGGTCTCTGAGCCTGTGTATGTGGAGGTTGGTGTGGAGGCCACCATTATTGCAACCTCTATGGACGCCGTTCCCCTAGTTGAAAATGAGGCCTTTTCCCAGCTAAAAGAATTCCTCCATCCTCTCACCGGGGGATATGAGGGAGAGGGTTGGGACTTCGGCAAGGCGCCCTGTCTTTCCGATTTCTTTGCTCTCCTGGAGAAGATACCAGGAGTGAACTATGTGAAGAGCCTTTTGATAAGGGTTAAAGCCAGTGAGAAGCAAGTTATGTCTGAGCTTGTGATAACACCCGAAAAGCCGGGGGATATTGAGATGCCCCCTTATACCCTAGTCTTCAACGGTAAGCATAAGATAACAGTAACCTTCGAGAAGGAGAGCTAAAGATGCCACTCCCAGTGCCTAACCTTGATGATAGGTCCTTTGACCAGTTAGTGGATGAGGCAAGAAGGCTTATCCCTATTTATGCCCCCCAGTGGACAGACCATAATGTCCACGACCCAGGTATCACCTTTATAGAGCTCTTTGCCTGGCTGGCTGAGATGCAGCTCTACAGCCTTAACCGGATTGGGGACAGGAATTATCTAAAGTTCCTAAAACTTTTGGGAATAAAGCCTCTACCCGCCAGTCCCGCTAAGGTAGATGTTACTTTTACCTCGAAGAATATCAAAACTATTGAAAAACTGACAAAGGTTGTCGCTGAGGATATTCAAACAGGGGAAAAGCTAACCTTTGAAACGGATGAGGGTATAGAGGTGTTACCTGTGGCACTGAATGGGGTAATAAGCTTTGCCAACTACAAATTTGCCGAAGTCACCGAGTTTAATAAGCCCAATAAGAGCTTCTACTACCCCTTTGGCGAAAGGGCTGAAATCGGCAGCGCTCTCTACCTGGGTTTTGATTTTGAAAAGGCTTCTATCGTCGGTAGAGAGAGCAAGCTCAGCCTGTATCTCTATGAGGAGGACTTACCACCTAAAGGCCAGCACGGAAATGAAATATTGAGAGTTTATCCTTCGGCGGAGGTTTCGTGGGAATATTGGGATGGCGAGGAGTGGTCAACATTAGAACTGAATTTATCAGTGGATGAAATGGTGAAGACCTTATCCCAAAATGGCAGGATTTCCTTTACCACTCCGTCAGACGTTGAGAGGAGAAAGCTACCATCTGTTGATGGGGAGCTCTTCTGGATAAGGTGTAGAGTTACAAAAGAGGGCTATGAGATACCCCCTCGTATAGACAGGGTCTTGTTGAACACTGTTCCGGCAACCCAGGGAATAACTATTGAGGAAGAGGTTTTAGGCTCAAGCTCCGGTTTGCCACATCAAACTTTCAACACTACGCACTGCCCTATTATAGTCGGGACTCAAGTGGTGACTATTCAAGGGGAAGATTGGGAGGAGGTAGATGACTTCGACGCTTCAAAGCCAGAGGATAATCATTATACTGTTAGTCAAGAGACCGGGGAAATAACCTTTGGAGATGGGGTACAGGGAAGGATTCCTCCCAAGGACGAAGAGATAAGAGTCTCTTACCGCTACGGCGGAGGAGAGGGGGGCAATATAGGGGCTGGAACAATCTCAAAAGCCTACGATAGAGATGGGAATCCGATAGAAATCGAGGAGGTAACTAACTTCTTTCCTGCCTCCGGTGGGAAGGGAGAGGAAACAACTGAAGAGGCTATCCTTAGAGCGAGGAAAAACCTCAAAACACGATTCAGGGCTATCACTGCCAAGGACTTTGAATTTATTACCAAAGCCACGCCTGGATTAAGAGTGGCAAGAGCAAAGGCAATAGTAGAGCCAGAGAATACGGTGACTATCGTGGTTGTCCCATACAGCCCCTTAGAGAAAGCGACCCCCAGCAGTGGGTTTATGAGGACTGTTTGTGAGCACTTAGATGTGCATCGGCTTATCACCACCTATATCAAGGTGGAAAAACCGAATTATGTTCGGGTATCGGTCAATGCTGCCGTAAAGACCGAACCTGGCTCCAAGCCCACTGCCGTAAAGGAAAGGGTGGAGAAGGCTTTAGACAGATTTCTTTCCCCTCTAGAGGGGGGGCCTGATGCTAAAGGCTGGCCTTTCGGCAGGAGTGTATACAGATCTGAGGTATACGAAGCAATAGATGGGGTTGAGGGGGTGGACTGCGTTTTAAGATTATCTTTAGCAGGTGCGGTAGGAGACCTAGATATCGGGGATTTGAGTCTGGTATATCCCGGCAGACACGATATCGAGACCATCGAGCCTGAAATAGTTTGCAGGGAGAGAGGATATGAATAGAGACGAGTTTAAGTTCTTAATTGTAAATACACAGAGCCTCTGGCAAGAAGGAAAGATAGAACTGGATGAGGAGAGCAAAAATTCTATCGAGATAACTGAGGAAGGCATTTCCCTTAGGAAATATTACACCCATATCCTTACTGAAAGCTACCCATTCAGGCTGGTGTCCCCTGTAGATTTTGCCCTCGATTCCTGCGGGCTCCTATATATCCTGGATTCCACGGAGAAAAGGATCGCCATCTTTGATACCAGTACCAAGACCTGCCAGTGGGTTGAGTGTATCTCGTTCTCAGACCCTAAGGTGCTCACTATAGACCCTTCCAATATATATGTTGCCGATGGCGGCGAGGTTTGTTGCCTTGCCAAGGCTAACTACCAGTTCAGATGGAAGGCATCTGTAGAAGGCGGGAACCTAGTGGACATGGCTTTAGATAGTAAACAAAGCCTCTATGTTCTGGACAGGAATAGCCGGCAGGTCTTTAAGATTGATAAAGCGGCAAAGTTATCAACAGTTTCTTTAACCACTGAGCTAAAGGGGCCGGTAAATATTGCTTTGGATAGCAAAGACCACCTTTACATTTTGGAATACATTAAAGGAGCAGAAGATGCTGAAGATGAGGCACGGGTGCTTACGTTCGACCCACAGGGTACCCTTGAAAGCACCATCTCTCTTCCAGTGAAAAAAGGGTTCCTGCCCTCCGGGCTGGCTGTTGACGAGGGGGGGAATATTTTCATCGGAGAAAAATACGATTTGGAAGCCCTTCATAAACCCTCCGAGAAAGCTACCCCGATTCAAATTGACCCTTGGGGGAAAGTTACACCGATTGGGTATGAAGGAGCAACTTATCGCCTCATTTTAAATAAAAAGGGAGACCTCTATATCCTGAGTGAAAACGAGATAGCTTTCTTAAAACTGGTTGAGAGGTATATAAACAAAGGTATTTATATCACTAAATTATTTGACAGCACTGTGCCCGGTTGCCAGTGGCACAAGGTGGTTGTAGATGCCGATATTCCCGCAAATACCATAATGAATGTTTCTCATTATATCTCCGATGATGAAACCGCTGAACCTACTTGGTCTGAACCTATGGTAAATTTCAAAGATGCCCTGCTCCTCAGTCCCAGAGGAAGATACATCCGGTTCAAGATAGAGCTGGTCAGCGATGATTTACATTCCGATAGCCCAAAGGTAAAGAGCCTTAAGGTTTACTTCCCTCGCCTTTCATACCTTAGATACCTTCCTGCCACATATCAAGAAGATAAGGCGGGGAGAGAATTTCTGGAGAGATTCCTTTCCCTCTTTGAGACCCTCTTCTCCAACCTTGAGGGGGCGGTCTTTGCCCTTACCAAGTATATCGACTCTGAGGCGGCACCGGATGCATTTCTCCCCTGGCTTTCATCCTGGCTGGCTATAGCTTACGATGAAAATTGGGGAGAGGAGAAAGTGAGAAAGCTTATTGAAAAAGCTCCTGAGCTTTACAAAAAGAGGGGAACAAGGGCGGGAATCGAGGAGATAATCGAGATCTATACAGGTGAAGAGCCTATCGTCGTGGAGAATTTTCAGCTTAAATGCATAGAAGACAAACCTGTTGAATACAAGCTAGAGCAGAAAGCTTATAGGGGGGAGTCACGGTTATTCCTGAAAGATACTTCCAATTTGGAGATAGAAGATATAATAAAGATTAGCGATGGAATTAAAGAGGAGTTTGCCGTCATCTGTGATAAAGAAGATAGTGCTTTAAAGCTCAGAGGGAAAATCACCTTTGACTATGGTGTGGGGGCAACTGTTAGGAAGCTGAGGATTGAAGAGGTTCTGTACGGGGACTGTCCCTACCGGTTTTGCGTTCTCTTAAGGCCTTTCCAGGTTAAAACTGCAAACGAATTCACGGCGATTACTAGAATTATTGAGCGGGAAAAGCCAGCCCATACCATTGGTGGCATAAGGGCTTTACAACCCTGGATTTACCTTGATATGCATACTTATCTGGGGATAAACACCACTCTAACCGAGCCGGTTTTCATCCTTGGTGAGAGTTCTATAATAAGTAGAGACACCGTCTTATCCGATGTGGAAGAGGCAGGGCAGATTGATTTGCGCTCAAGATTGGATATTGATACTAAACTAACATAAAAATAAGGAGGGATTAAGAAATGGAAGAAAGGAATTGTATTGAGGCAAGCGTGGAGGAAACCTGCGCTCTCAAATCTTTTGAGAGAAACAAGTACTTCTATGGGAAGCTGATGACGGTGAGGGATTTCGAAACCGAGCAGAGGTACTTCAATGAGAAGCGTCATCTGCTAAACAGGCTTATTCACGGGATTGGGCTTGTCTGTGGCCTGCAGGTGTCGGAGCCTGAGATGGTGGACGGAAAACTGCGGATAAAGCTCTCGCCTGGGGTTGCTCTTGATTGTTGTGGGCACGAAATCGTTGTTGAAAACGGGGGAACCTTTGACCTCGGCGGGAGCCCAAGCGAAGGCCTCAACTATGTATATCTAAAATACAAGGAATGCGTGACAGAGCCTGTCCCATCTCTGGCAAACCCCTCCGTCTGCGAGGAGGTCTGTTGTTACAGTCGGATAAAGGAGGACTTCGAGGTCGAGGTGAGTAAAGCAGGCCCTCCCGCCGCAACGGCTTTCAACTGGCAGGAAGTGTGGCAAAATAGGCAACATAATATCCAAGAAGTGGCCGACAAATTGGAGATTCCCGAGCCGAAGGATTGGATAGAGGCAAAATTGCTCATCACTCTGGCTGAATACCTGGAAACGGTCGGCTGTCCTTCCTGTGATGACCCCAAGGTACTGCTGGCTGTTATCAGCATGGCTGGCACCGATGTTGAGGTAGATGAAGAGGAAACCCTGGCCCTTCGCAGTATCGTCTACAGTAACCCGATGCTCCATGAGCTTTTAAAGAGTCACCTAACCGACCTTGATAACCCCCACCGTGTTACCGCTGAGCAGGCAGGGGCTTTGAAAAGCGTGGACGGGGTAGAAAATCCAGGTGGTGATGTGGATCTGGTCAAGGATAATGCGATTACTATTGTCCCAGATATGGACAATAAACGAATCACCATCGGAGAGAGCCACTCTGCCAGGGAGGATAACCCTCATCATGTTACTGCCGAGCAGGCAGAGGCTTTAAAAAGCGTGGATGGGGTAGAAAATCCAGGTGGTGATGTGGATCTGGTCAAGGATAATGCGATTACTATTGTCCCAGATATGGACAATAAACGAATCACCATCGGAGAGAGTCACTCTGCC
>Ga0114919_10001872_pt1 | contig 16950 bp, 11 predicted proteins | sample BlataG_FD_88682 | JGI IMG/M metagenome (GOLD analysis project Ga0114919, IMG submission 88682) | Deep subsurface microbial communities from Black Sea to uncover new lineages of life (NeLLi) - Black_00105 metaG | ecosystem: Environmental > Aquatic > Marine > Oceanic > Sediment | place: Atlantic... | reverse complement strand
TCGGGATGACAAAGTAGGCGGGGATTCGGTCGGAATGACACCTGCGGCGGGCCACGGCGGGAAAGAAGACAGGAAAGAAGAGGAGACGCGAGCCGCTTGATGGCCCCGGCCCAGAGGGCCCCGTACGGGCCTGCGGCGGGCAAAGGCCCATAAAATGGGCCTCAGCAAGCCTGCCATCATCCGTGGTCACACCCCTTTCCACCCTCTTTTCACAATGCGCTTGACATTGCGGGCCGGGCGGGGTCTTTTGGCGCGCTCCTTACAGGCAGGGCGAGGCGGCGCGCCGGCGGCCTGGCGGCGGCCGCGTCGCGGGAGGTTCCCGGATGGGCGAAGAACTCTACGACAAGAAGAAAAAGGGGAAGCCGGGCGCGGACGTCGACATCCACGAGATCATGAACCGCTGGCGAACCGGCGTGAAGCGCAAGCAGCGCGGCATCGCGAGTTTCCGCGAGCGCATCGAACAGCGGATGGAGGTCGTCCGGCAGCGCATCTTCTCGCACAGGGTCACGCTCGACGATTGGGAGATTCGCACGGCTCATTTTCGGGGCCTTGGCGAGTATGAGATCGTCGAGGACTGGCGGCCGTTTCACCTCGGCGACCAGTGGGGCGACGAGGGCCTCAGCGCATTTTTCCGCCGCAGGGCCGAGATGCCGAAGGAATTCGCCGGCCGCAAGGTCCTGCTTCGGATCTACGTCGGTGGCGATTCGCTCCTTCGCGTGGACGGCGTGCCGTATCATGGCGTGGACCCGTTTCACAACGAAGTGCTCCTCGCGGAGTCGGCCAAGGGCGACGAGGTGCACGAGTTCGAGTTGGAATCGTTCGTCGCCTGGCACGCCGAGAAGCGGTATCCCTTCACCTTCGCGCTGGCCGAGTTGGCCGCGGTCGATGAACAGGTCCACCAGGCTTACTGGGACCTGCGCGCCGTCGTCAAGGCCCTCGAGATCGACGAGATCGATCCGAAGTTGTGCGAGTTCCTCGAGACCCATCTGTGGGAAGCCCTCAAGATGATCCCCCTCCAGGAAGGCGACCCCGAGCGTGTGCGTCGGTGTATCCAGGGGGCCGCCGAGAGCGTCCGCAACACGATCTACGCCAGCGACCGTTTCCAGGGCGAAGGCGAAACGGCACAGCTTTCAACGCAGAGGACGCAGAGATCGGCGGGAATGGGGGGAACGGCTTCCCAGAGGGACTGAGGGACTGAGGGACTGAGGGACTGAGGGGCTGAGGGGCTGAGGGGCTGAGGGACGGAGGGGGCGGGGGCGCGTTTGGCTAGCCCCGACCGCGAGGGAGGGGTGGGCCGCCAGTGCGGCCCGAAGGGCTCCAACGGCAACAGGGAGAGTGAGTAGTAAGGAGAGAGGAGAGGACGACGGGCGGGGGGTTCCCGTAGATTCGTCCCGGTGGGACCGGGACTCATCTGCGGGCTTTGGACAGCGCGCGAGGGGGGGCGGAATCGGGTGGCGGGCGTCCGAGCCGGGATATATAGTGGAATGGACGGACCACGGGAGACGGGGCCGTGCGCGCAAGACGTAATCATTTCGTCGGCGGTGACAACCACGCTGGAACCTCGGGGCGACATCGGCCGTCTAAAGGAACGGGCCGCGGCTACATTCCCGTGGTGAGCTGCGCCCGAAGCACGTATAACTAGGCAGGTCAATTGGGAGGCCAGGCCATGTCCGAGCACGACCGCCCCGTCGAGCAGCCCGCCGTCAAGACCACGATCGTGGGCGGCCGGCCGCCCGGCCCCGGCAAACCGGTGGGTCCGATTCCTCGCGGCATCGAGGTCCTGGTCAAGAAAGCTGCCGTCGACCCGGCGTTTCGGCGGCTGCTGCTGGAGACGCGCGACGCGGCCGCCCGCGAGATCGACCTGGCGCTCGAACCGGCGGAGGCGATGATGCTCAAGGCCGCCCCGCGTGAGCAACTCGAGGCCATCATCGCCCGCACGAAGGTCCCCCCGAATGTGCGGTCGGCGTTCCTCGGCCGCGCCGCCGGGGTCATGCTCGTCGCCTTAGGCGCGGGGACCCTCGGCTGCGACCGAGAGGAAGGGGGGGAGGTCGCGGGCATCGGGCCCGACCGACCGCTGGTTGAGCGGGTCGAGCCGCCACCCTCCCAAGGCGTCCGACCCGACCGGCCGCAGGTCATCGAGCATTCGCCGGGCATCCGTCCCGGCCCGCCGCCGGCCAAGCGGGTCGAGCCGACCGACAAGGAGGCCACCGAGAGCACGTCGCCCGCTAAACCTACGGCGCCCACGCCGACGGGCATCCGGCCCGACCGGCTGCCCGTCACGGAGGGCAGCCGTCCGGACCGTCCCGAACCCAAGCCGCCATCCACCGGCGAGACCGCCACGGCCGAGAAGCCCAAGCCGGCGACCGAAACGCTCACCGTGCCGGCCGACTGGGATGAGCAGGACGCGTTCCGGGCCTTCGCTCGCGGGCTGAAGCACCTCTCGGCCAAACTTCTGCCCAAGCATACGTTCACGTTCCAAGAGGGAGAGGACGGAAAAATCCACATCGCCTGGAAGACCCAGGAATACCAGCTGACCGTGCCCTCCAACAAGGTCGGCGACACGGAGGTCGTGGATGCGACGGGCCCCGCCGCCGACGGCCTCATTCTGACCGTGTGGATCAACAAAGAGCCGGACCAGGCTGAGCGGCCGCAGACCATTGACCATAACGGGCACTGGAAGACCGACCTGAAACAGGTCCAACTGCTGCCGCTCAAGACGTACCTGAAGTACAACCTGGACTACGGCCCGAAGGCGGAGAAGAAGCTGCTCACCACCTTTTCCTCGCCGCAGGTCTGGTACCAGTTCCACACGGCGCCGGCCCCGCGCGGGGCGGGGACAAAGGGCTCACGGCCGGACCGTCCGGCCGGCGGGACGTTCGGCAGTCAGCCCGACCGGCCGTAATGAGGCGCATACCATGGCCGACATCACCCTCGTCAACCTGAACATGCTGTTCATGCGGTACGGCGAGGAGATCGAGCGCGAACGGCACGTGCCCCTCGGGTGCCTGTACCTGGCGCGAGCATTGGAGGACGCCGGCTTCGCGGTCGACTTCCGCGATTACCAGACCGCCGACACCGACGACCCGTTCGACCTGGAGACGTTCCTGGGGTTTCTGGCCGATCCGGCCCCCGTCATCGGGTTTTCGTGCATGGCGAACCTGCTGCCGTTCACGATTTACGCCATGCGGGCGGTGCGCGAGCGATGGCCGGACCGGCGTCTCGTGCTGGGCGGCGTGGGGCCGAAGGCCGTCGAGGAGAAAATCCTGGCGCGATTCCCATGGATCGAGATCGTGGCCCGCGGCGAGGGCGAACGGAGCGCCCCGCTGCTTGTGGCGGCGCTTCGAAACGGCGGCGACCTTTCGGGCGTGCCCGGCGTCTCGTGGCGCGACGCATCGGGAACCATCCATCACAACCCCGAGCCGCCCAGGATCGCCGACCTCGACGCCATCCCCTTTCCCGCCTTCGAGAAGGTGGACCTCGCGCAGTACGCCGGCTACGGCATGATGACCAGCCGCGGGTGCCCGTACAAGTGCACGTTCTGCTCGGTGGCCCCGGTGTGGAACCACGAGAGTTACGCGCGCAGCCCCGCCAACATCGTGGCCGAGATGGTCCACCTGCACGGGGCGGCGGGGGTGGACCTGTTCCTCTTTCAGGACGAGTTTTTCGTCTCGGGCAAGCAGCAAGTGATGGACTTTTGCCGGGAACTCCGGAAGACCGGCCTGGACCTGGAGTGGAAGGCGTTCGGGCGCGTCAACCTCGTGGACGACGAGATGATGCGGGCCATGGCCGACGCCGGATGCCTGGAACTCCGGTTCGGCATCGAGTCGGGGTCGGACCGGGTGCTCGATCGCATCAAGAAGGGTTTTACGGCCGCCGAGGCGCTCGACGTGGTGCCGCGGGCGGTCGAGGTGTTCCCGCGCGTCGATACGTTTTACGTGTGGGGGTTCCCGTTCGAGACGCTCGAGGACTTCAACCAGAGCCTGTTCCAGATGGTCTCGTTCCGGATGATGGGCGCCCGGATTCTTCCGAGCCTGCTTTCGCTCCTGCCTCAGACGGAACTGTACCGCGAGTGGGCTCCGAAGGCGCCGCTGGAGTTCTGCCCGCACCTCTTACCGGAGTTCGTGTTTACGGGGCACGAGGTGTGCCGCGGCGGCGACGTCGAGATTCCCGACCGGTACCGGGCGTACTTCGACCTCATTCTGGCGAACCCCGACGTCTTCGCCGGGTTCTTCCACATCGACCTGGCGGGGAACGTCCTGCCGAAGTTGGCGCTCTTGCGTCAGTTCGGCTTCTACCCGGCCCCGGAGGGCGAGGAGGAGCCGAGCAAGGAATCGTGCGGCGCCCACTCGCCGCGCATCGAGCCTGCGGAACCCAGACTTGCCACGCTCTAGCGGTCCGGCTGGGACTCAGCTCCGGGCTCCGCCCTCCGCTCCCTCCCAGCCGCCTCCCTCGCCATCCTACCACTCGTTCGGGAAGCCTAGCTGAACACCTTTTAGCCCCGACGGAGGACTTCTTCGGGATTTCCGGGGACACCCATAACCGGGCGTGTCAAGGGCATCCCGACCCCGCCCCCACGCTTGACTATCCAGAGGGCAGTCCGTAGAATCCGATGACAGGCAGGGACCAGTGTATCTCGCTCTCTCTGCGGCCTAAAAAGCATACCTTGCCGTCGTGCCGTACTTTGCAGCGCCCGGGGGACGATGTAAGAACAGCATGGCTGAACACTCTCGCAAATCTCGGACCTTCAACGTCAAGATCGCCCTTGGAGCCGACCGGTGAAAGGATTTGAAAGATGCTGAAAACGGCGGCGAACTGCGGATCGGCCTGCGCGTGATGGGTGCTGCTGGTGGCGGCGGGCTGTGCTTTCGGGCCCCAGAGAGTATCCCCGCCGGCCTCCGCGCCGGTCGGACGTTCTGAGACGCCGCCAGCCAGAGAGGCCGGAACCGACCGCGATCTTCCCGAATTGTCCGAGGACGCCGGCCTACGGGACTACCTCGTCTACGCGGCGCTGAACAACCCCGGGCTGGAGGCGGCGTTCCATCGCTGGAAGGCCGCGCTGGAGCGTGTGCCTCAGGCCCGGGCTCTGCCGGACCCGCGATTTACCTATCGGTATTTCATCCGGGAGGTGGAAACCCGGGTCGGCCCGCAGCGGCAGTCGTTCGGCATCGCGCAGGCGTTTCCGTGGTTCGGCAAACTGGACCTGCGGGGCGATGTGGTAATGGAGGCGGCGAACGCCGCCCGACAGCGCTACGAGGCGGAGAAACTCAAACTCTTCTACCGAGTCAAGGACGCCTACTACGAATACCATTACCTCAGCCGCGCCATTGCCGTGGTCCGAGAGAACCGCGACCTGGTCAAGTACCTGGAAGGGGTGGCCCGCGCGCGGTACAAGGCGGCGGCGGCCGGCCATCCCGATGTCATCCGCGCTCAGGTCGAATTGGGGAAATTGGACGATCGGTTGCGAACGGTCCAGGAACTGCGCGATCCGATCACGGCCCGCCTGAACGCCGCGCTCGGCCGGCCCCCGGAAGGTCCTCTTCCGTGGCCGAAGTCGGCCCCGCACGAACCGATCGACGCACCGGACGAGCAGATTCTGGCGTGGCTCCGCGAGGCCAGCCCGGAACTGAAGGCCCTGGAACATGAGATCGCCGGGCGACGCAACACTATCGACCTGGCGAAAAAGGACTACTTCCCCGACGTTACATTCGGCATCGACTTTATTGAGACGGACGACGCACTGATGCGGGGGACCCGCGACAGCGGCAAAGACCCGGTGGTCGGCATGGTCTCGGTCAACATTCCGATCTGGTTCGAAAAGTATGCCGCCGGCGTGCGCGAGGCCGAGGGCCGGTACTGGGCCGCTCTGAAGGCCAAGATGGACCGCGAGAACACCCTCGGCGCCGAGGCCAAGATGGTCCTGTACCGGTTCCACGACGCCGAACGCAAGATCGACCTCTACCGCGATACCCTCCTGCCGAAGGCCAAGGAAGCGCTGAAAGTCACCCAGACAGCCTTTCAGGCCGACAGGGCAACATTCACGGACCTCATTGACGCGGAGCGGATCATGCTGGAGTTCGGACTGTCCTACGAACGGGCCCTGGCCAGTCACGCGCAGCGCCTCGCCGAATTGGAAATGCTCGTCGGTCGAGAGATTCCGCGGGCGGCGGCGGAGCCGCCTGCGGATCGCGCCGGCAGCGAGATGAGAAGTGAACCCTCTGTAGGAGACGAATGATGAGCGCCGTCAAGATCCTTACCGTATCGGCCGTGTTGTCGAGCGTCATCTGCCTGTTCATGATGGGCTGCAAAAAGGAAGAGCAGCCGGAAACCGAACCGGCTTCGGCCACCCAGACGGAAATCGCTCAGAAAACCTGCCCAGTGATGGGCATGCCCATCGATCCGAACATCTATGTCGACCACGAGGGCCGGCGGGTCTACTTCTGCTGTCCGGCCTGTGTCGACAAGTTCAAGAAGGATCCCGAGAAGTACTTGAAGAAGCTGGACGAGCAGTTGCAGGCGCCGGCCAAGGAACCGGACGCCCCACCCTCCTAGTAAGGGTGCGAGGGCCACGAGCACAAGTAGTGTCTGCCGGGCGGCCGAGGACCGACGACCGAAACGCCGGCGCCTCGCCGATAGGGACCCGCGCGCACCGTGCCGCCTCCGGCGCGATGCCAACCGGTTCAGGGGAAACACGCGATGGATGAACCCAAGAAGCGAAGCACGAAAATCTTTCTGGCGGTGCCGATCGTGGGCGGGCTGCTCGTAGCGCTTCTGATCGCCTTCGCCGGCGGCTACCTCGTCCGATGGGGATGCGCGCCTGTGCCCACGGGGACCCAGCAGGCTGCCACGCCGCAAGAAGAGCAAGCCGAGGAAGGCCCGACTGTCTGGACGTGCTCGATGCATCCGCAGATCCGCCAGCCGAAGCCGGGGCTCTGCCCCATCTGCGGCATGAAACTGATTCCGGTCACCCAGGAGGCAGGGGCGCGTCAACTCATCACCACCGAGGCCGCGAAGAAGTTGATGGAGGTCGAGACCGCGCCGGTCGAACGGCGATTCGTGACAGCCACGGTCCGCATGGTCGGCAAGGTCGAATACGATGAGACACGCGTCGCCTACATCAGCGCCTGGGTGCCGGGGCGCCTGGACCGTCTCTTCGTCGATTACACCGGTGTGCCGGTCAAGAAGGGCGACCACATGGTGTACCTCTACAGCCCGGAACTGCTGATCGCCCAGGAGGAACTTCTTCAGGCGCTCGAGGCGGTCAAGAACCTCCGCGAAAGCGATGTCAGCATCGTCCGCGAAGCCGCCGAGGCGACCGTTCACGCCGTCCGCGAAAAACTCCGCCTCTGGGGCCTGACGCCCGAACAGATCGCGCAGATTGAAAAACGCGGCAAAGCCTCCGATCACGTGACCATCTACGCCCCCATCGGCGGCATCGTCGTACACAAGAACGCCCTGGAAGGCATGTATGTCAACACCGGCACGCGCATCTACACCATTGCCGACCTCACACAGGTCTGGGTCAAACTCGACGCCTATGAATCGGACCTCATGTGGCTGCGCTACGGCCAAAAGATCGAGTTTACGACGGTCGCCCATCCCGGCGAGACGTTCACCGGCACGATCTCTTTTCTCGACCCGATCCTCGATGAAAAGACCCGAACGGTCAAAGTCCGCGTCAACGCCCCGAACCCGGACGGCAAACTCAAACCGGGAATGTTCATCAAGGCGGTGGTCCGGGCCAACGTGGCCGCGGGCGGGCGGGTGATGGACCCCGACCTGGCCGGCAAATGGATCTGCCCGATGCATCCCGATGTCATCAAAGGGGCCGCCGGCGCATGCGATATCTGCGAAATGCCCCTCGTTCGCACCGAATCGCTCGGCTACGTCAGTGTTGATCCCACCAAGGCCGACAAGCCGCTTGTCATTCCCGTCACGGCGGCGCTCGTGACCGGCACCCGCGCCGTCGTGTACGTCGAGGTCCCGGACGCTGAGAAACCAACCTATGAAGGCCGAGAAATTGTCCTCGGGCCGCGGGCCGGCGACTTCTACCTGGTCCGAAGCGGCCTCGCGGAGGGCGAGCGCGTCGTCACGAAGGGCAACTTCAAGATCGATAGCGCCCTTCAGATCCAGGCCAAGCCGAGCATGATGGCGCCGGAAGGCGGCGGGCCGGCCCCCGTCCACCAGCACGGCCCCGCGGCGACCACCGGAGACCACGCCCATGACTAGCGCCGCGCCCGAGCCGCCGGACGAACCGACGCCCGAACAGAAGTCGCTCCTCGGCCGAATGCTCGGCTTCTTCCTGAGGAACAAACTCGTCGTGCTCCTGGGGGTGGGGTTTGTCGCGGCGGCGGGCGTGATGATGGCGCCGTTCGACTGGGACCTCGGGGACCTGCCGCGAAGCCCGGTTCCGACCGACGCGATTCCCGACATCGGCGAAAACCAGCAGATCGTCTTCACCGAATGGATGGGCCGGAGCCCTCAGGACGTCGAGGACCAGATTACCTACCCTCTGACTGTCTCGCTCCTGGGCATCCCGGGCGTCAAGACCATTCGTTCGTATTCCTTCTTCGGATTCTCCTCCATTTACGTCATCTTCAAGGAGGACGTTGAGTTCTACTGGTCGCGGAGCCGGGTGCTCGAGAAACTCAACAGCCTCCCGGCCGGGACGCTGCCGCCGGGGGTCCAGCCCGCACTGGGGCCGGACGCGACCGCCCTGGGCCAGATCTTCTGGTACACGCTCGAAGGGCGCGACCCTGACGGTCGCCACGCAGGCGGGTGGGACCTCGAGGAACTTCGCACCATCCAGGACTGGTACGTGCGGTATGCGCTCCTTTCGGCCGACGGGGTCGCCGAGGTCGCATCGGTCGGCGGCTTCGTCCGCGAGTACCAGGTGGACGTGGATCCGGACGCGATGCGGGCGTACGGCGTCACGCTGGCCGAGGTCTTCCGCGCGGTCCAGGCATCCAACATTGACGTGGGCGCCCGGACGATCGAAGTCAATCGCGTCGAGTATTTCATTCGCAGCACCGGCTTCATCAAAGGCGTCGAGGACATCGAGAACAGCGTCATCAAGGTCCGCGAGAACGTGCCGGTGCTCGTGAAGCACGTGGCAACCGTGACGTTCGGGCCGGCCCTCAGGCGCGGGGCGCTCGACTCTGGCGGCGCCGAGGCGGTCGGCGGTGTGGTCGTCGCCCGCTACGGGGCCAACCCGCTGGCGATCATCAAGAACGTCAAGAAGAAGATCGCCGAAATCGCCCCCGGACTTCGCGCCAAAGTCTTCATCGATTTCTCCACGGTCACGCCGGACGAGGTCCGCGCCTTTGCCGAACGCCACGGCTTCCAGGCCCACGTCGGCGCCCACTTAAACCACCAAGCGTGGGTCGAGGCCCTCGGTGACATGCCGCGCCGCCACTGGCCCTCCTGGGCCACCGTCAGCAAAGTGACGATCGTGCCCTTCTACGACCGGACGGGGCTCATCTACGAGACGCTCGGCACGCTGAACGACGCCCTCGCCCAGGAAATCCTGATTACGCTGATCGTCGTCGTCCTGATGGTGATGCACTTAAGGAGCAGCGTGCTGATCGGCGGCATGCTGCCGCTGGCGGTGCTTTTGTGTTTCGTCGCGATGCGCCTCGCCGGCGTGGATGCGAACATCGTCGCGCTTTCAGGCATCGCCATCGCGATCGGCACCATCGTGGACATGGGCATCGTCATCTGCGAGAACATCCTTCGTCACCTGGACGAAGCGCCGCCCGAGGCAGACCGGCTCCAGGTCGTCCACCGGGCCGTCAGCGAGGTGGGAAGCGCCGTCCTCACCGCCGTTCTCACAACTGTCGTCTCCTTCTTGCCTGTTTTCGTGATGATCGGGGCGGAGGGCAAACTTTTCAGGCCGCTCGCGTTTACGAAAACCTTTGCGCTGATTGCGTCGATCCTGATTGCGCTGATGGTCATTCCGCCGTTCGCTCACAGCCTTTTCGGCCTGAAGATTTCCGGCCGAAGGATGCGCTGGATCATCGGGGGCGCCCTGGTCCTGGCCGGGCTGATTGTCGGCCCGCTTTTGAAATGGTGGGTCGGCGTCGTGATTTTCCTCCCGGGGGCCTACCTCCTTCTGAAAGATCGTATTCCCGATCGCATCGCCAAGTACGCGCCCTGGGCCGCGAACGTCCTGATCGTTCTCGTCGTCGGCGTCATCTTGAGCGTGTACTGGGAACCGCTCGGCCCCGAGCGCGGCCTGGTGCGCAACGTCATCTTCGTCGGCGGCCTGGTGGCGGCGATCCTCGGATTCTTCCGCCTCTTCCAATACGTCTATCCGTGGGTTCTGCGGTTCTGCCTGGCCCACAAGGTGCCGTTCCTGATCCTGACGGCGGCGATCATCGTCTTCGGCGTGACGAGTTGGATGAGCCTCGGCAAGGAGTTCATGCCGCCGCTTGATGAGGGCTCGTTCCTTTTCATGCCGACCACTATGGTTCACGCTTCGATCGGCGAGGCGATGGACGTCCTCTCGAAACAGGACATGGCTCTTGCGGCGGTTCCGGAAATTGATCGGGTGGTCGGCAAGATCGGGCGGGTCGAATCGCCCCTTGACCCCGCGCCCATCTCCATGATCGAAACGGTCATCAACTATAAGCCCGAGTACGTCACCGACGCCGCCGGCCGGCGCGTCAAGTTCAAGTACGACGCGGCTTCAGGCGCGTTCGCCCGGGACAGCAGCGGACACCTGATTCCCGATCCGCACGGTCTGCCTTACCGCCAGTGGCGCGAGCACATCAAGACGCCCGACGACATCTGGCGGGAAATCGTCCGAGTCACCAAAATTCCAGGGACCACCTCGGCGCCGAAGTTGCAGCCGATCACGGCACGAATCGTCATGCTCCAGAGCGGCATGCGGGCGCCGATGGGTGTCAAGGTCAAAGGCCCCGACCTCGAAACGATCGAGCGCGTCGGCGTTCAAATCGAACAGCTACTCAAGCAGGTGCCGAGCGTCGAGCCCGCGACGGTCTTCGCCGACCGCATCGTCGGCAAGCCGTATTTGGAGATCGTCCCCGACCGAAAGGCCCTGGCGCGCTACGGCGTGCCGATCCGCGCGTTTCAGGACGTCGTGGAGGTTGCCGTCGGCGGACGCAAAGTCACCACCACCGTCGAGGGGCGCGAGCGGTTCGGCGTCCGCGTGCGGTACCAGCGGGAACTTCGGGACCAGATCGAAACCATGGGCCGCATCCTCGTGCCCGCTGCCGGCGGCGCGCAGATTCCCCTCGAGCAACTCGCCCAAATCCGCTACGTCCGCGGCCCGCAGGCCATCAAGAGCGAGGATACGTTTCTCGTCGGCTATGTGACGTTCGACAAGAAACCGGGATACGCCGAGGTCGACGTCGTCGAGCAATGCCAGGCATACCTCGAGGAAAAACTCGCCGTCCCGGCCGGCGCCAGTTACGAGTTTGCCGGCAGTTACGAGAACCAGGTCCGCGCCCAAAAAACCCTGATGGTCATTCTGCCGCTGGCCCTCTTAGCCATCTTCCTGATCCTGTATTTTCAGTTCCGGTCCGTGCCGACGGCGTTCCTGGTCTTCTCGGGCATTTTCGTGGCGTGGGCCGGCGGATTCATCCTGCTCTGGTCGTACGGTCAGCCATGGTTCCTCGATTTTTCGATCTTCGACGTCTCGATGCGCGAACTGTTCCAGGTGCACACGGTCAACCTGAGCGTGGCCGTGTGGGTCGGATTCCTGGCGCTGTTCGGCATCGCCTCGGACAACGGCGTGATTGTCTCGACCTATCTGGACCAAGTGTTTCGGCAACGGTCGCCGGCCACGGTCGAGGCGATGCGCGAGGCAACGCTCGCGGCGGCCCGCCGACGCGTCCGGCCCTGCCTCATGACCACCGCCACGACGATCCTCGCACTCATTCCCGTGCTGACCGCCACGGGGCGAGGGGCCGACGTCATGGTGCCGATGGCCATTCCGTCGGTCGGCGGGATGCTGGTCGTCTTGATCAGCATCTTCGTGGTGCCAGTCCTGTACTGCACGGTCAAGGAATTCACGCTGCGCACCGGTATTAAGGAATCGTGGATCGGCCTGTTTCTGCTCGCAACCGTGCTGCTCGGATTCTTCGTGATTGCCGTCTACTACGCCGGCTGAGGCGTCTTGGGTTCGCCGGACGGTGTTTCCACTTCCTTGGGGTCGTTGCCCGACTCCTTGCTGGTGGCTTGCTTGAACTCCTTCGTTTTGGCTTGTGTTTGACTCATCGTCCTCCTCCTCTTCTTCGTGGCAGGGGCATAGTTCCTCGTCCACACACGTTCGGAGTAAGCCACGATTTCACCTCTCGGCCTTTTTGCGGCCACGCTGAGTGTAAAAACCGGAAAGGTCCTGGGCCTCACTTTCAGGGGGTGCGGTTGCTGCCGCGGGCCTTGACCATCGCCACGATGCCCGCCTTGACGGCTTCCGGCAGGTTGGGCCACGCGTCGATCACGCGCTGCAAACGGGCGTCAACACGCCCGGAAAGGGGCGAAACCGCACCGGATTCTGCACCACTTTCTGGTGACGGATTTTGTAACTCCTTGTCGCCACAGGTAGTTACGTATTTCGGTTCGAGTCCCGTTGGGGTCACCAGATGCGGCTCACTGTTTTCGCAGTGGGCCGCATCCGTTTGTATTGCCTCGCACAATGCGGATTCCTCCACACCCCCCCTACCCCGCTGCGAGTCATTGCGGGCCGATGCCCGCGACGGGCCGCAGGCTGTCAATTCCTTCCCCCGGCCGGAAATGGCGGTTGAAAATGGTGCACCCGCCGGGCCACAATACTGTCGGAAAGCCTTCGCCCGAGAGGAGTCCGGCCATGCGAACGTTTTTCGCAATCGTCGCGGCGCTGGCGGCAACGCCGGCTGCCGGTGTCGCGGCCACAGCCGAACCGCAGGAGGTGGTCCTGGTTGTCTTCCCGTTCACCTCGCCCGATGACGCCGAAGCGGGCCGCCGATTCGGCGATCATCTGCGACTCCGCGCCAAGCGGCTCGGCCTCGTCGTCGTGGATCCGCTCAGCGTCAAGGAGGCGATGGGGGGCCGGCCTATGCCGACGCTCGAGACGCCGGCGGACGCGGTGGGCGAACTCATCACGGAACGCTTCGGCGCCCACTTGGCCCTCTGGGGCGAGGTCGAACGCGCCGGCTCCGGCCTCAAGATAGAGGTGCGCGGCGTGGATGTCCGAAGCGACCCTCTTCGCTTCATCGTCGAGCACCGTCAGGCGCTCACGCCGCAGAACGTCGGCGCCGTCCAGGATCGAATCCTCGAGAAACTCTCCGGCCGCGCGAAAAAGAAACCGCCCGAAGCCACGCCCGAAGCCGACGCCAAAGTTTCCACCGTCGGCGAGAACCTCGTGGTGAACGCCGGCTTCGAAGCCGGCGACAAGAGCCCCGACGGCTGGCAGCGAATCGACGGCCTCACGACCTTTTGGGTCGCCGGTGAACGTCCGACCGGCAAATGCGTCAGGTTCGACACCAACGTCTATCACAGCCAGTGGAAGGCGTGGCAGGAGAAGTACAAGGCCGGCGCGACGGCCGACGAGGCGCCCGCGAAGGTCCCCACCTCCGGCCCGAGGTACGACACCGTCGCGGGCCTATACGGCGTTGCCTACTTTTCCGATCCCATCGCCGTCCGGCCGGGGACATCCTACAAGGTCGAGGTGGACTATCGCGGCAAGAGCGTCCTCGGCGGCGCCGTCGAGTTCTTTCCCAAACTGTTCATTCGCGGATACGGCGAGGTCGCGGGCGAGAAGCGCGTCGTGTATGATGCGTATCTGGCCCTGCGCTGCAAGACTCAGGCCAAGGAATGGGAACATAACGTCCGCATCATCACCATCCCGACCGACACGCAGACACCGGTTGAGTTCGTGCGGCTGATGCTCTATGCCTACTGGCCGCCGGACCTCTACTGGTTCGACAACGTGACGATGAAGGAAGTCGCATCGCCCGCGTCCAAAGGGGAAAGGTAAGACCGCAAGAAGACCATGGGACGGACGAAACGCAAACGCCGCCTGACCCGCGCCGGCCTTCTCCTCTTCGCCTCCCTTCTGGTCCTCCTGGCCATGGCGCCGAGGATCCTCTCCGTCGGCTTTTTCAAAAGTGCGCTTCTGTCCTGGGCGGGTCGCCGGGCGGGCGTGCGTCTCGGTGCAGAGGGGTGGCGACTCACCTGGTTCGGCCGCCAGACGGTTCGCGGACTCGCCGTCGAATCGCCCGACGGCCGGGCGCTCGCACGGGTCGGACACATCAGGCTGGAGCAGGGACTTGCCGCCCTCTTGTGGGGTCGGTCGCGGCTTGGGCCGCTTTTCATTGAGGACGCGGACCTCGAGCCCGAACTGCTGGCGCTCGCGTCGGCGCTTGCGGCCCGAGAGGAGGCGCCCGAAGAACTCCCCGAAGTCGAGAAACCCCCTCCCGAAAGGATGGCGCCGCGGCCTGCGATCCCGACTGCCGCCCGGATCCGCAACGTGACGCTTCACACGCGGGCCGGCGCCGTCCGCCTTGTTGAAGCCGATTTTGCAACCGGCGAGGAAACAGACAGGCTGACGGCGCGCCTCGAAATCGAGCGCGAAACTCGCCGGGGCACCGCCCGCGTCAAAGTCGAACTGGAAGGGTTGTCGCGCGACTGGCGCGGCTGGGGAGCGCTCGGCGCCACCGTCGATGCGCGCTTCGAGAACGTCGCCGTCGCCCCGCTCGCAGGCGCGCTTGCCCCATCCGACGCATCATTCGAGGCGGGAGGCGTGGTTTCCGGCAACCTTAAGGCCTCGCGGACGCGCGCCGGGGCCGTCACAATCGAAACTGAGTGGCGCGGCCGCGGCCTCTGGGTCGCAGGCGCCTTCCTCCACGGCGACCGCCCTGCCCTTGATGTGCTCGACCTCGCCCTGGCCGCCACCTACGCCGACCGGACACTCGACGTGAAAGCGCTTTCCCTGGAGAGCCCACTTGTTGAAGCATCGGCCGAAGGAACGTTCCGATTCGCGCCTTTGGCCGACGAGCACGCCGTAACAAGCGCCGGAAGGGCCAGCCTTCGAGTTTCCCTCGCCCGGCTTGCGGAGATGATGCCCAGGACGCTCGGCCTTCGGGAGGACGTCATCGTCCAGGCAGGTTCTCTAACGGCGGCTCTTAAATCAGAGCGCAGCAGGAACGCAGCCGCTCTTCGCGTTGACGCCGGTGTGACGGACTTGCGGGGCGTGTGCGGCGGCCGACCCATCTCTTTCTCCCCCGTCACGCTCACGGCCGACCTCGAACGTGACGATCGGGGCGTCAACGTGAAGGGTATCCATCTGGACACCGCTTTCGGATTCGTCAAGGGGCGCGGACGCGTCGAAGCGTTCTCCCTCGACGCGCACCTCGATCTGGCGAGCGCAACCGAGGAAGTCGGCCGATTCGGCGACCTCGGAGGCCGGTCGGCCAAGGGAACCGTGGACGCTTACCTTGAGACGCGCGGAGATTTCGACAGCGGCCTGGCCGTCACGGGGAGCGCTGCTCTGGCGGACGTGTGCATCTATCCAGCCGAGGACCGCTGCTGGCGAGAGCCTCGCGCCGATCTGACGCTGGCCGCCCGGGTGATTTTCGACGACGAACGGCGCGCCGAAAGTATCTCGGTTGAGGACCTGTCCCTCGCGGCTTCGGGAGGCACGCTCAAAGTCACCGGCGGCGCAAAGCGCTCGGCCGGGGCCTGGAACGTCACGGCCAGCGTACAGGGCGGCGGCGACGTCGCCGTGTTGGCAAAACAGGTCACCGACTATCTCGGGCGGCCGGCAATCAACCTCGCGGGCCGCTGGCGCCTCGACGCCGGCGTCGAAGTCCCCCCCAGCCGGCCGTTTGCCCTTCACCTGGCCGGCGGTGCGAAGAACCTTGTTTTTCAGACCGGGGAAGACGAAACGATGGCCGGCCTCCAGAACGTCCGCGCGCAGGACGTCACCCTCACAGCCAACCTCAGCGGTCCGCCGCCCTCGGCCGACGCCGAGACCGGCTTTCTGTCCGGCCTTGTGGGCGACGGTTCCCTCAGGGTCGGGCGCATTGACTGCGACGGTGTCCGCGGGGATGAAGGGGTCATCCGATGGAAACTGGCCGATGGGCAGGTGGATCTGACGCCCGATTCCGACCACCCCTCCGGTCTGAAAGTGAGCGGGGGTCTGGTCCGGCTCGACGGCTGCGTGGATTTGAGGACCGATCCGCCCCGCTGGCGGCTCGATGAGCCTCTCCGGCTGGCCGACGGCATCCGGCTGCACAGCAGACTCGCCAAGGAGTTTCTCCGCCACATCAGCCCCCTCGTCGGGTTCACGGTCAACCCGGAAGGGGTCCTGTTTGTCACCCTCGAAGAGGCGGATATTCCTCTGGGTTCGAAGATTAAGGAAGAAGGCCGCGTGCACGGCGAATTTCGGGTGGAGGATTTTCGGGCCGAACTGGCCGAGCCTCTCGCCACGGCCGTCCGACTGGCGGGCCTCAACCCGACCACAAAACAACGTCTCTTCGGCCCCGTCCCCATCGACCTGCGCGACGGCCTGTTCTATCTCCACGACCAAACCGTCGAACTTGTCGAGGGCGTCCGGCTCCGGGCCGATGGAACCGTCGGGCTGGACGGCCGGTTGGACATCACCCTCGGCCTGCCGCTTACCCGGAACCTACTTCGGCGGGTCGGCATCCAGGTAAAGCAAGAGCAACTTCTCGTGGACCAGACGCTCACGATTCCCATGACCGGCACGCTCGACAAACCCGTCGTTGACCCGAAGGCCCTTCTCCGGCACGCCCTGGACCTCGGGCTCAGGATTATCATACGCGGCCTGAGGGACGGCGAGAGCCTGTTGGAAGGCATCGAGGAATTGTTGAAGAAGCCCGCGGAAAAATCTCAGGACGAACCCTCATTTTAAGCCCCCGCGCGGTTTGACTTTCGCGCCGCGCGCTTTATACTTACAGTGGAAGGCTCAACGAAAGCCCTCGCGAATAG
>Ga0114919_10001871_pt1 | contig 16952 bp, 10 predicted proteins | sample BlataG_FD_88682 | JGI IMG/M metagenome (GOLD analysis project Ga0114919, IMG submission 88682) | Deep subsurface microbial communities from Black Sea to uncover new lineages of life (NeLLi) - Black_00105 metaG | ecosystem: Environmental > Aquatic > Marine > Oceanic > Sediment | place: Atlantic... | reverse complement strand
GACGGTTAACTCGTCTTCATCTCGGCTGGCAGAAATGAATTCCGGGTCGAGCATATACTTCCCAGCCAGCAAACGAACCTCTTTGGGCATGGTAGCCGAGAACAGCATTGTCTGCCGATTCTTTGGCGTGTTTTCTAATATCTGCCCCATATCCTTGATGAATCCCATGTCAAGCATGCGGTCGGCTTCATCGAGTACGACTGTTTCTGTTTTGTTGAGCCTGAGCGTTCCTCTATCCATGTGGTCAATTATACGGCCCGGCGTGCCCACGGCGATATGAACACCTCTCTGAAGCTGGTTTATTTGTGTGGTGATGGATGCACCACCGTATATCAAAGCCACGCGGATGCGCCGACCACCTACTTTCTCAAACTCTGCGGCAACCTGAATAGCGAGTTCGCGAGTCGGCGTCAAGACGAGTGCCTGAACAAAAGATGCATCTGTCCGTATCTTTTCGGTTATTGGTATGGCAAATGCGAGGGTCTTGCCCGTACCGGTCTTTGCCTGCCCGATTATGTCCCTCCCCGTAAGTGCTATGGGTATAGCCATCTCCTGGATGGGCAGCATCTCTTCGAAACCCAGTGAGCGTATGTTTTGCAGTATGTCCGTCCGAATGTTGAGTGCGTTAAATTTTGTCATTGTACCTTGTAGATACTACATGAAAATAGAAACATATAAAAGGCAAATTCGCTTAAACTGATTGAGTAAATCTAAGTTGCCAATTCTCGCTAATGCAATTATTGGTCCCCGCATTTGTAAGGGGATTAAAACGTTCTCAACTCACCTCTAATCGCCATCTCCGTTATCTCCGTGATGTTCGAAAGCCAATCATCCATTATTCGTTCCACCTTCTTTTCCACAGCTCCGCGATTTATTACACTGCTATTTGGAACAATCTGAGCGGATGCTATCATGGGGTCGTCTATCCTTCTGTCTATCTCTGAAAGAATCTTTATATACACTTCTTGAATTCCATCTACGCTATCCACGACCTCGTTGGCTATTTTATTGGCAAGCAAATTGTATATTTTCCCGGTATGATTCACGGGATTTTTGCCCGATGTTCCTTCCATGCTAATAGGTCTGTTTGGCGTGATAAGCCCGTTGCACCTGTTACCACGACCTGCACCTCCATCATCGCCCATCTCTGCTGAGGTTCCTGTCACCGTGATATAAACCGAGTCGGGTGTGTCCGCCATATTTACCAGGGTAGTTACTTCTCTGCTTGTATATGTTTCGGCTACACGTTCTATGAACTCATTTAATCGCTGTTTTGCCTCCTCGTAGTGCTGATAATCATCAACGTACTTCGAGACAAAAGCATCACCAACCGTTAAAGTTATCTTGTCTTTTTCTCTAAGTGCCATTATCTTCATATCTTCACCTACCGCGAGCTCGCGGTTGCGATATTCCGCCATCACCTTGTTTTCCGCATTAAGCGCTATGGATTCACACTCCGAAAAAGGAGCATGTGCAACGCCAAAGGAGGTATCATTCGCCAGTGGTATTTCCTTATTCTTATCGCGAAAAACTGTTAAAAGGTCGTAAGAACCCGTTCCCAATTTACTTTCCACTATTACATGGTTATTCACATCCAAATTCCTCACATTCCGCAAATAGTCCTTCGCCGCTTTCACTGCTACGGTATCAACGGCGATTTCTTCGCCTTCAAATTCTCGCGTTGCCCTTCCCCCCAACAATATGTATATTGGCGAAATAACCTCGCCACCACCATATTTTGGATTCGACCTGCCAGCAACGAGTTGCACTTTGTCCGTGTTGTGATGCAATATCATCCCGCACTTTCTTTTATATTCCTTGCACAACGCTACGCTAACGGCTTCTGCTATACCATCACATAAGCTGTCCGGATGTCCCAGTCCTTTTCTTTCTACCATTTCTATGTCTTGTTCCTCGACTGGTTCTCTGTTCACGAATTCAACCTCTATATTCCTTTTTATTTCCATTTTTCGCATCTCTCCATATCTTTGTGGTTTTAGTCTTATATTCTTAGAAAGCACAAATATATTTATTAATCTGTACAATATAAACGGTAAGCATAAAAATCAACTGGAGGGAAATAAGATGTCAGTAGTTGTTAGTATGAATCCGGAACTACTAGAAAAAGCCATAAATGATGCGAGCAAAAAAGTAAGTAGAAAAGCGAAAAGGGAGGATTGGGGAACATTTGTCAGAGGGGCAGAACCGGGATTACGATTAATTAGAGGTCCTTTACCCCGAGAAGGAAAAGAATTTGATGAAATTACTTCTTTGATTAAAAATGCGGTTTTAGATGTCTATATCTACGGAAAAGAAAAAGTAAGCGACTGGGTTGATAAAATTACAAAAATATTTGATGAAGCAAAAGAAAGCATGGGGGAAAAGGTTTCTGAATATATAAAGAGGATTAAAGAATTTATAAGCGAGATATTCAATAACATGTATAAACTCTGCATGGATTTGATACCTGCAAAAATAAGAACTAAAGACGGGATATACAACCTTAACAAGGTATCCTTTTCACAATCGTTTTCATTAAAAGGCGGAATCAAAGCGTCGCTCACTGAACTTTTGGACTTTGCATCTACCGGACAGGTTGGCATGAATGTTTCATATGGTTTTAGCGTTCACAAGGAAGGACCGAAGATGAGAGGTGAGATTTGCGATAATTTTGAAGCTTGACGCTTTTAGCTCCGGCCGCTCTTTCAGGTTTATATATGACTCCAAAAGGTCGAGGTATGTAAAAGCGAACTTTATTTATATGAATAGAACTTCTATATATTGGATACACCCCAGTTGGTATAGGATGGTGGCCAGAAGCGGTTCTAAAAACAGGAAGCACACATGATTGAAGAAATACTGGAAGAAATACTATATGTACTTTTCATTATCATTGCTGTTACTATCATGCTTATTTTCATAATCCATAGAATAACACCGATTACGAATGGAGAGAGGGGAAGAAAATATATATTATTTGGCATCTGCTGGTTTGTCATTTCTTTCATTTTATCACTGATAATGGATTTAGCTTTTTATGAAGAGGGAGAGCTCCTTTTTTATCTCTCCATTTTCATGATTTTGCCAGGGACGTGTGCGTTGTTGGGAATGGGTGCAAGAGCACTTAACTTATGTGGGGAAAAGATTCATGCAAGAGAAGCGGCAAAGATTTTATATTTTGGCATCTTTTGGTTTGCTTTCTGGCTTATTGTGGGGTTTATAATAACATTGGTTCTTGAAGAGTGGGTGCCTTTTTTGTTATCTTTACTTCCTGCTTCTTCCGGAGCTATAATAAACCTTTTAATAAGCAGATGGCTATTTAGCGGCCCAATAATACCCCCTGACGGAATTCCCCATTTATCAGTTGAGAGAAGCCCAAGTAAAATTTCTATTACGGAGGGCGACGAGTTTGATGTAAAGATAGAGCTAAAGAACGATGGCAAAGACGTCGCTAAATCGGTCTCGCTTTCGGATAGGATTCCTGATGGCTTTAAAATTATTTCGGGTAACTATTTTTGGACTGGGGACCTTAAACAGGATGGATCAAAGTCACTTGAGTACACAGTAAAAGCTGACAAAGCAGGAATATACACTATCCCCCGTTTAATCGTGAAATATAAGGATAAACAAGGAAAAGTATATGAGGAAAGCGCAAAGGCTATTGAAATAGTGGTTAATGGTGAAAAGAAAATTTTCAAATTAGAATTTGAGTCAACCTACAACACCATTGAAATAGCATCAGACAAAGTCAATCAAGGTGTTTATTCCGTTAGATACAAAACACCTTATATTACCTCGAAGCCTGAATCCGTAGATGTAGGAAAGGATTTTTTTGATGATATTAAAACGAGTATTGATGATGTCACAGAGAAAATGAACAGAGCTAGAGGAGGAAGAGGAGATAAAGAAGAAAAAATTGAAGAATATTCCAGGGAAATGTTAGAATCACTTCGTGATTTAGGTTGTATTATCTACAAGCAGATTCTTCCATCACACGTCATAGAAGAGTTATCAAAACAGCAGCAAATAAAGCATTTAGAGTTGAGTACCAGTGAGGACTTAGGGGAGTATCCCTGGGAAGCAATGCACGATGACACAGATGCTGATAGTTTTCTTTGTCTTAAATATGCGTTAGGGAGAAATATCCAGGTAAAAGGGACGATAGGGATTCCAACCGAAATACGAGGAGACAAATTAAAGGCACTGGTTATAGGCGATCCGTTAGAGGGATGTGAAAGGGAGTTACCGATGGCAAAAAAAGAGGCAGAAGAAGTAGCAAAAAAATTAAAAGATGTGGGTGCCGAAGTAAAAACATTGATAGGAGAGTCCGCTACTCTCCGCAAAGTTTTATCTGAATTGGGAAGGGGATATGACATTATACATTATGCAGGGCATGCAGAATTTGACATGAACGAGCCGAGGAATAGTTATTTAATCTTGAGAGATGAAAAGCATCTAAAGGCAAAAAATATAACAAAGCAGTTTGGGGGAAAGAAAAAGCCATTTTTTGCATATATCAATGCTTGCAAAGCAGGAAAAAGAGCAGAGCACGAAGAAAAGGTTGAAGACGTAGAATATACCAATGATGTTTCTGGTTTAGCAAGTGCATTCTTAGAAAAAGGCATTTACTATATTGGCTCTGTTTGGCCTATACATGATGACGCTTCTGCGGATGCTGCAATTTGTTTTTATGATAATTTTCTTAAAGGAGTTTCAATAGGGGAGTCGTTAAGAAAAGCTAAACTTGAAGTTTACAAGAAATACAAAGGAAAAAGAACCGCTTGGGCTGGTCTTGTCCTATATGGGAACCCAACGTTAACAATTGTGAGTGGGTAAGTTCAAATGACCCCATTGCTTTTGACGACGTCCTTTGGATAAGATAAGTCAATTTAAATGCCAGATACAATTCTTGTCAAATACCTTTATCCATTTCTTTTTCCCCCTCACCTTCCATTCTCTCAAATTCATCTATTGCGAGATTGGCTAATTTATCTGCCCTTTTTATAAGCCCTTCCTCTCTTGGCACATGAGAATAATTTACTTTTTCAAACTGCTTCTCTTTTTCTCTTACTTGGAGAAATAACTTGCCCAATTTTTCGCTTTTTACCCTGTATTCGCCATTAAGCTGCTTAACCATCAATTCGCTGTCCGAGAAGCAATCAACTTCGCCTACTGGAAAACTGCTTGCCAGTTCCAATGCTTTTATCAATGCACGATATTCCGCAATGTTGTTGGTTGCGTTGCCAATAAACTCTTCATATTGTTTTACTATCTTTCCCGATTCATTGCATATTACAATGCCGATGCCGGCGGGTCCCGGATTGCCTCTGCTTGCTCCGTCGGTGTATATAAGCAGTTTTTCCATTCATATACTCCTTTTTTAATTTGCGCTTTGCTCTTTTCGCTAAGATGAACTCTAATCACTGATTATCGCCACTTGTAATCTTCAATATCTCCTCTCCATAATCTTCAATCTTCTTTCTACCAACTCCTTTAATCTCCCCCAACTTCTCCTTTGTCCTCGGTAATTGATTCGCTATCCCGATTAAAGTGCTATCGTGAAAAACGCAATAAGCAGGGATATTCTTTTCAGAAGCAATATCTCTTCGCCACTTCTTCAACTCCGCAAGCACGCTCAAATTTCCGGATTCCTGAACCACCTTGTTTTTTACTGGCAACCGCAAATCTATGGCTATTCTCTCTTCCAACGCCTTCTCCGCCAACTCTGTAAGATATAACAAAGGTCTCGGGAAATCAGAATCTCCCTGTTTTGCTACCAAATATCCCCTCTCTACCAACTGGTCAATGATACCAATCACTTCATGAGCGGTGTATTTGTTCAAAACACCCCAATAATCCAATATCCTTGTGTTCTGCGTGATTAACTTTGTCTTTTTTGATTTTGAACCCGTTAATACATTTGCTAAACTCGTCCTGCCCGCATGAAAATCGAGATTGTTTACCAGCTCGAGAATATCGAATGCGATTTTGGCACTTTCAGCCGATGTTTCTTTTCTTTCCCCCTCAGTGTCTTCAATTACCTCTTCATCCACGAATTCCTTCTCTTTTACTTCAATACCCTCATCCATGAAATTCAATAACGGATTGCAAATGTTGCATGCATTGCACTCTCCGCCATACTTTTCGCCAAAATAATTCAAGATGAACTTCCTTTTGCATTCCTTGCTCGCCACATATTCAACCATGTTGTTAATCTTTTTCATGCCGCTCTCTTCCAACCGAAAAAAGATTTTAAGTAGCTCAACCGTGTCAACATCTTTTATACCGGGATTGACTTTGACAGGCGTGCAAAAATCCCGCTCTTCGAGTTCTATCATTCCTGAAGCTTTCAATTCACGCAACACCTCGTTTATTCTCCCCACTGATATCTGAACGGACCTGCTCAACTCCTCCAAATCCATCCATCTGCCCAAATTCGCCTTAAAATACGCGTTTCTGATCAGCTTCTCTGCCTCTGGCCTATATTTTAGCGATTCAATCTCAGCATCAGCCTTCAGCATTCTTACCGATGCACGTCTGAAAATCCTGAAATACGTCTTTAGTGCATTCATCCGCTCAAGATGATGCAGAATCAATCTGATAGGGACCTCATCCAGCTTCAAATCGTTTGCTATCCTCTTCACATTCACGTAAATCGTTTCCCCTACCGCTGGTGTCAATAAATCAAGCACCGCTTTAATTTGCTCGTGAGAAGGAGTATTATATTGAATCAATCTTCGCAGTTTGAATTCATCCGCTTCGGAATACAGCAAGAAGCAATACGCTGGCTTTCCGTCCCTTCCTGCACGTCCCACCTCCTGATAATAGTTTTCGATAGATTTTGGCAGCTCGTAATGGATTATTGCTTTTATGTCCTCTTTGTCAATGCCCATCCCAAAGGCATTTGTGGCAACCACAATTCTCGTTCTCCCATTTATAAAATCGTTTTGTATCCTTTTCCGCTCTTCTTTATCCCTTATTTGCCCGTGATAATACGATGCGCTAAACCCCGCTGCATCTAAATACATAGCCAGTTTTTCTGCGGTTCTGGTGAAATTGACATAAACGATGACAGAGCATTTGAGTCGTTTTAACAATGTTTTAATGAATTTTTCTTTTCCGAGGGTGCTTTCCAGGTTGAGTACAGAAAACAGCAGGTTCTTCCGGTCAAAGCTGGCTTTGAACACATCGCATTTTATACCTAATTGTTTTTGTATGTCTTCCTCAACAGTTTTTGTAGCAGTGGCTGTCAGTCCGAGTACAGGAGGAGCGGGATCGTTTAATGCCCTTATCATCCTTCGCAGTCGTAGATAGTCGGGTCTGAAGTTATGACCCCAGACGGAAATGCAATGCACCTCGTCAATCGCTATTAAACTGATATTGCACGATTTTAGTACACTCATCAATTTGTTATCCACGAACGTTTCAGGAGCGACATACAGCATCTTCAATTTCGATTCTTCTAATTTTAATTGCTCGTATATACGCTCTTTTGTGCTCGGCTCGAGCATGGAATTGATATACGCCGCTTCGAGCACACCTTTCTTCTTCAGTCCGTCCACCTGGTCCTTCATCAATGCGATTAACGGACTTACAACAACTGTCAGACCATCAAATATCAAAGCAGGTATTTGGAAGCATAGAGATTTTCCGGCACCCGTGGGTAGAATAGCAAGCGTGTTCTTCCCGGCTAAAACATTGTCAATTATTTCTTCTTGTCGTGCGCGAAAAGAGGGATAATCGAACACGGTGTTTAAAATTGTCAGGGGATTTGAGGTCTTAGCGTCCATTTTTATCTCGTTCATCGTGCTTTTAAAAAGTTGCCCCTATTTCAACCCCGTTGATATACCTTTCGAAGTTCATTGCTTCTAGCCTAAAAAGATTTTGATTATCCTCGATTAATTTAGCTTCCCGTAACTGCTCATCTTCTAATTTAATTTCCTGTGCTATATCCCCTATCATTTTATATATTTTCAATACTTCTTTTAATAACTCTAACTGTTCATTTCTTGAGTCACAAAGAGATGCCAAATTCTTTAATTCTATAATAGATTTCAGCAAATATTTCACAATCTCTATAGGCTCTTTTTCATAAGAATGAGACTCAAAGATCTCAAAATTTGGTTTGGCTCCGTCTTTAATATATCTTGTAGCTTTTTTGTAATCTCCTTTTTCCATATATACCATTCCAATGCCAGTTATTGAAGCGGGATTGTTCAGATTTATATTATTTAAATCATACTCAAAGGCTTCGATAGCCTTGTCTAGCTTTTTAGCATCTAACTTTCCAGCATAGAATAGTGCCCATCCATAATTACTTGAGGACGCTTTGTTTCTTCTCCTGAGTTTTAGGGACAGTTCAAAACATTTTACTGCAACCTTTGGCGATATCCTGTTTTTATATTTCTCCTCCCTATATATTCTATTTATTCTTCCAGCTATCCATCCCCAGTAGCCAGAATATTCACTCTTCACGTTCTTTATTTTCCTTCTAATTCCTTCTCTTCTTACTTCCTTAAGACGAGTTATAGTAGAAATAGCCGTTGAGTGAATACGGCAAATAGCATCCACAGGATTTTCTATCTTCCCTTTTAAGTCACGTTGATAGTAAGTCCCATATTCCTTACGGATTTCTTCAATAGGACGGTCTGTTAATTTTTCTAATACGTTCATTATTCGATCATTATTCCTGTCAATGAGATGAGCCCTACAAAGGCAACTGATTTTTATATCCATTATTTTGTTACGAATTTTCTCAATTTCACTTCTATTATCTTTTTCCCAAGGGTCCACAATATTTTCAGGTTTAATTTCCCCTAAAGACATACCCGCTTCATACAATGCATCCGCTAAAAGCTCTCGTTCTTCTTCATCAATGGCAAGATCAACTACATTGCAAATAGAACTTAACTTTTTTCCTATGTCCTCCTCTCTTATTTTTAATCTGTATTCATATCCAGATGGTATGTCTTCATCAGACTCAGTCAGAAACCCCATTGTCAATTTTTGCACCTCTAAAGATTTCTTTGTATATTTTACCGCTTCATCCAATTTTCCTAATTTGGCATTTACATCAGCCAGTTCACTTAAAATCTGGTAATCACTTTGATCTGCTCTTAGTGCCTTCCTAAAACAAGATGCTGCTTTATCATACAATCTCCAGCCTATAAATTTATTGCCATAAGTCATATATATCTTCCCGGAATCTGGTGTATACTCATTTAAGTCAGCATGTATAGAGTAATACTCCGCAGCTTTCTTATAATCTCGTTTTTTCTCATAACAAACACTGATACGCTTATAAATACGATTAACTAAGTTGTGTATCTCTTCATCTAATACATCTTTAATCTCAATATATTTCAACATCCATTCTTTCGCATGCTCAAACATTTTTAAAGCCGTATCATAATCTCCTTTCGTTTCGTAGTTCTTACCCTCCTTAAAGCATTGTCCAGCTTTCTCTTTCAAATATTTTTCATCCTCGGCTTTCAATCTCATACGTATTAACCCTGCTCTTTTACTACAATATCCAATTCTCCAACAACACAAGCTCTTTTCCTCTTTTATTAATCCTTTCTTCCGCTCACTCATCCCTTCAATAATTTTTATTGCCTCTTCATAAGATTTCACCGCGTCTTCAAACTTAGAAATAGCTTCTGAATGGCTTCCCTCTTCCTCCAGAATCATTCCAAAATCTTCCAAAACTCCCCCTAACTCCCTTAAATATGAGGTGTTATTCTGTTCGATTTCTGCGGCATGGTAATAATGTTCCACCGCTCTCGATAAATCACCTTTTTCACGATAGAACTTACCAGCCAGAGAGTAGAGGGAAGCATCTTCACTGTTCACTTCTATGGCATTTTCAATTGATTCAACAGCAAGGTCATAATTTTTGTTTTTGCGTGCCTTTGAAGCGTTTTCCGTCCATAGGTGGGAAAGAGTGTTCTGGAGAAAAGTATATTGCTCTACATCCTCATATATTTTAGAAATTTCTTCAAAAAAGTTCGTTGCGTGTTCCAATAGTTCAATATCTCCTTTCTCGTATGACAGTTTTGTCGCATCTGCTACAGCAGGCCACTCACTAGAAGGAATTTTCTCAATTTCTAATTTCTCTTTAATATGAACTAAATAGTCTGCAATTCGAGTTTTTAACATCCTATTAGCATTTCTAAATTCATTCATCCAGCTATCATTGTGTTCTAAATCTTCTATCGCATCTCTCCAATGACTTATTAGTTTGTATAATTTTATATTATCCTTATCGGTGGTTGACGTATAGGAGGATCCCGTCAGATTGTTGGCTTTCTCTAAAATATCTTTTTTTACTCTATCTAAATTGTCAAAAGAGCCTTTATCAATTGTGTCAACGCTCCATTTCACAAACGAATTGATAAACTCCAACGTTATAGGCTCTTTTTGTTTAGCAAGAAGTAATATCAATAATGGAAGAACCTCGTCCTTTTTTATGAAGTACTCTCTTTCGATAATCCTTAGTATAAGTTTTGTCATCCCTTCAGGGTATTCTTCAATTATTTCTTTCGATAATTTCCTACTCCTTGCTATATCCTCGACAAGGTACTTTATATAACCAGCTAATCTTTTACTTTTTCTGGAGGCAATTCGAGCACACTCATCAAATTTTTGATATGATTCAATCTTCTCAGGCGGAACTACTTCCCCTTCTAAGAAATAGTTTTTTATTTCTTCAAAAGAGAGGACTATATCCTCAAGCTCAATTTTGCTTTTCTCATTATGATAGATAAGCCAGTTCACAAAAATCCGTTGCATTCTCTCTTGTTCGAGTGTTATATCCTCTTCCTCACATTCAACTCCGAATTTTTCCTTTAAATCACCCATTTTATCTTTTAAATTTTTCAGCTCGCTATCTCGTATAGTGGTAATTAAACAGTAGCCATCTTTACGTATTTTCTCAAATAGTTCAGAAAAATTCTCTACTTCTCTTTCCTCTTTTCGATGTAGGGCATCTATTACAAGCAGAATATCTTCTGGGGAGATTCTGTCTTCATAATCTACTTTGATTATTTCATCAATTTTTTCCAACGATTTTTTCATATCCTCACGAGGATTAAGGAAGAAGATTGTCTGCCAATAACCGATGTCTTTTCTAAAGCACTCATCGAGTAAAAATAACAAGAAAGTGCTTTTACCCGTCGCAGGATGTCCAGTAATAAATAATATCCTTTGTGGACCTAATTTATCAAGGATGTTTTGTATCTTTTTATCAACCTCTAATTTATCACCAAAATAGAACACGTCCTTTTTCTTCGATTCGAGATCCTCTTCTTTATTTTCTAAAAAGTTGGTGTTTTTTGCTACAGCATAAAGTTTGCTTGGTGATGTAACCTCCCGCAGCGCGGATTTATCATAATCAACTTTGGGAGTTTTGCGCTTAGGTGGCTCTTTTGGTTCAAAAATTATCTCTTTACTAATGTCCGTTTCGCATTCTACCACCTTTGAGATAATCCTTATGAATTTGCGAATTTGCACTGCACAGCCGATTAAATCGTCTTTAGAGACAGGATTACTATGATCAATTAAGTTCCTTATTTCTCTTATCCCATCTAATCTACTCTCTGTATCATTTTTATCTTTGAAATAATCTTCATAAACTTCCGCCCAATTCATGTGCTCTTTCTTATTAGTTAAAATTATCCCTTTTAATTGATCAAGTGTCGTATATGCTATATCATCTTCGGGAAGGCTCGATGAGAGAAAAGGACTTATATTCCTTTGCTTTCTCGTCTTCTCTTCATTGACATCATCCCTTATTTTTGAAGGAATTCGCTTCACCCACCAGTTCTCTCTAAATTGTTCATGCAATGTAACTTTTATAAATTTTCGTAAATCCCTTTCATAAGTTTCTATTAATTGTCTTACTTCTTTCCTCATTTCTGAAAATGCTATTTTATTACCCGAAAGTTTTCTTGTCTCGTATGAAGACACTTCTAATTTCTCTTGGCTAAGCTCTGTCTTTACCGCTGATTCAATAACTAAAAAATCAAACTTGAGATTGATACCATACTCACCTAAAACCCCTTTTACTGACTCTAACTCCTCATTAAGTTTTTTCTTAACTCCTTTTACAACATCCACCGGATAGCCGTGTTTCACTGACATCTGGAGGATTATATTGCCATCTTTGATTTTAACTAAATCCACAATTTCGTGTTTCCAATATTCTTTATGCGTGCTCTCAGGGATTTCAGGGTGGTCCCTATAATTCATAGGGGGAAGTCTATCCTTACCAGCATCGAGTGCATCGGCAAGTCTTAGAAGAGCACCAAGAAATCTTGTCCTTACTTCCTCTACGTTCTCACCCACAAGAATCTTTTCTTTTTCCTTAAGATCGCTCAACTTTACCTTGCTACTGTGCGCCCAACAAATATTTGCAAGTAGTAGGGCTTCTGGCTCACTGCTAAGGCTAAGCTCCTTCCAATGCTCTGAAATGTATTTTAAAATTCTCTCGTGGTGTGTTTTTCTGACTTCCTCACATACCTTCGGGTCATCGAAGTTCTCGTCTTTTCCCTTAATCATCCCAAGGTCATGGCACCAAGCCGCAGCCTCATCCAAAAATAACTCGTATTCGCTAAGAACACCATTTCTACTTTCGAGAATTTTTTTGATGAGGTCCCAGACTTTTTGGGAATGAGAGGGTCCATGCCTGGTATAAAATCTGAAAAGACCTTGCGTATTTATAAATTCGAGTTCTCTACTGCAATATTCCTTTATTTTCGCTGCTCTCGACTTTAGTGACGAATCCTTTATCTCGCTCAAAAGATTCATTTTTCTACTACTATGGTTGTTTTATATTAGTCTAATAAAAGGGTATATCCTATATTTCTTTCCTCTCAATTTCCTTTACTCCTCCTTCAATGTGCTCTCTCGTCCAGATACCATCTTCCAAACCCCTTGCATGTGCTTCCTCTAGCTCGTTAATGTTTTTAGTCAACGCCTTTATTTCCCTCTTCTCTCGCGATAAGTCCGATGTCCCCGTTTTTACTTCTATAAAATCCACATGTTCATCGCTAATCCCGATGAAATCAATAGGTTGCCCCAAAGGGATGATTCTTTTGTAAGCGGCTAAAAGCCTCATAAGTGTTGTAAGCTCCCCAACTTTCCCTTTTCTAACGCTAACACCTGATTCTATGCTCTTGAGGACTTTATTTGGCAATTCGTTGCCCATCTCTGCTATATTTTTGTCAAATTCCTTTAAATCCCTCAGTGCACGTTCAAAGACCTCGTTCATCGGCTCTTTAACATCTTTTGGAAGCTCCTTGCTCATTTTCTCAAACAATTCAACCGTGGATTTCAGAGTGTTTGAAACACCGCCCACACGTTCTGACACTTCGCTCACCGTTTCAAGAACCGCTTTGGAAACATCATCCCTTATTTTCGCCGAGATGTCTTCACTTAACTTTGTTGAGTCTATCTCTGCTATTTCCTTTCTCTTCTTCAGCGAAATGCCCAAAAAGACCAACCCAAGCAGGATTACCACGAGCAAACCTACAATCACATATTCGAGTATGTTTTATCTCCTTAAAACTCATCAATTTCATCTATGACAACTGATAACTTATCTCTGTCTATTTGTGGTCAGTGCCTCAGTCCTTTATTTTAGCTTTGTCAGAAATTAGCGCACTGTTGCCCGTAGGGTCATCTATTATCAACGTCATACACATTTCACCCGCCTTTATCTGCTCTATTTGCTTCAAAATATACTCTGCACGCTTCTTTTTTCCTCCCACGACATCTCTGCTCAGCATCTTCAACACTTCCTCCACACGCTTCAATACTCCTTCAACCGTAGAAATAAAAGATTCCCCTCTTCCCGGCTCCACGCTTACACCCAACTCTGGTATCTCAATACTTCCAAAGGAAGACCTTATCACCTGCACATTCAAATCCTGCGCTGAAGAAACCTCCATCTCGTATCTTCTCCTCTTCTCACCTGATAGTATCATCACATCAGTAGAGCGATACCCACACGATGGACAAACAACGGTAAATATCATTGCTTCGCCAAAATGAGGTATTTCGTATGGCAAAAACTGCAATTCACTCTCTGTCCCACAAACCGGGCATTTCTCTTTCACATCCCACTCCGACTTCTCATACACCTATGCGCTACACAGCCAAGCTACTTGCCACTCAATTTTTTCCTTTCTATCTTAACCCCCATTGGTGTCACTATCACCTGCTCATCACTAATACCAGCAATGTCCCCTCCTACGTCAAATGCCGCCATCTTCAAGTCTTTTATTGCCTTTTCTACCAGAACTTTGTCCTGCTTCGCCAGTGATATGTCCAGAACCAATATGTTGCCCGCATATATTTCCCTTTTCAATTCTGGGATGTCATATAAGCCTGTCAATTCCGCAGTCTTTATGTACATCTTCACACCTTCTTCCTTTAGCTCCTCCTCGTACTCCTCTATGCCCAAGTCCAGGTAGCCCTCCTCGTTCCCCACTATTCCCTCCTTCTTCACGAATAGCTTTCCAAAACCTTCTTTTACTCCCATTTTTATTCTTCCCTCACCCCTTTTGTACAATAATTATTATTCGCTGTTAAAAATATAGAGAGTAATCAATTAAAAAGACTTTGCATATATATGATTGGTGGTTCACTCAAACTCGGGGGAATTTTAAGCAATTAAGCGCCAATTCAGAATTGCGTCAATTTCAACTGTCTCGCTATACACACTTCGCCGGGTATTTCAACGGGATATTTTTCAGTCAGACAGCCCAAGCAAAGATTGTTCGCCTCTATTCCCACAGAATCTATAAGCCCTTCCATACTGAGATACCCAATCGAATCGGCGTTTAAAAACTTGCAAATCTCATCCAGGTTTCTTTTTGAAGCCAATAATTCATCTCTCGTTGGCGTATTAATGCCGAGGTAGCAAGGTGCTATTATCGGTGGACTTCCTATTCGCAAATGCACCTCTTTCGCTCCTTTCTCCTTCAAATGATCCACAATTCTCCTTGAAGTAGTCCCTCTGACGATGCTGTCATCCACCAGAACAATTCTTTTTCCCTCCACGTTAGCTCGCACGGCATTTAATTTCAGTCTCACCGCGATATCCCTTGAAGATTCCTCTGGCATGATAAAAGTCCTACCTACATACCTGTTTTTTATAAATCCCTCCAGATAATCTATCTTTGCTCGTTTCGCATATCCTATTGCAAATGTGATGCCAGAATCAGGTACTGGAGAGACCATATCAGCCTCTACGCCGTGCTCCTCCGCCAATCTTTCTCCTATCTTCAGCCTCACGTCGTACACCAACCTTCCATCCAACACCGAATCCGCTCTCGCAAAGTAGATATATTCAAAGACGCAATGAGCAGTGTTTTTGCCTCGATATAATTGATAACTTTCTAAATCTCCTTCTTTTAGCATTAATACTTCGCCAGGTCTTACATCTCTTATTAAATTCCCGCCTAACATCTCTATTGCAGGGCTTTCTGATGCTATTATATAACCACTTTTTCCGTTTTCACTATCTCTTATTTCACCAAAGCACAAAGGTTTAATGCCCAAAGGGTCTCTAACTGCTATTAACGTGTTATTCAACAAGATAACCAACGAATAAGACCCTATCGTACGCTTCATCAGCTCCCTAATTGCCTCTATCGGGTCATGCCTCACCAGTTCCTTCGCAAGTAAATGTGCTATCACTTCAGTGTCTGTAGTAGAATGAAAAATCCTGCCATCTCTTTCTAACTCTCTTCTCAGCTCTGTGGTATTCACGAGATCGCCGTTATGTGCAATAGCAATTTTGCCCCTACGGTAATTCACGAGCAAAGGCTCTGCATTTTCTATCTTTGACGCTCCTGTCGTGGAATACCTGACGTGACCTATACCAATGTTCCCTTTTAGCGATTCCAAACGTTGGCTGTCGAAAACTTCGTACACAAATCCCATCCCTTTTATCAGCGGTATATCCCTCACGGATTCACTTATCTCGTTTTCTTTCTCTTTATCCTTTCCCGTACTAACGCTCACGGCTATTCCCGCGGATTCCTGCCCACGGTGTTGTAAAGCGTAGAGAGCATAAAAGATAGGCAAAGCTGCATTTCCTTGGGCTAAAGCTATGCCGGCTATTCCGCATCCTTCTTTTTTACTCACAACTCCTCCATAATTTATTATTTCTGAAAGGTATGTATTCATATCCTCCAATATTTTCTTTGCACTTCTTTTATCTCTTCCACTCTTTCCCTCTCCCTCTCGTTCTCTTTTTTTTCCCCCTTCTTTATCTCGCTCGTATTTGATAAAAGCGAAGTGAAAACAGAAAAAGCGGATTCTGCGATAGCATCTAAGTCATATCCCCCTTCCAAAGCCATCACAATTCTCCCTTTGCTATTCGTTTCCGCTATATCCTTTATCACATCCGTGAACAGCCCAAATCCACGAGATGTTACGTTCATTGATGCCAAAGGGTCGGCAACGTGCGCATCAAATCCCACAGATACGAGCACAAATTCTGGATTGAAATCCCGAGCTATCGGCACTAAAACATGATTTAGCGCGTACAAATAGCCCACGTCATCAGTACCGGCAGGAAGCGGGACGTTAACGGTGAAACCCTCCCCTTCTCCTTTACCTATTTCATCTATCCAACCTGTGCCGGGATAATGAGGATACTGATGTGTAGAGAAATATAAAACAGAAGGGTCCTCGAAAAATACCTCTTGCGTGCCATTCCCATGATGCACGTCCCAGTCTGCAATCAAAATGCGTTCGACACCATATTTCCTCTTTAAATGCTCGGTGGCAATCGCTATATTATTAAATATACAGAAGCCCATACCCTTATTCGCGGTAGCGTGGTGCCCCGGGGGTCTTATAAGCGCAAAAATGCGCTTCAGGTTATTGGACTCGTCCATTACTTCGTCAACTGCTTTTATTACTCCACCTGCGGAAAGCAG
>Ga0114919_10001870_pt1 | contig 16953 bp, 26 predicted proteins | sample BlataG_FD_88682 | JGI IMG/M metagenome (GOLD analysis project Ga0114919, IMG submission 88682) | Deep subsurface microbial communities from Black Sea to uncover new lineages of life (NeLLi) - Black_00105 metaG | ecosystem: Environmental > Aquatic > Marine > Oceanic > Sediment | place: Atlantic... | reverse complement strand
ATACTATCAACTATCAACTCTTTTACTATTTTTGGTCTGCATTGTTCATTTTGTTAAAATAAACGAGCTTAAAACCGAATTAAAAGAATCTATTAAAAAGAATATAGAATCTAATAAAGAGTGTATAATACATTCAGAGAAACTATTAAAACACGATTTAATAAATATTGAGTTAAACAATATAACAGATCAGTTTCAATCAAGTAGAAATGAGAAGTTAAGAAATAAAGAATTGATTAATTTAATGTCAAATTTAAACTAAGGACAATGAAAGTAGAAATCAAAGAGTCTGATATAAAGAGTTTAGAGAAAGTAAAAGGTAAATACACCTATACAATAAACACGATGAACGGAAACAGTATTAGAGGGTCGGAAATCGACACAATAGAGAATGTAATAAAACACGCTGAAAGAGAATTACAAAAAAATAATGGTTCAAATGTTAAAGAAAAAGAAATGAAGAAAACAATAATAGCATCTTTAGTATTCGGAATAACATTAGCTAGTATAATAGCTTATTTAATACTTAAAAGTTTATATTAAAATAGAGTATTATGGAAATAAAATCACATCGTAGAGAATGGTAAAGATAATTGAAATATTAAAAAACTCATCATCAATCGCAGAGGGGTTTGTTAGGTCTACTTTAAACATTAGAACATCTATAATGGTGTATCGTGAGGAAGAATATTGCAAAAAGTGTCCAGTAAGCCATACCGAAAAGGGAGAATATAGTGGAGAATGCTTATCATCTAATGGGGGGTGTGGTTGTAATGCAAAAATGAAAACATCACAAAATCAAATACCTTGTCCATTGGGTTTTTTTGCACACGACTGGTTTAAAGAAGATTATTTCCTTGAGTATTTAAAAAATAATCCAATAAAGGTAAATAAATAAATTTTTATTAACTTTGCTTAAACATCAACAATTAAATTAAAATGAAAACAGAACTAATATCAATAGGTAAGATTAAACCAAACAAAGACAACCCACGTATAATCAAAGATGATAAATTTCACAAATTAGTTAATTCAATAAAGGAATTTCCTCAAATGTTAGAAATAAGACCTATTGTTGTAAATGATGAAATGGTAGTATTAGGAGGAAATATGAGGCTAAAAGCCTGTAAAGAAGCTAAATTAAAAGAAGTGCCGATAATTATTGCAGATAACTTAACCGAACAACAACAACGTGAGTTCATAATCAAAGACAATATAAGCGGAGGCGAATGGGATTGGGATGTGTTAGACAATGAATGGGATAATGAAGAATTAGAATATTGGGGAATAGATATTCCAATATTTAATAGCGAAGAAGATGATGAAAAAACATCACAAAGTATTGATGATTTTAATATTACAATAAAATGTGACTCAATAGATGAATTAGAAAAAATAATGACTAAATTAGATATTCAAGATAAAAAAATAAGTGCAAAAACATTCTTAATCAAAGCAGCATTGTAATTATCAGCAACTAATAACCAACTAATGGCAAAAGGAGACTTTGGAGGCAAAAGAAATACTAATGGTTTCGACAAAAAGCCTGGTAATATAAACACCACAGGAGCAAACAGAAAATCAATTGCATCCGTTAATGTAGATTTAGAAGCCAACGGATATAAAGCAGCATCAAAGCAGGACATAATCGACTGTTACTTACGATTGATTAACATTGATTTAAAGGAACTTGGAGCAATGGTAACAGGCGAAGAACAACCTGCAATGGTTAGAATCGTTGGTAAAGCAATACTAAGTGGAAAGGGGTTTGATGTAATTGAAAAGGTATTAGATAGGGGTATTGGAAAACCACAAAACACAACAGAAATAACAAGTGGAGGTAAGGCATTAAATAATGGTCCGGTAGTAATAAATTTTACTAAAACTATTGTTGATGAAAAAGAAGATGAATAGTTGGTGTTTTACTACTGTAACTTTCTAATGGAACTACTATAAACATTGAGTATTTAAAAAATGAATAAATCATATAAAATTAAAGTAATATGAAAACTTACACGATTGAAATAGTAGAAAATACAGTTAAGGCAACTTTTGAGGCTGATGTTAAAACAAAATTAGAGTCAGGATGGACAATTCAGGGTTTTTTAATAATAACTGATGACGGAGTAACAAGAACGTATTCTCAGATGTTTCAGAAAATTAATAATGTAACTTAATAACCGATGAAGATAATTCAAAAGAGGCGTTTCAAAAAATATTCAGGAATAGCTATTAAGGGTTTTTCTCATCCATATAAAGCCATATATGGAATTAATCCTGAAGGGATAATAGTTGGTTATGGATCAAATCAAATAATTGTAAGATGTTTAAATATTGATGGATGGTTAAAGGAAAATGTAAATAGTTTTATTTGGATTGATCCGATTGAAGAACTTTCAAGTGATTTTGGTTATTGGTTTATTAGTTTAAAAGAGATAAAAACAAGTTTGATTAATGAAATAAGAGAAGAACTTGAAGTTTATAAAAATGGAGATTAACGATAAATACACACCATTGTTTGAAATTCTTGGATGTTGGGATATAGTAAACAGTAAAAAATTTAAAGAAGATTATACAACAGATCAACAAGATCACTATATTGCATTAAGCAAGGTTGATACTGTTATGGTTTCTGGAGGTAGAGATTCGGGAAAGACATTTGGAACTTCTGTTTTTTCAGCAATAGCAGCAAAAGATTATGGTCATCGAATTATGTACACAAGATATACAATGTCGAGTACTGACCAATCAATTAGTAAATCTATTGAAAACCGTATAGAATTACTCAATATTGAAGATTCTTTTGAATTTACAAATAATCACTATATATGTAAAGATGGTAAAGGCGAAATTGTTATAACTGGTCAAAAGACATCAAGTAATAAGCAAACAGCTAAAATGAAGGGTATTGAGGACTTTACAATATTCATTACAGATGAGGGAGAGGAATTAATAGACTTTGAAGATTGGGATAAAGCACGTAAATCAATAAGGGGTAAAGATGTGCAATGCTTAAGCATAATAATATTTAACCCACCAACAAAAGAACACTTCATTTATACTGAATTTTGGGAGGATATGGAAGTTGAAGAAGGTTTTTGTGGAATAAAAGAAAATATACTTTATATTCATTCAACATACTTAGACAATTATGATAATTTGGCTGAACACAACAAACGCGAATATGACAAACTTAAAATACAATACAATGAATATGAATTATTAAATAACGAAGAAAGGGAGAACGTATCGCCTAAATTAAGAAAGAATTGGAAGAAATATAAACACGTTGTATTAGGTGGATTCTTAGAAATTGCAGAGGGAGTTGTTTATGAGGATTGGCACAAAGGAGAATTTGACAATTCACTTCCTTTCTGTTATGGAATGGACTTTGGTTTTGATGATCCTGATGTTATGGTTAAAATAGCTATTGATGAAAGGAAAAAAATAATATATGTTCATCAAGAGTTAAACAAGAATGGATTAGGGACTAAACAGCTTGGAGAAATATTGATTGAAATAGCAGGTCGAAACAACTTAATAATTGGGGATGCTGCACAAAAAAGATTAATTAATGATTTATATAATATTGGCTTGAATATTCGTAAATGTAAAAAAGGACACGGATCTGTTGGTAGAACAATTAAATCAATTCAAGGATATACGATTGTAGTTACCCCAGAATCAACAGATGTACATAAAGCATTAAATAATTATATATGGCACGACAAGAGGTCAGGAGTGCCAAGAAACGAATACAAACACTTCCCTGATGCTATTGGTTATGCGGCTGTTGAAATGATGTATTTGTAATAACAAAAAAAAATTGTAATTTAGTAAAAAATTTTAGAGAAATAAATATCAACTAAATATATGATTACGAACAACGTAGAAGAACCTAAATTTGGAGATCAATTTGATTTTAAAAATATATTTAGGATAAAAGGAAAGAAAGGATTATATTATCCAATAGCTGGAATGACCAAACAAAGGTTAATTCGTATGTGTGAAATCTATCAAACAAAGAATACATTAATAGCGAAAGTAGATGATCTGGTTTGTTTGGGAGATTTTCAATTTATTAGAATTGATGGCTCATCAATAGGAATGGCAGAAGTATTTACTAATCTTTCAAACTATGCAAAAGAATCAGAAGATTATGCATTTGAGGGGGTAACAATAGAAGAACTAATGCCGTTTATGTGTCCTAAATTTGATAAAGATAAATTTAAAAAGTATCATTCTGTGCAGGTTTTGGGATGGTATATTGAAATAACATTAAAATATAGTGCTTTAATTGATAGTAAAATTGAATCAGGAGAGGTTGAATTATTAACTGAAGAAAATAAATAATTATGGCAAACGAATTTACATCCGAGATATTAAACGGAAACATTGAAACGATAAAGGATTATGCCTTTACTTGTTCTAAAGCATTTGGGGCAACAGCACACCAAAAAGATGAACCATTAAACACTCCATTAAGAAATGTTGAAGTAGGTAAAGATAATTTAAAGGCATCAAAAAGGCTAGAGAAACAATTAAAAGATTTTAAATTAATGAGTGATGAACAATTATTTGAAGATGAAAAAAAAGCATTAGAAAAAACAAGGTTACATTATTCATCTAAAATTGATTTAATAAAGGCGGCTAAAAAGAAATGTTCTAATCTATTGAGAGATGCACAGGTTTGGACACCCCCGACTGATGATCATAATGTATTAAAAGATTTTATGATTAAAAACCTCAAAAGTGTAATTGAATTTGATTGTGATATAAAGCCAATAAATGAATTAATTGAAGATATTGATGGGCGAATTTCAACAATAGATGTTGATGGTATTCGAGAAAGGCAAATAAAATCATTAGAACAGCAAATTGATTATCATATTCAATCACATAAATTAGATGTATCTCATTCAGAACAATCTAACGAATGGCTAACAAAATTAATCAAATCATTTTAATAAAAAATTTTATGTATTTTTGAATTATGGAATTTAAAGATGAAACAGAAGTTATAGACTTCGTAAAGAAGCATAATCAAACCCCTAAATGGGTTGCAGATGCAAGGAACAATCACAAAACATTAAATGCACTAATCATTGGCAAAGATTTTCAAGAGGTTTTAATTAGTCAAATTGAAAAGATTGAATCTATTGACAGGTCTATTGCAAGGAAGAAATACTCAAAAGACATTAGAGATATGTTTGACAGGGTTATGCAACCAAGAGCAAACGTGTTTACCGCTTCAGGTGGATCAGTTCATAATGACATAGCAAATAAAGCACAGAAAGAAAAGTTTATTGAATCATTGTCTAATTTTAAAGGTCAAAAATCAATGAAAAAATATTTATCAGAAGATTTCTTTCGTTTAGGTGATGCCGATCCAAATGGGATTATTTTTTTAGAGTATGTTGAGGATAAGGATATTTATCCAACATATAAATCAATTAATGATATTCGTTACTATAAATCAAATGGTCAACTATTAGATGTATTATTATTTGAACCAAAAACTATTTTAAAAGGAAAAACATCAATTATTGTTCATCGTGTTGTTGATGACAAGAAAGATTATTATGTTGTTCAATCAGGATCTACATACACTATTAATGAAGATAAAACATTTGAACATCCATTTGGTAAAATCCCTGCCACAATTCTTTCAGACAGACAGTCAACAGGATCTGAATTAAGGATTTCATCAATCTTTCCAATTGAAGAATTATCAAAAGATTATGCAAGAGATAAGTCAGTTTTAACGATATATAAATTTCAAAGTGGCTTTCCAATTCAATGGCGTTATATAAAAGAATGTCGTCATTGTCAAGGAACAGGCAAGGATGGTCAAGAGGTTTGTGGAACTTGTTCTGGTAAAGGCGAAATATTAAGGAGGGATGTTACAGATATTCAAACTATTGAGATGCCTCGTGATAGTGATTCGGCTATTATAACACCAAATGTAGCGGGATTTGTTAGTCCTGATTTAGAAACGTGGGGGCAATACAAAACTGATTTAAGAGATAATGAAGAATTGATTGATTCGACTATGTGGGGAACTAAACGTATTAAAGAGGGAGGAAATGAAACAGCAACAGGTAGGTTTATTGATGTGCAGCCGGTCAAGAATAAATTAGACACATTTACAGATAATGCAGAATGGGTTGATAATCAGTTATCGAAATTTGTTGAGAATTGGGTTAATGGTGGACCTAAAGCAAAAAGCGAATATCATAAAAGCTATGGGAGAAGGTTTATAATTGAAAGCCCAAATGAATTAGAGGAAAAGTATAATGCAGCGAGAGAAAAAGGAGCTAATAATACAATTCTTGACAAGTTGTTGGATGAATGGATTCTTTCTGTATATCAAAACAATCCGGTATTGTTAGATGAAATGGAAAAGAAACGATTAGTTGAACCTTATATACACCTTTCAATTGACCAAGTTAATATGATATTTGGTGCAAAAGAAGCAAATACAAAGGTATTATTTGTTAAGTTTTGGGAGGGAGCAGACAAGTCAAAGACAGTCGAGCAATTAACAAGGGAGTTTTTAGCAGTCCCAAATACTATTAAGAATCAATCACAAACAATTATTAATTAAATCTATATAAAATGAGTAATGAAAGTATAATGGTAGTTGCTACCAAGTATTTGTTAAAAAACCCTATTTCATTAAAAAGTGGAACGTGGGATGAAAAAGGACATAAAGAAGAAATAAGGACCAGTATTGTTTCAAGACACTTTGTTAATGAAAGGAATAGTCATAAAAACAATGAAATCTATGTTATTGATGAAGAAGCCACAGCAGAAATGTTGATTAAAAGAGATGGTCAAATAAAGGCAAATCAAGCTAAGGCAAAAAGAGATAAGATGTCAACTGCTGATTTGGTTGATGCATTTCAAGGTAATATGAAAAATGAAGAAGAAAAGACTGAAACAAAAAAACCAACAAAAACATCAAGCATCCATCACGTTTTAACAAAAGAAGATATTGATGCAAATCCAATATTAGCAGAAAAAGGGTTTAAAAAAGGTGATAAAGTTGAATTAGACAAAGAAGGAAATATTTTATTTTAAATAGCAAATTATGAATTGTATAATGAAATTCTTAAAAAAAACAAATTCATTGGATGATTTAAAAAATGAATTAGACAAAACAAACGATGCAGATGCTAAAAGACTATGGGCTTCGGTATTACTTGCAGAAAGTAACGAAGGCAGAAATTTGGATGAATGTATATCAACAGCAAATTTATCAGTAGATGCATTTAATAAAAAATTCAATATCAAAGAGTCTGTTGGAAATGTTAAAGTGAAAATTAAATCAAATTAAAATTAAATATTATGAAGTTAAACATCAACGGTAATGTAATTGAAATAGCAGATGAAGAAATTACAAAAGCAATTACAGAAAAGAAAGAATCAATTGAAATCAAAAGTGATTTAGTAATTAGATCATCAGCAGATGAAACAACCTTTGCAGAAAATAAAAGAAAAGAAGGTATTTCAGTTGGTGCAGAAATAGGAAGAAAAGAGTTAATAAAAGGATTAGGGATTGATGGAGAAGGTATTCATAAGTCAGATGAAAGCTCTATAAAGGCAATCAAATCATTTTCAGAGGGATTAGTGTCAAAAGCATTAGAAGATGCTAAGATTGAGCCTAATACAAAGATTGCAGAAAAGGATAAGGACATTTTAACTCTTAAAGGAACAATTGAAACATTGACAAATCAAAACAGAGATTTAAACGATACTTTCAAATCTTTTAAGAATACACAATTAATCACATCATCTTTATCAAATGAAATTCCAGATAATGTTTTATTACCAAAGAATGATACATTAACATTGATGCAATCAAAGATTAAGTTGGATGTTGATGAGAATGGGAATGTGTTTGGTATTGGTAAGGATGGTCAGCCATTAAAGGATGCTAATCTTAATTTGCTACCAGTAAAAGATATTGCAGCAGCATTTTTCAATGAGAATAATCAGTTGTTAAAAGTTTCAAGTGGTGGAGCAGGAGGTGTTGATTCAGCTGGATCTGGTGGTAAGCAGTCAATTGATGATTTCACAAAAGAGATGAAAGAAGCAGGTAATTCAGCAAATGGTCCTGAATTTAATAGAATTATACAAGAAAGAATGAAAGCAGGAACGATTGATATTTAAAAAACAGTCTTTAGTATTAAGGATATTTTAAGTCCTCACTATCAGCTAGTGGGGATTTTTTATATTACATAATGACTGTATTTCAAAATAATTAATTAAATAATTGTTTTTAACGGAATATTATTATTATATTTGTAACATCCTATTGTATAGGAAAGTCAAAAATCGGTGTAGTACACCAACTCATTTTTCATAATATTTATTAATTAACAATTTAAAAACATGGCTAATTTTGCAACGGCTGCGTTAGTTAAGGCACAAGCCAAGCTAATCGGCAAATTTCAAAGCGGTGAATTACGATTTCGTGATCCCGCAGTTCACAAACTCTTCTTACAAAATACAGCAATTATGATTCCTGATTATATGGAATTAAGAACGCGTGAAGATAGAGTTGTAGAAACAAATTATTTTTTGAGAACAGTACGTGCTTTAGGTACTGGTAGAACTCACAACCACACAGGATCACAAGGCGACTCTGGATTATTAACCCCTTCTTGGACAACTTACAATGATAAGTTTGTATCCACAATTAAAGAAGCAGATAACAAAGTTTATTCATTAGAAGAAATTCATGTGTCTAAATTAGAAAATGTTGTTGCCAACTTTATGGAGGGATTAGAAACAATTGCAGCAGCATATTTATTCGCAAACCGTTCAGGTGTGAATGTTGCTACTGCTGAGGGTACATTTGATGCAACTGATGATGTATTCAAGATCACTGAAGCAACTGAAGGAAACAGATCAATTCAAATTACAAGAATGGTTATGGACATAAACAAATATCAGGGAACTGATTTTGACATTGTTTGTGATTCTATTTCTTTTAACAAATTCCAATATGATGCTGCACAAGGTATCTCAAACGCAACTAACACTTCATTCCAATTTATGGGTGTTAACTTCTATCACGATCCATCATTAACAGCAGCAGCAGCAGGATTAGTTGGTGCTTATGCTAAGGGGTTTTGGATAGCAGTTCCTGTTGGAACAATTGCTGCATTGCCTTGGATTCCAATTCAAAACAGAAGCGGAGTTGATTTTGGTAATATAGCAAAATACGGAACTATTATGAATCCGGTTGATGGTGTTAACTATGCGTTACACACTTACAACGCAGGTTCTGATGGAACTTCACTTGGTGGATATACACAAGATGTTACTGTTGAAACTGAAATATCATTAGATATTGCATATCAACACGCACCATTAAGCGTTGCAACAGAAACTACATTAATGGCTTTTGCTTTAATTTAATCGTTGATGTTTAACGTTAATAAAATAAAAGCAGGATTTTATGGGGTTGTCGGATTTCGGCAACCCTATAATCCAAGCTATGCCATTATTGATGCTCCGAATCAAGTTAGCAGATCAGGTCATTATGTAACAGATAATCCATTTGTAAAAATTGAATATCTTAAAGACACTGTTGATTATGCTGATATTTCTGATGCTGATTTTAATACAATATTAAAAAATATGCAGGAAGAAAGCATTACTAATGTTTGTGGTAATGTGTTTAATAATTCGGATTATATTGATAGGCAAGTGCTTTATCCTTATGCTCAAAACAAAGTAAATACAGAAACATTGCAATTAGGTTTGATCACTCACAAAATATCTGTATCAATTAAAAAAAATATTGCTTTTGAAATTACAAGAATATTGCTTGATTTTGAAGGTGCTGGAGATATTGAATTAATGTTATTTAATACTGCCGATGAAAATCCAATTTTTACAAAAACAATAACAATAACAGCTAAGCATCAAGAGGAGTTATTAAATTGGAAAGTTGACAATTCAGGCAATACTTATAAAGGGGAATATTATCTTGGTTATAGAAGTAATGCTGCTGCATTGGGAACATTAAAGCCATACAAAAGAGATTATGAAAGAAGTGATATTCCTTCAAACATAACTTACTTAAATATCGAGAAGATTCAATTTGTAGGACATACAACCGATACATTACCAGATTTAACTACTGAAGAAAGCTACGATGAAGCAAGTGGTTTAAACCCTGATATTACAGTTTACGAAGATTATACTGATTTAATACTACAAAACGAAATATTATTTGCTAAAGCAATTAATCTTGATTTACAAATCAATTCACTAGGTCATTACCTATCTTCACTAAGAAGCAATAAAAATGAAAGACATTCAGAAAGAATTAGCATAAGAATATTGCAAGAAATAGAAGGTCAAAATGGCGAGGGGATAGTGAAAATAACAGGATTAAGACCACAATTAACAAGATCATTATCTTTAATTTCAAAAGAGATAGACGTAATTAAAAAAGGTTATTTTGGGGACTTTGCTAAAGTAGATACAATGCAATGAGTTTGGTGCAAAAAATATCCCCAGTAGGTATTGATAAAACTATTGATACCGTTCAAGTTGGATTATATAATTACCTAACTACAACTGCATTATGGTCACTTTATGAATCATATCATAGGGCATATAAAAATCCATTAGGAGAAAACACAATTCCTGAGGCATATACAATTGACAATGAATATAAAGAGGTTTTATTTGATGATAAATTTAATGTTACATCGTTCTTTCTTATTTCAGACAATACACCATCAGGAGTTGATAATATATTCACGCAAACGGTTTCAGTTATATTTCAAGGAATATTACCAAAACTTTATCCAGTAATTAATCATAGAGCAGATGCAGAAATGCAAGATGATATTATGAAGGCGTTTGATTTTATTGATTACGATGTTAGTAATATAATAATTGGAGTTGATAATGTTTATAGTGATTTAGATTTAAGGGCAAGATTAAGAGAAGAAATTGAATTAACAGATATGAGTGATTTTCACGTTGTTAGATTTGATTTTGAAGTTAAGTATGAATATGATTGTAAATACAGTGAATTATGAGTTTAATTTATTTTAAAATATTAGGAGTTGATGCCAAAGGAGTTGATGCGACAAACGACTTTACAACAGACGCTTATGAGTTTTGTTATTCTCACGATTGGTCAGTTAGTTTGAATGATGTTGGGTTAGCAGTAACAGGACAAGATCCTACATTTACTATTGAGGTTTCAAATAATGGGGTAAAGTGGTATGACTGGGATTCTTTAAGTACTGATACAGCAATTGAAGATAGTCCGGATGCTGACTATATGAGTTATAAATATATGCGTATAGTTTATTCGTCAAATGGAGCAACAGCAGGGACAGTTGATGTTGAATTAGATTCTTTAAATAATATTCCAAATAAAAGGTAATGGGTATAGTATTACATACAAAAGGAAACGGATCTGGTGGAGGTGTTTTTACGCTATGGAAATATACTGCAACTAACTACGCGGACCTATTGACAAAGGTTGGTATGGTTGAGGGAGATTTAGCCATTGTATATAATTCACAGGGAGTATGGTTAGTTAATAGAAAGTTAAAAGGTATCTATCTTTATCAATCTGGAGTTTGGGAGTATGGAAATCAAGAGCTTCAAAATCAAATTGAATTAAGTCAATACAAAGTAAAGATTGATAGTGCTGATAGTGCTGGAGGTTATTTAGAAGATAAATTAGTCCCAAATAATGATAGTTATTTTTTCAAAACTTTAGGACCTAATAAAACAACTGCATTAAATATAAGAGCAAAAATAAAGCCTTATGTAACAAATGTTGATCCAACAGTAAATGACGATCAAACGATATTAGATTCCTTTGCTCCATTTCAACCGATACATCAATTAGGTCAATTATGGTTAAATGAAACTCCACCTTATAATGTTTTTATTTGTAAAAGTTTAATAACAGGTGCTGCGATATGGTCTAAAATACCAAATATTGAATCATTAAAAACTAAATCAGGGATAGTATTGAAAGTTTCTTTTACTGGTAATCCTAAGACTGCAACGGTAACATTTGCTACTGCTTTTGCTGATACTAATTATAGTATTTCCTTAGTATGTAATACAGTAAGTGGAACGGCTTATACTCCGGTAGTTGAGAATATATTAGCAGGAAGTTTTGATATAAATATGACGGTAAATAATATTAATAACCTTACAGATGTTCGTTGGATAGCTGTTTATAATGGAGAGAATTAATGGGTATTATAATAAATAGCATAGAATTTGACCAGTTAACTGCTGACCCTAGTCCATTGTCAGATGGAATGGTTTGGTATCGTTCAGATTTAAACGAGTTAAGAAAGCGAATTAATGGTGTTACCGTAATTGACAACGAAAATTCAATTCCGTTCACATCTACACAGCAAAGCAACATTACTGCTAACAACTCTAAAGTATCATTTCCAGAAGCACCGCAAGACGGCACTCAATATGCTCGAAAAGATGCAGGGTGGGAAGCTGTTGCAGGTGGAACTCCTGCTGATGCGAGTGAAACAGTTAAGGGTATCCTTGAATTAGCAACACAAACAGAAACCAATACAGGTACTGATGATTTAAGAGCAGTTACACCTTTAAAATTAAAGAATTGGGAACACCTAATTACTGATACTGTTTATGCTTATAATATGGCTTCAACAGCAGGTACTTTTAATGGTTTATCTGCTATACGTGCTGGAGCAGCTACATTATTTGGTAGATGGTATTTCAGGTCATTTGCTAATGGAAATCCAAACCCAAAAAAAGTAGCTTATTTTAATAGAAGTTTGCCATCAAATTACAAAGCAGGGAGTGATATAACTTTTAAAATTCATACAACAAACTCTACCATAAGTGGATATGTTAGATGGCATTTAGGAATGACACAACCAACAGTAACAGATGATTATGGAGGTGGGGCTAATACAGAATGGGTAGTACAGAATGTGGCTGTTCCAACAGCAGGTACTTGGAGAAAGCAAATTCACACCGTTACTTTTAGTGGAACAGGATTAGTTGCAGGAGATGAATTAAGTTTTATTATGATGAGAGAGAGTACTAATGCAGGAGATACAAATAGTGGAACAGCTTATATTAATCAAGCAAGTGTAGAAATAACAATTAAAGGATAAGTTATGAGGCAAGTAATAGATACAAACATAAACTACAATATTTTAGGCTATCATAAGGAAGAAACTTTTGATAGTAAGGGAGATTTGATAATTTTAAAATATTATCATAGTTATGATGAACAAACAGATACATTTTCAAACTTATCTGTTGAAGAAATCAGAACATATACAAGAGATATTACTACTGGCTTATTGACTAAGCGTGAAACTATTATAAATTGGTATGATGATAATGAAGTATTGACAGAAACAAAGACAAACATCACAAAATATTATACTGCTCAAAAAGGTTATGCAAACAATAAGAGAGCAAGACAAAATTTAATTGACAAAGCAAGTATGTATCTTTTAAGTCAAGTTGGAAAAACTGATGCAACTTCATTTTTAAGAATTGCTAAAAATGAGATTAGTGGATATGTTGCAGGAGATATACAACCATTATTAGATGTTATTTCAAATAGTACAGAAATATATATGACTGCAACTATCAAGGCAACATTAGATGTGATATTAAATATTAGTTATTAAAAGATAAAAAGATGACAGATAAATTATCAGTTTGGGAAACAGTAGAGCAACACATAATTAAGTGGATGATTGGAATTGCTCTAGCATCAATATTAACGGCTGTTACGTTTTATTTTAATACTAATTATGTAATGGGACAAGCCGTAGACACTAATCTTGAGCAGTCAAAAGATATTAAACTAATTAAAGATGATTTACAAAAGATAAAAACAATTCCAGTAATTAATCAACAACAAATTCAATCTATAAAAAAGGATGTTGCAAGAATCGAAAAGGCAACAGATAAGATGAATGATAAGATTGATAAGATGATGGAGTTGTTAATTGGAATAAAAAACAAGAACTAATGTTAGATGTTAGCATAGAAAATATTAAAAGTGTTTTAAAACTTGGATTGGTTCATTTGAATATGGTGTACCCAATTACAAATAAAAGTCATTTCAGACTATTAACTAATTTGCGAGTTCAATTATCGAATGATGCGGTTATTATAATACCTAAAGACTTTCAATTTGATGGTAGTTCTTCTCCAAGATTTATGTGTTGGTTATTTCCTTCGTATGGTGACTTCTTTTTTGCAGCATTAATTCACGACTATTTGTATCAAACTCAATATCTTTCTGAGGGAACAAGATATAAGTTTGCTCAAAAGTTTGCAGATAAAGAAATGTTACTATGGTCAAATAAATTAAACAAGAGAAATATGGGAAAAAGAATAGACAATTATTTGCGGTATTACGCTGTTAGATTGTTTGGTAAAAAAGTGTATAAAAATTAAATATATATATTAACAATTAAAATTAGAAACTATGTCATTATGTGCATGTAATTCAGGGGGAGGCAATACAGGTCGCCCAAGTTGCTACGATGTTTTCGGAGCAGCAAAAAAATTAATCTTCGTTGAGTATTTCAAACCTGACGGAACAGTAAATAGTATTGAGGTTGCAACATTGCCGGGTGGTAAATTAAATCAAACTTATCTTGATGCAAGAGTAAAAGATGCAAACCCAAGAACAAGATGGTATCCAACTCCAAACCTTGTATCAGTAACAGATGAACGTGCTGATGATATTACCGAAACTATTGATAACACAACAACATTGTTTATTCAAGAGGGAGTAAGAGCATTTGAAGGATTTGCATTAAAAGGAGATCCAGTATTTGTTGGCAATATGAACTCTTGGAAGTGTTTAACAGCAGGTGTTTTTGCTGTTGATAAAGATGGTAACTTAGAAGGATCTGAAACTGTTGATGGTTTCTTATATCCAGTTAAATTACAAGATGAAAGCCTTTCAGCTTCATTAATCAAAGCGTCTGTTGCAAACTCAACAAGCAGCAAAACAAGAATTAAATTTGCTATTGATGAATTAGAAGATGATGCAAACCTTCGAATGTTAGAAGCGGCTGATATTACAGCAGACTTAAAAGGAGCGACAGGACTTATTGATGTTATTGCAGGTACACCAACTTCAATTTCAACAACAGGGTTCACAGTTCAATTAAATACAACTTATGGAGGTATTACTAATCCAATTCCAGCCGAAGGGTTAGATGGTTCTGATTTTTCTGGGGTTGAATTATCTCCAACACCGGGAGCAATTGTTATTAGCTCAGCAATTGAAAGTGTAATCACTCCGGGACTTTATGTGTTTACAATCGTTGCTGAATCATCAGGAGATTTATTAGAAATAAGAAATACAACTCCTGGACCTTTAGTTAAAAGTTATGATTTAGTACCATTTCAAGTATTAATACCGTAATGAGTGACTTTGTAAGGATTGAGGGTGTTGAATTTAGAATTTCATCCCTTGCAGGAATGAAGAAGTCGGATTTTGTTGAAACTTACACAGGTGTAATAATGGATGTTCAAAAAACTTGGAAACAAGTTGAGAAATATGCGAGGAAAAAACCTGTTATTGAGGATTCAAAAGAATCAGAATAATTAAATAATAAAGGGGAGGTATAAAAACTGCCTTCCCTTTATTTAAAATAATGTGATGGCAACTTTCTTTTTACCACTTAGAAATATGTTAAAAACAATAATATCCTTAGATGTTGATAGTATTGCTTTAGAGATTTCAAGACAAGGAAAATTTCAAGATTTGGTAATTGAATTAAATACTGAAAAGCAGTTGTATGATAAGGGAGAGGATAGTCAAGGAATTAGATTAGAAGGGAAGAATATAGTTAAAGGGGGGGAATATTCGACTACAACTGTAAAGATAAAAAGAGTAAAAGGGCAGCCAACAAATAGAGTAACGTTATTTGATACAGGGGAGTTTTATGCATCATTTGTAGTCAAACCATATAGGGGAGGGTTTACGATAGATGCAGATGCAGAAAAAGAAGATAATAATTTATTTGATGAGTTTGGAGAAGATGTAGTTGGATTGAATCAGGAAAATTTACAAACAATAATAAACTTTTTTAAAGATGAAATTTTGGAAAAAATCAACAGAAATCTTAGGGCAGCTTAATTGTTTTCGTACAATAGATGAATTACCGATTAAGATTTGGTTTGATATTCATAAGACTGGGGATTATCGTTTGTTATTAAAAGAAATAAGAACTATTAATTCTGATGATTTTCAAAAACTATTTGAATTTTGGGAGGAAATTTATAATCAATACATTGATAGGTTTGGGTTATCAGATGAATTTCTGGAAGATTTAGAAATGCAAATTGATATTGCAAAGGGGAAGGCAGATTTTATTTTAACAGGACATAGGCATTTAAGAACAATGTATAGAATTAAAGAAGAAGAGTTATCATTAAATCAAAAAAAAACACAAGAGCCTTTTGAATTAGAATTGTTATTGGCTAAGATGTCAAAGCATTATGGGTTTAAATTAAATTCACAAGAATTAACAACTTCACAATATTATGGATATTTAAAATCTGTTAAAAATGGCTAAGAAAATAACCAATCAAGATTTATTTGAACAAGGCTTGTTTTCAAGAACAGTTGAAGAAGCCAAACAATTGGTTGTTGTATTAGACCAAGTAGAAAAGGGTATAAAAGAAGTTGCACAGGCGAACAAACTTGTGTTCAGTCAAGAAGATAATAAAACAATTCAAAGCGTTCAGAGGACACGTAATGCAGTAAATGAATTGAATGAAGCTGAACGTGTAGCACTAAAGGTTCAAAAACAAAAGAAATCATTATCTGAACAGCTAATTATTGCTAATTCAAAGCAAGGGAAGCAGGTTGCAGAATTAAGAGTTCAAATACAACAGCAGACAAAAGCAACTAAGCAACTT
>Ga0114919_10001869_pt1 | contig 16954 bp, 21 predicted proteins | sample BlataG_FD_88682 | JGI IMG/M metagenome (GOLD analysis project Ga0114919, IMG submission 88682) | Deep subsurface microbial communities from Black Sea to uncover new lineages of life (NeLLi) - Black_00105 metaG | ecosystem: Environmental > Aquatic > Marine > Oceanic > Sediment | place: Atlantic... | reverse complement strand
GAACTGGCGCACCCATCCTAAGGACTTCTGGAACAGAGGGTACGCAATGAGAGCATTTGGGTGCGCCTATGATAACGCACTCAAAAAGTACGCGAATAAAAAATCAGTCACCGAGGTCAAAACAGAATCAGAGCTCCCGGTGGCAACAGAGGGAAACGAAGTCTGGGATGCTACACCTCATGCCAAAACTCCACTAAGGTCGCAATTTGAAAAAATCAATCACCGATCCCGAGAACCAAGGTACTTGGTTCACAGGGAGAAGCCATGCACAATAACAGGGCATGAGGATAAAGGGTGAGAGTAGAGCTAAACTCAAGGTGGGCAAGAGTAAAGATAGGGGAAGGGTAGTTTCTCCCCAATCTATCCAAAACCAAAGCCAGGAATCGGGGAGTTTCTCCCCAGTGTCATAGAGTCAAGATGAGCTTGGGTTAACAGGGTCAGGAGCCATGAAAGCCGATAAACAGTGGGTTGACAGGGAGGTGGAGTTACAGAATATAGGCTATCTTTGTAAGGTGGTAGGAATATTGATAGACGCAGGCTATACTGGTCTCGTATTGGACGACCTGCTGACGGCCATAGAGAGATTACACGAGAAGAGGATGGGAGTTGTGAAACACTGGCAGGACAGTCTTGACTGGTCAGGTGCTGATGTCAGTAGCTGCACTGAGTACCTGTTCCCCCATCACTGTGGCATCTGTAGGAAGCCTGTCTGCAAGGTGCGTAGGCGACCAGGCCCGGAAGGGCAGGGAGGGGATAGCCTGAAGGGTAAGGAGGGGGGGACACCAACTCCCCACCCCCAAGATGAGGGAGAGTAATTGGTCCCATGACAATATCTAAAAAACATAGTCCTTTTATAGATACACACGACACCCCAACCGCTTTGACTGCAACAACGTGGCCCCCACGGGCATCTATCCATAGAGACCACCCATATTTTTATTTGAAACGAGGTTATATCGCCTACAAGGGTGCGTGGTATCTGTTCCGGGAACTGTCTTGGGGGACTCGGCGTTTACTGAAAAAGTTGCGAAAACGGGGAGTTCAGGCGGTATTTCTTGACCCTAACATTTTTAAGGCGTAAAACTGTTGAATAATTCTACACTAAGGTTGAGTGACTTCATGCCCGATGATGTAATTTTCCACAGCCTGATAGAGCCGTTTTGGCGCAAGTACTGGTTTAAGAGGTTTGAGCATGAGCATAGGAATTGAGAAATGTTTACTTTTGTTCTCTTTCTTTTCTCCGTGGTGTTTCTATTGTGGTGGGTTCATCATAGGAGATAACCATGACTGCTGAAAGTCCCGCCAACGGCGGGGATGCCCCTGACCCTGAGACTTTGGAGTACAAGAACTGGATTCATAACCTTAAGGCCGAGGCTTACCTGGGGGGCTCTGACGATGCTTGGTTTGTTCTGTGTAACATGAACGACATCCTCTCTGACCCGGACTGGCGGCAGTGGCTGGGGAAACCAATTGACAGCCTAACCTTTGAGGCAAGAATATCTGAAGAGTGGTCAAGTAGTCTCATTGAGGCCGTTTTTTTACCAAGGGGCTCTGGTTTCAAGGATGGCGACCGGGTTAAAGTAACACTTGAACGACTGGAGGCTGAATGAACTTTCAAGACCGCATTACCTTTGACGACCTGGTTGGCACTGTTGGTGTCGAAGGTTGGATCGTTCCTGGCCGGAAAGAGGTTAAACTCGCCGTCGAGAAGAAAATCAACTTGGCTGATATTGACCAGATCGTAGAGCTTCGGGACAAGCTATCGGTCGTTATCAAGAGGTTCGCTGAGGTGACGGAAACGGGATTTGAATGAACCGGGGGCGGCACGTGCTGAAGGATGAAGCATAAGGAGGTTTTGTGCAAAAGGGGGTGAGAGAAAGGCCAGCAAGCGCCTGTTGGGTTGGGGAGATTGGGAACTGGGGGCCGACTACGGTATCCGAGAGTCAGATGGCGGAAGAAATGGAATTCAGGGCTGCTCTTGCCCTACCAACCAACTCCGCCCTACCTCCGAATGAGAAGGTATTTCGAGACTGCCTTAATGAAATTTGCAAACAGACCATCTCAAGGGGTCTAATGCCCCACCGCATTGAGATTGACTGTAAGCGATCCGGGCCACAAACCGCACCCAAGAAGAAATTCACGGCCACACTATTTATGAAAGCCTACACGAAAGAGGGGTATTTTAGATGATTCCCTGTGGTGACAAGTTACTGATTAAGCCCGACCCGATCCCGGAGACCGATCCGGGCAAAGTGATTATCAAGCCCGAGACTGCCTTTACGGAGTTAGTGTCGGGAACAGTGAAGGCCGTCCATACTGGCTTCCATGCTACGGATGGCACTCTGGTGCCGTGTAGGTTTGAGGTGGACGACAAGGTTTACTACCAGCAGGGGCAGGCTCTGACGGATGGAGTTATCCCCGGCATGGTGTTGGTACAGGAGGCCGCCATAGTCATGCGAGGGGAGCGGGAAAAAGAGAAGCGAAGCAGAAGCTTTGCAGAGATAATTAAGATGCAGCAGCAAACAGAATAAGGGGGGTTAATTTACTTGGAAGAAAAAGAGCTGAACACACGACCGCCATGTGGAGTTCTTCCTACCGACAAGGAGCTTGCGGAAATGCAAACCGCCTGTTATGCTGATATGAAGAATAGGGCACAGTCTCAAACGATCCCAGTGGACATTGGAAGAACTCGGATATGGCTTCCTCCGGGGTGGGGTATATCTATTCGTTGAGAGAAAATAGGGAGGGGAATTGGAAGAAAAAAAGGGGCTACGCGATTCACGCGCCGACGAGGGGCAGGTAGCAAAGGAAAAACCGGAGAAGAAGAAGGTTGGGCGTCCGCGCATGATGTCCAAAATCCATGCGCTTTCCGACCGCGATCTAACCCAGAGGCTTGACAAATGGAAGGGTTTCACTGCCGTCCAGTTGATGATCCTGGAGATGAAGATTGCCAACAAGTCGGATAAGGAGATCGCCGAGGCCATGCAGTGTCACCCAGATACGATCAAGCGCCATCGCCACAAGTATGAGAAGGGTGTGTGGTTTCAGGAGATCGGCGATACTATGGTCGACTTCCTTCCTCTGGCGAAGATGTCTTTGAAAAAACTACTTTACGAGGGCAACCCGATTGTAACCATCGCCTTCTTCAAGGGGATGGGGGTTTGGAAGGACAGACACGATATTCACCACACAGCTGACCCGAAAAAGTTGCAGGCAGATTTTGTGAAGCGAGCCAGGGGTACGCTGGGGATAGAAGCTAAGGAGCAGTTGAAAGAGATGGGGATGGATGTGGACAAACCCGTAGAGGGCGAGGAGAAGTTCGGTGAAAATCAGGATTGATGTAAACGAAAGATACCCAGTTTTTTTCCGTGCCCCAGATCGAGCGAGACATGGGGCAAGGATAGAAGTCCCGGACGAAGTTGTGAAAAAGTGGGAGCAAGCACAGGAGGAATTTAACCAGATGCAGGATGAAATGGCAAAGTATTTGCGAGAGGAGTAATCTTTTTGGGGGCTACACAGGGGGGGACGGCGCAGGGCGGCGACTGCCAGCCTCAGGTAGAGACCGCCGCTCTCGCCACCTCAAACAAAAAAGACGACCTGGTTGAACTTGAAAAAGAGACCGGGAAGACTATCTACGAGCTTTTTGCGGGGCTGTATTTATCTCACCACATGATTAATGTCACGGACAAGGGCTCTAAGAGCTTTTGCCGGACGGCTCCCATGCACCATGAGATATGCGAGGGGTATCGCACCCATAATCGGTGTGTCGTAATTGCCCCGGCCAAGTTCGCCAAATCTTCCTGGACATCCTTTTTTCAACCCTTGACGGACGCAGCTCTCGGTTTGGTTGACGATGACATCCTGTTGATCTCGAATACTGGACGGCTGGCGGAGCACTGGTTGGAGTTAATCAAAGAAGAGATCGAGAACAACCAGGACATCCATCACGATTTCGGTAATCTCAAGGGGGGGGTCTGGCGGCAGGACAGGATTAAACTTGCGACTGGGATCCAAATTGTATCGCTGGGCTTGAATTATCAGATCAGAGGAACGGGTTGGGCTAAGGTTGTCGGGGACGACATGGAAGACGACGAAATGGTGGCTTCTGCTGACCGGAGGGAGAAATTCTTGGATTGGTGGAACGCTGCCATGATGGGGAGGATGCACCCGCATACCAGGGTGATCTTGATTGGGACGTTTTTGACCCCGCTCTGTACGATCAAAAAAATGTATGATAACGTGGATGGGCAATATGACGCATGGTGGAGGAAGAAGTTCGCAGCACTGGACGAAAAGGGTGAGTCTACCTGGCCGGCGAGATGGCCGACCGAAGTTATTCTTGAGCAGCGTCGTGAGATGGGTGACAAGGCTTTTCTCGCGGAGAAAATGAATGAGCCGATCTTTGGTGAAGATCACATCGTTCGACCAGAATGGATTAAACGCTACAAGACCCTGCCGGAGAATTTGTTTGTCATTACCTCCTTCGATTCCTCGTCCGGTCAGTCAAAGGAGGTTGGGGATTATTGTGCTCATACTACTTGGGGCTTGAAATTTTCAAAAGAAGACCCGCCTGGTGATATTTACCTGTTAGACAACGATCGTGGCAAGTGGCCGCTCTATGACAAGATACGGGTGCTATTCGACAAGGACGAGCAGTTTAACCCAACCGAAAATCTTATCGAGAGCGACGCTTACGGGAATGAGTTAAAGGAAGCACTGACCAAAGAAGCAGGCAGGCGTGGAAAGTTTTTCCCTAAGCGCCTGGTGATCCCGGACAAAAATAAGGCTCGTCGCCTGATGGCCGTGACTGATCTTTTTCAGAAGGGCAAAGTTTGGTTCCCGGAACGAGGGGCGGAGCGGGTCATTGATGAGCTCCTACAGTTTTCGGCTACCCATGAGATCGACCATGATGACTACGTGGATTCGACCAGTCAGGCTTTGAGATACCTACGCAGACAGAGGCAGAGAAGTAGAAGCAGAAAGTACATAGACCGACCGTTTAACCGGCGCAAGCCGAACTTAGCGGGGAGGTTAGTATAAGGGGGGGACGGAATTGCCACAATCAGAAAATTACATAAGGGACGTTGATGTTGACAACGAACCTGACGAAAAACTTGTAGCCCAGAAGATTACTTCGGTAATCCAGAAGTCCAGGAGTGACTGGCGGGAGTTCAAGAACCTCTGTACCGAACTCTATTTTGATTTTCTGGCTTACAAGGAATCCATTGACGATAAGACTAAATCCAATACCTTCATCCCCCAATCCTACGTTGATATTCAGGTCAACAAGGCCCGCCTGAAGAAACTAATAACCATGGTCAAGCCGTATGCCCGCGTCAAGCCCATGCCCTTTGACCCGGCCCTGAGTTTTCGGCTTTCCCACTGGGCCTCACACATGCTGGATGAGGCCGACTTTGAGAAGTTCCTGGATATTCTGATTCAGGATGCCCTGACCTATCCCGGCGCTATCTTCCAGGCCAGTTGGGGGGTTGAATACAAAAACCTTCCGGCTTTCGACGAGCAGGAAATCTTTCCGGGGGCCAGTATCAGGCAGGCCAGATTTGAAATAGACCCCGACAAACCCTGGAATCCTGAGAGCGGACAACCGCCACCTATACGGCGAGCCTTTGAGAACCAGGAAGTCAGGGAAGGGTTGTTCTTAGAGAACATCAACATTCAGGATTTCTATCTGCCAGGAAACTCACGGGAGGCCGAGACGGACCCGTGGGCGGGTAAAATCTACAGTACGGATTTGGTTAGCCTCTCCCGCACCATCAACCCGGACGGTAGCCCTAAATACATGAATTTAGAAAAGCTGGGTGAGGTTGGGGAAACCAAGCGGGGGGATACCGCAGAAACGACCCGGATGAAACAGCCGGTACAACGAGACCACCCTAAAATTGATACGTTCGGGAAGACTCTGGATATAATCGAGTTCGTCACCGACGACCATATTTTTCATGTGCCGGAGGGTGCGGATTTCCTGATCTTAAAAGAGAGGAACCCGTACAGACGCAAGCCCTATCATATCGCCAGGGTGGAGCAGTTGAACGGGGAGCCGTTCGGCTTCTGCCCCAACCGGGCTAACCATTTGATGACCCGGACTTACAATGAGATCGTGGACATAATCATGGATCAGTTGTTCTTAGAGGATAACAAGTCTTTCGTTATCAATGAGGAGCGGATAGACGATTTTGAGGTAGGCGCCACTCAGGGGAACCTGATCCATGTAAAACAACTTGAACCTGGCGAGGATGTCAGAAGTAATATCTTTGCGCTTGAGACCAGGGCTATCACCACGGAAGTTTTCCCTCTTTTGAAGATGTTTGATGATATGCACCAGGTAACGGCTGCCCGGAGCAATATGGCTGCCGGGATGCCAGTACAGGGTGTCGAGACAGCTTACGAAACTGCCCGGATAGAGGAGGGGGAGGGTCATCGGATATTGGACATGGCCTCCAACCTGATAAACACGGCGCTCAGACCAATGTTAGATGACCTGTTTCATCTTGCCCAGATCAATTACGCCCAAGGGAACCCCATCGAGATACTAAACGACCAGGGTGGGTTTGCGGAGAAACTGCCCTACGGTGTGGAGAACCCATTCGTCGTCGGGCCGTCCGAATTATACGGGGCCAAGCTGACCTACCACTTTGACTTTATTGGCAAGGAGCGGCGCAAGATCGAGGAGCGGGCGGCCATTATCAACTTGCTTCAGGTCTGGGGTAATATGGTCAACATCGACCCTGTTTCCGTTCTGCTGATGAAGAAGCTGCTTATCAACTTTGACATGGAGGATACGGCCAAGATTGATGAAGCTCTAAATCAGTCCATTCAGTTGAGGCTGATGATCCAGCAGGCCGAGATGCAGGCCAAGAACCAGCCGGAAAAGGGGCAATCCGATAAGCAGGGATCGGTTCATAAAAGCATGAACGTGACGGCAAATACCGGGAATTCACGAAAACCAGCGGGGGTGTAAGATGCCATTCAAAAAAGGAGGTGTCCATGTCCATGTTTCGTAACTGGGAAGAACATCAAGCCTACCATTTTGGGGAGGCCCAGAGAATACAGGGTGAATTAGACAAGCTTGGGGTGGAATTCTCTGCGGGTGGGCCAGTTAGGACAATTCTTCAGCGGCGAATTCACCAAGAATACCAGAGAGCACAGTCTATCACAAAGCCCACCAGTAAATGTGATTGTTGGGAGAGCAAATAGATGAGCACCAATCCACGCGGCCAGCACGAAATTCACAGGTATACCAGGAAGAAAGAAGCTGAAAGCCTCAAAGCGGTGCAGCAGAATTTAACCGAAACGGAGGTGGTGGGGATTATACAATGGGCTGATCTGCCCGAAACGAAAAAGTTTAGGAAGTTTATCACCACGCAAGAGGCCGTTGTTGACAAAAAGCTCAGGGCCAACGATTGGGATTTTGAGACTGGCCGGGGCTTGTGTTTCCTGCTTAACTATCTGGGAATCTTGGACAGGTATGTTGGGGGGGCGAAAAGAGTCCATAAAAAAATCCAAGATATAAACCTAAGAAAACAGTCCAAGGAGGGCTAAACTCATGGCAGAACCGAAGGCAAAACCGCCTCCTCCGACCGAGGTACTCCCAGGCCCTCAGCGGCCAGTAACCGCTGGGGACATGGCACCTCCTAAGGGGGAATTCGCGCCGCCGCCTCCTGTCGAGCCACCACCGGAGTCTCCACCTACGGAGGCTCCACCACAGGAACCGATCGAACAACCATTTGAGTTCGAGGAACCACCAGGGGAACTTCCACCGGAGGAACCACCGCCTGACGAAGACCCGCAGATAACCGAAGCCAAGCGCAAAATGCACGAGGCCACACAGGAGCTTGCCGAGAACAAGAAGCTGCTTGATGCAGTTTTACGGCAACAGGAACTGGGGTCTATGACCCCGCAGGCTCCTCAGATGCCGGGGCCGCCGAGGGAATTCTTCGATCCCAAGCCAAGTCAGGAAGAGCTTGCCGATCCCAACTTCTTTCAGAGGTACGTTCAGCGACAACTGGATGCAAGGGACTACGGACGAGCCCAAGAAGAGATGGTGCGGGATATGCGGGATTTTACTAAAGACAACCCGGACTGGCAGAAATTCTATCCGACCATGATTCAGATCAAGAACGAAGACCCTTATGCCTATCAGTCACCAGGCAGCGTGAAGAGTCTTTATAGTCGGGCAAAGGAGCGGGTCGAATTCCAGAATCTTCAGACTAAACTACGGGAGATTCAGGGTCAGTCGGTACAAGCTGGGGCCAACATCCAGGCGACCAAGGCCAATCGACCCTTTGCAGCCCCCAGAACCAAGGGGGCCGCTGGTGTTCCGGCGCAGAAAGCCACGATGCCGCCTGATTTTCATACCTGGGATACGGCCAAGCAGGAACAGTGGTTGAAGGATAACAACCTGTGGAAAGCAGACATTTATTAACCATTCACAGGAATTAGTTAGGGGGGAATTAAATTGGCAGCACCACAAGTAACTGGTACTTATGGGACTGGTATAGGCCCGCAGCATACTTACGTTGTGAAGAAGCTGTTGGATTATGCCAAGCCCATGATGCCGTTGCATACTTATGCAACAAAGAAGTTCATACCGCTCAATTCAGGGAAGATCGCACAGTTCACCAGGGTCATGCACTTAGATCCTGTGACCAGCGCTGGTAGTGAGGGGGCGGCTCTTACCATGAAAGAGCCTTACGCTCAGGACTTCACTGCTACCGTGGCCGAATGGGAGAATGGAATCTCCGTCTCGACTCTCTTGGATGATACCTTCATTACTCCAGCCCTGGTAGCGTATCTGGAAATCCTGGGTATCAACCTGGGTGAGAGCATGCAGTTGGAGCTTTACAAAACGCTCTGGGGGCCAAACCTGGATGCGAGTACGCAGGATGCGGCCATTGGTTGTATCCCGTTGATTTTCGATGAGAGCCAACTCTCAACCAACAACATGAATGTGCTTTGCACCACGTCGGGCAGTACCACCACCTTCGTTTCGACCACGCTCTACACCGGAAACGGCGCGCTCAACGACAGCTACATCGGTGGCGGATTCATGGTCATTGACCCCAAGAGTCCACTGTACGGAAAGGGACGCAGGATTTCGGACTCCACTTCCAGCACGGGTATTTTGACCACCACCTTTGCAGCCACACCTGCTATCCCTTGGGGATCGTATGACGGAACAACGTCATCCGATACGACCGAGGCGTACTGCTCCAACTTTGGAACGGCGGCAGGATCGACCTATCCTGCCCTGGGCTTAACTCAGGGTACGGATATTCTCAATGCCGTTGCGCTCCGAAAGGCGGACATGATTTTGCGGAAGTGTTCCGCACCACCCATGAGTGGGCCATACTATGTCGCGTTGGCGGGGCCGAAGGACTACTCTGACCTGCTTTCCGATAGCGATAGTCCGGGTGGGTTCTTGGACAGCAACAGGTACACCAACCCCCAGCCGATTTTCGAGAACGAGATCGGTAGGATTGGGGGTTGCATAGTTGTCCTGGACACCAGGCCCTACCACTTGGACGAGACGGCAAGTGCGACCACCATTGGCGACTATGCCGCAGGTGGTAAGTTGGGATTCACTCCGGTTCTCGGTAAGGGTGCATTTGGTTGTGTTGGCTTGCAGGGACAGTTAGCGACGGGTCAATCCGATACTAACGTCATTATCAAACGACCTGGCCCGCAGACTACCAGCGATCCGACCAACAAGTTCTGTACCGCAGCTTGGAAGACCACCTTTGCACGGCTTTCACTTGACGGAACAAGGGCGGTAGGAATAATCACTTATCCGACCGAACTGTAGTCATCATCTCTCCGGGGCGGGTGGAGGCTCGCCCCGGAGAACTAAAGGAGAGAACATGAAGAAATCTTTTTGGGGTGCGGTGCTGATTGTACTGTGTCTATTCAGTGTGACCCTAATGGGGGATATATGGGCGGATGGGACTACGGCCAATATGCACCCCGGCTCTGATATAACCCACAGTGAGGACGACCCATACACCCAATTATATCAATGTCGTCTGGATTCCGGCTATGCGAGGCTTGAAGCAACCGAAGGTTGGAATGGTTCGGCAGCCGGCGACTCGGCACAGTTTATCGGGGAATGGAACACTAATTGGACGCGCCTACCCTTCGGAGCAATAGGCTTTACTTACATGTTGCGGTTGACTGCGGTTGACACCACCCACGGGATAGACGACAACGACAGTATTTGGATTTCGGTCGAGACATCATCCAATCCAAATAGTTGGTCTCCCAATATCAACACCATCCACGAATTTGCCTTTGCGCTGGACACGGTTACGAAGTACAAGCACTTCCCGCCCGATTCGGCTCTTGTGCAGGCGCAATTTGGTTTTGTCAGAACCGAGATAGTTTACCATGCGTGGCAGGACAGTGCTATGGGATTTTTCGACTCCCTAACTCATACGCCGATGTATCTGGAAGAAACCATAATCCCTATAAAGTAGGGGCTAAATGCTGCTGCCGGAATGTTGGAAGAGGAGAATACCGGGATTAAACCAAGACGTGATCTTGGCGCTCGAAAAGCTCCTGAATAAGAAGTCAAAGGTTTTTGAGTTTGGCACCGGTGGTTCGACGGTCTGGTTGGCGAAAAGAGTGGGAGAGCTTGTTTCCGTCGAATACGATCCCAAATGGTTCAAGGTTTTGTGTGATGGCGTCAATATGGATTTCGGGGGTACTCCCAAGCACGTAAAACTTAACCTGAAATCGGGTACGCAGCACAACCTATGGATAATATCGGAGACGACACGCCAGCGCATAGGGATGGATTTCATCGAGAGCATTACTCCCTACCCTGACGATTATTTCGATGTGGTTTTGGTGGATGGCAGGGCGCGGGTTTCCTGTATGCTAAATGCTCGCCGGAAAGTTAAGCCGGGTGGCACGATCATTCTGGATGATTCACAGCGAGCACACTACCAACACGGAATCGGACAGATGGCCGATTGGGAGTCGCGTTATTTTGGAGATCAGAAAAGGCAGGCTATCTTTTTTAAGAAAACTACGGCGGGCGCAACCGGGGGAATACCCCCTCACAATATAATGCTCTGTGTCAAAGTTTCCCCTGATCCAAAATGAAAGCTAAAGTTGTCATAATCGGGATAACGGATTGGGCCGGGTCGGCCTATCAGGCATGTCGGGCCATCAACTCGGTCGGAGAATTTGACTGTCGGACGATCAGTACCTTCAAGCACCCCTATGAGTATCCGCATGACATCGTGCTCCCGCTTTTCCCACGGATGGGGGGCAATCAGATGCGGGGTGAACAGTTATTGGTAGAGGCGATGAAGTTGGAAAACTACGCTTCGGCTGCGAGATTACTGGAAGAAGCTGACTTGATTCATCTATGGAATACCAATCCACTTAACCTGTCTTTTGTTTGTAACGCCCTACCCATCAATTATTCCAAACTCAAGATTTTAACCTGGACGGGTACGGATTACCGGGATTCCCATGAAGACATAAACAAGATGTCGTCACACGTTGGGACGTGGAAAACGACAGTACAAAATCCGTGCCTGAAGTTTCCCGATGAGATTGATTCGGTCTTTATCCCCCATGCCGTAGATGTGGACTCTTTACTGCCAGGTGGGGAACGTGAAAACTGGGTAGGAACCTATCGGGCCACACATAACCACGTTCCCAATATATCCGAGGAGATAGCGCAAATTACCGGGATTGTGGGTAAGTTTCCCAGCTGGTCGGTAGAGCTTGATTATAGTATGCCCCATTCGGAGAGGATTGAAAAACTGGCTCAATGCAGGGTCTTTGTGCAGGAATTAAGTACGCATGTTGGCTACTGGGGCAGATCGAGCCTTGAGGCTTGCGCTTTGGGTGTCCCGGTTATTCAGAACTGGACACAGGAGGCTATCGACCATTCCGAGGGCAAGCTGGGTGACGTGCCTATCGTCAAGGCCGATCCAGAAACCATCGAAGAAAAGCTGACCCGCTTTATTGAAGACGAGGTGTACCGAGATGCCGTGGGTGAAGATTGCCGGGAATGGGTGGCAGCCCACTACTCCTATCCGGTAGTTGGGCGGATGTACTCTGATCTTTACGAGGGTGTTCTATGAAATTTGAAGGTGCCAAAATACTGATAGCCATTCTGGACTATCCCTACTTAGAGACCGAGTGTGTCAACTCCATCATGGGCATGTGGCAGCACTCCAAGTGGGTATGCAAAAACGACGTGGAGTATTTCTTTAGCAACGGTACTTCCCCCGCCCGCGCCCACAACAACGCAATTTCTAAGTTTCTCGACCATCCCGGTCACTATAAGAGCCTGATGATAATAGGCCGGGATCATATTTTTAAGCCCGACACCCTGAAACTTTTATACGAAGCAAACAAGGACATTATCGCCGGGATTACAACCACCCGGTTCAAGTCAATACAGGAAATAGGCAAGCCGCTCTACAGTGTGGTGGCCGACTACAAGGACGGCGTACCCACCATGATGACGAAAGATGAGTGTTTGAAAAAAATGGAGAAAGAAGGAAACCAACCCTGGAAGGTTCCACTTTTGGGGAACGGTGTCTCCCTCTACAAAAGAAAGGTTTTTGAGAGGATGCCCGCACCCTGGTTTTATGAACCCCCCATGCCACCAGAGCAAGTTATGCCTGGTGATCTCCGGGGGACGCAGGGCTGTGACATTGTGTTTTGTGAGAATGCACGGAAACTTGGATTTGAACTGTGGGTACACCCGGTCGTGCAGTATGTCCACATAGGCCGGGGGTACAGCGCGGTCAACTACACTATGGAGTAGCAACCATGCCAATTTACGACTACAAGTGTCATTGTGGACACCACTCGGATAAGTTCGTTTGGCATTTAGATGACATGGTGTTTTGCCCTCTCTGCCATAAGCCCATGCAACGGCTTTTTACGGGTAGCTTTGCGGAACTGAAAAGTGCCCGGACTAAGCCCTATAGTTACAGCTATGATCCGAGAGAATGGAACTCCACGAAAGACTCCTTTGAGTCTTGCAAGAGCGATTTTGAGAGGGGCAAAACAGACGCTACCGAAGTCGATTATTGGAAGAAGGAAGTTGAGAAGGAAAACCCCAATCTGGTGATATAAATGGACAAGGATACACTTAGAAAAAATGTACGGGACATGTTTTCCCACTTGGACATTCGTGAAGAGCAGATGGTGGCTGCTGAGAAGGCGGCCTTCCTGGAGATGGCCCACTACATAGATTTGCCGGATGCCGAGGATGACGGCTCGAAGACCGTTACCGCCGGTACGAATAATTACACCCTGACCCTCGATAGTGGAAATGACATCGACCGGATAACCAGCGCCGTTTATGTGGGGTCGAGTACACAGATGCCCCTGGAGGAATGGGGGATTCGCAGATATAGATACCACTACTACGGGACGGCTTCGGGCAGTAGGGCCGGGACACCGTATGCCTTCTGCTATTACAACGACGAGATGCTGATATGGAAGGTGGGGTCTGGGACGGTCTACTTCACCTGCCAACAGGTTCTCTCGGATTTGACCGATTTCCCCACCAACCATTATCCCCTGATGATAGCCCTGATGACAAAGCGATTATACAAGCCGGGTACGAGTGAATGGTGGGCGGCGAGACGAGACTCGTTGGATTTGATTAAATCCTACAAGGGCCGGATGCACCCCAAGAAAGATGTTATGGAGATAGGCAGACTAAGGGCCAATAGAATGAAGGGACTAAATGAACTTATCTAAAATCACGATCTTTTTGCTAATACTGTTACTTCCGGCAATCGCCCTGGCTGGCTACAATGTCAAGACTTGCTCAACTCTGCAAGCCGAGGTACGGTACTGTTTGGCTACCGATGCCGACCCGTACCACCCGAACGACACCCTGAAAGCCTTTATCAATATCGCCTGTCGAGAGGTGGCCTCTTATGGTACGATTATCAAGATGGACTCGGTGGTTGTAGAGGCTGAAGATATGATCGAAGACTTGAACGATGATGTACTTGAAGTTGTTGCGGTCTTCCCCTGCACCGCCACAGCTTCACAGGCTCTTGAACGAATACCCTTCAGGCTATGGGGTCGGGTAGGTGGAGCTATCGGGTTATCGAAAACCGAATTCTATGCCTTTCAGCCACAGAACAAGTTTGTAGGCGGGGATTGTTATACGCCGAAGCTCTGGCTTTATCCCGAATGGTCGGAGGCAGAGGACACCCTGACGGTGGTATACTACGCTCAGGCTAACGAGCTTTCTTCTGCCACCGACACGACCCTGATCCCCTATCAGTATACGCCCCTGGTGGTTTACTACGCCGTGGCGTTGTCTCTTGCCCGTGCTGGAGACTACAATAAGCCCAACTGGTGGTTTGCCCTGTACGACAAGACACGGGCACAGAAGGGGCTACTCAGGCAGTTGGACTATATCATTCATCCAAAGGAAATCAATAAGTGAGACATTTTGTCCCATTATTTGTCATAATCGTCATTCTTGCATCCATGGTTGCCCCCATGGTACAGGCACAGGAACAGGGAAAACTCCCGTCCGTGCCTGTGAATGAAGGTTGGGTGGTGGTTGATAAGTTCGGGGGTATGAACACCTACTTTCCGGCAGACAAGCTCCCGCCGGAAGTAGGCCAGAACGTGACCAATTTTTTGCCCTATGGAATCTACTGGCTGGGCAAGAGGAGCGGTTACAGGAAAATCTATTTCACTCAGAAGGGTTCGGTCTATGGGCTGGCGGTTGCGGACTCGGTCAACAGTAAGTCTCGGCTGGTGGTTGTGGGGGACGATGATCTGTATTTCACAGATTCAGATTATGACTGGGAATTGCAGGACTTTGGGAACACCACCGCCGAGGCTACTTATTTTACCTCTACTCCATTCGGTCTGGTGATCTCGAACGACGGGTCAGATTCGACAAGACTCTGGGACGGTATCTCTACGACCAGCATAAAGGCATTGGGGATATGCGAGGCTGGAACAGGAGACTCTGCCCTGACTATTTCTTCCGACACATTACGGCTAATTGATAACAGTCAGGCGTGGGCGTCGGATGAATGGATCGGCTACTGGCTTCTTGAGACTGGGGCTGACAGTATATTCAAGATCATTGATAATTGGGTCTGCTCCTTAGACTATGTGATGTTGGGGAACAACGATACAGTAGGCGAAGGGAGCGCCTATTCGATTGTCTCCCGACCCGATTCTTGTCATGTCTGGAGCCAGCGAAACGACTCAGCACTGGTTTTTCCGAGAGGACAGGCGACGGCCTACTGTTACGATAGGCTCTTTGTCTCATCCAAAAAGTATCCCTGGCGTATCTGGTATTCTCAAGTTCGTCTGGTAAACTGTATCGACATAGATGCCTTCATCAACTTAGACATGGATGCTCATGACAAGATTCAGGCCATGCGGGTTTTCAACAATCACCTGATAGTTTTTGGCGAACATTCTACCTACGGGGTTGATAATAGCTTGGTTGCATATCCCATCAGTAAAGCTGTCGGATGCGCCGCACCCAAGACTATTGCGGTAGGTGACGATTATATCTACTTCCTTTCGCATCGTGGGCTTTACAGGTTCAAGGGGAATATGTACGGCTCTTTTTCCTATAACTTTCAGAAAATCTCCGATCCCATCACCGGCAGCATTGATGCCATAGATGCCAGCAACTTGCCTAACTGCGGTGGGATGTATACAGACAAGCAATACTGGTTCAGCCATCATCCTGATTCTTGTTGGGTATTCGATGAGAGAACGGAACAGTGGTATCGCCAGACTTTCGGCTTTAGCGATGGCCTTGCCTCTAAGGGCGCGTTCTACGATGTGTGGAATGAATATCTGGTGCCAAATACAGATGACGGTACGAATGAATGGACTCCCAGCACTGCATCAGATCACCATGAACTTATAGACGAGGTGGATGTTATCACCACCTATCTCTCTACAACGGTAAGCGACGAGGAAGAACACTGGGGTATGACAAATACTACCCAGTTTCTCACCGGGGGAACCGTTGATAGGGTTAGCATCACCGTTTGTGGTAAGAGCGGGTATCCCTGGAATGAGCCAGATTTACACCTTTTTGTCTCTGCCAACCCAACGGGTGCGCCGGATTCAAGGGACACGTCTTCTCTCGGTATGCTGAGCGACTTCCCGACATCATGGACGAGCAAGACCCTTGATGCTACCACCAATCCGGTGACAGGCGCCGCGTGGACGAAGGGGGATTTAGATTCCCTAATCTTGGCAGTCAGGTACGACCCACCAACCGGAGCTATCGAACTGTTTATAGCGTGGGTTAAGGTCACAATTAAATATACCGGGCAGGCCAGCTCTGGAACATTTCTTTTTGCTCTACCCGACAAGAATTTTGTATATGAGTACGGCGGGACATTCACAGATGACACCTCTTCAGCTTCAGGTGAGGTTTACGGGGCTACGGTTACGGCCACCTATCAATCCGGCTGGTTTCAGACCGGCCTACCCATCGAACAGTATCAGATGCGGGAACTTTGGATAGACAAGGACGCCGATGGGGATGTGACGGCTTACCTGTACAGCGACCGTTCCACAACGGCTGATGACACGATTACTTACTCATCCACCAGCGATGCCGCCGAGCTTGAATGGCCGACACCCCGAACTGCTGGACATGACTTTTCGATAAAACTTGAGACTACCGCCGACTCTTGTTTCCTCAAGGGTTGGGGGGCTTTGATAAGAAACTTTGGTAAGAGGAAAGACTAAGGGGGGGGATGTAAATGGCTACGTGGCCGAACAGGAATTACGGGCAGGGTACAAAATGGGGGCCGGGTGGTGCGCCCGAAGGTGGCTGGACTTGGGAATGGCTGATGAGTTTGCCGGAGGAGCAGCGCCGAATGGCTATGTCATGGGCTTTAAGCCAGCAGCAATATGGGCTTGCCCAAGACAGAGCGGGTGGTGGTGG